>Ga0209800_10002165_pt1 | contig 17990 bp, 13 predicted proteins | sample Higcelweek8metaG_FD_187174 | JGI IMG/M metagenome (GOLD analysis project Ga0209800, IMG submission 187174) | Freshwater pond sediment microbial communities from the University of Edinburgh, under environmental carbon perturbations - High... | ecosystem: Environmental > Aquatic > Freshwater >...
ACCTGACTCCGAAACTCCGGGATGGGGGTTCTCAAAGTCCAGAACAGGTGGCTCAACGACCGCTGTAATAGTCATTTATGAATTGAAATCAAAAACTCATTTTGTCCTTGACAAAGGGTGCATTTTAAGTTATCGTTCCGCCTTTTGGTGTATGATTAAAGGCATTGTTTATAAGGTTATATAGTACCTGCTCAATTCTCGACATATCGCCCATTACTGTTATATCAGGTATTCTTTGTACTACAAGTTTAATACCTGTCTTTTCAATTAAAATATCATATCTTTTTACAACTGACTCAATAATTTCGTTTATTATAAAACGCTCCTGATTTAATTTTATATTACCTGCCTGAAGCTGAGAAAGGTTTAACATGTCATCGACTATTTTACTTAAACGTTCGGATTCTTCAATAATTATGCCGGTTTGTCTATCCCGCTTTTCTGGATTGTTACCAGTCACATCTCTTATGGTTTCTGCATAACCCCGGATAATACTCAAAGGGGTTCTAAGTTCATGTGATACATTTGCAATCAAATCTTTCCGAAGCTGGTCAATTTTTGATAACTCTTGTCCCATGTAATTTATTGTATCTGCCAGACTACCAATCTCATCTCTGTTCTTACTTTTTATCCTGTTTGAAAAATCTCCAGAGGCCATTTTTTCTGACACCATTTTAATTTCCAGAATTGGTTTGGTAAATGTTTTAGAAATTATAAAAGAAATAATAACTGAAGCAAGCAGAAGAATTACTGTAATATATACTAATTGCTTCTTTAATATTGATGTTGTGTCCTTAACTGGAGCCAGTGGCATATTTATAATAAAAGCCCCAGCAATTCTACCCTGAATTTTATAAGGCACACCTATCAGTATGAATTTGTTGCCAAAACGAGGGTGAGTAAGCTGCGTTTCAAATTCTTTGCCATTAACAGCTTGAGAATATGCCTCTATTCTGGCGTTGTTCCTCATTAATGGAGTTTGACTGCCATAACCTGCAGACTGCGAAACATATATTGGATTGCCTCCAATATCAACCAATTCAAAACTTAAATTATTGTTAAAAGCAAATATTTCAGCTCTTGATTCAAATTCCTCTTTATTATTTGCCGTATATAATTCAGCCAATGCCATGCCTTCATTTTTTATATCAGTTATTCGCATACTCAAGTAAAAGTTCTCAAGAAAAACAACTTGAAAAAGCCATAATAGGATCAGAACTACTAAAACAAGCAGCATCATGCCGCTCCAAAGTTTTAGCGCTATTCTTCTCATTTCTTTCCTCCTGTTTCAAATTTATAACCAGTTCCCCAAACTGTGACGATGAATTTACGGTAATCTTTTAAACTATCACGCAGCATTTTTATATGAGTGTCAACGGTTCTGTCATCACCTGCAAAATCATATGCCCAGACACCTGTTAAAAGCTGTTCTCTTGAAAATACCTTATTTGTATTTTTTGAAAAGAAATTCAGCAACTCATACTCTTTTGGAGTTAAATCGATTAGGTTTTCATCAACATAAACATTATGAGAGTCATAATCAATAACTAGCCCCTCAAAAATTGCCTTGTTCTCTTTAGGTTCTTCAGTTATCAGGTATGAACTCCTTCTGATTATTGCCTTTATTCTGGCCGATAGCTCTTTAGGACTAAATGGTTTCACAATATAATCGTCAACTCCCAGTTCAAATCCAAAAAGCTTATCATATTCTTCACCTCTTGCCGTGAGCATAATAATAGGTACACGAGATGTCTTCCTTATTTCCCTGCAAACTGACCATCCATCCATTTTAGGCATCATAATATCAAGTATTATCAGAGAATAATTGCCACTTCTAAACATGTTTAAAGCTTCAACTCCATCGCATGCCTCATCAATGTTATAACCTTCAACACTGATATATTCTTTAATCATTTCTCTAATACGTTCTTCATCATCTACGATTAATATGCTTTCTCTATTTTCCATAAATGTAATCCTCTCTATTATGCAATATATATCGAAAATGTTCATCTATTTCTTAACATATAAACTATACAATTTATTGTGTACTTATACGGTTACCAGTACTAAACGATAAAAAGAGGGAGTTATTCTCCCTCTTAAAATATTTTATCAATTTGAAGTTTCAGAACAACCAGATGAACAATCACTACATGCTCCATGTCCGCTAAAACCTTCCGTTTCACAACCACCAACACTGCGATTTTCCGAAGTACCCGTTTCGCAACCACCAGCACTGCAATTTTCTGAAGTACCTGTTTCGCAGTCACCAGTGCTGCAATTCTCTGAAACTCCCATTCCACAGAATTCTCTAATTGCTTTTGCAGCTTCTGTATCAGATGTAGCAGCAAATACTGTAAAAGGTATAGAAACAGCCAGTACCAAACCTATTATTAATAGTATTCTTTTCATTTTACTTTCACCTCCTATATCTTAGATAGATAATAATAATATTTTATAAGGTAAATTTGTCAAAAGTATGGCATTTATTTATTGGGCTGGTATGTTCTTTTTATTTTATTCAGGATATCTGTCAAGGTTGCCTTATTTGTTGCACCTGGTATATAAGTGTATAATGTACCATCCTTATTGATTATGAAAGTTGTTGGGAATCCTGTAACGCCATATGTTTGAGTCACAGACTATCTTGGTCGAGTAAAAATGTACTTTAAGCTGCCAGTGCATACCATGATGCCTGCAATAATAAGCAAAACTCCTGATATAATAGCGGTTAAAATTCCACCGTATATCGCCAAACCTCCATGCCGAATGTTGAAAACTTCAAGTAGATTGTTCTTAGGGTCGATTGATAGAATGATACCACCTTAAAGTCGTTTGTCGTTATTAGAATTTTATTATGAATAAAGTATAAATACAAATTATGATTTATTATGAACTTATAATAAAAATTTATGAATACCTTTCTAAATATTTTTAGTTGCTATATAATAATTTGTGATTATATTAAATACAATTAATCTTTTACATTTATCTATCACAAAATACCGTTAAAGCATTCGTTATTATGCTCGCTAAATGTAAGATTAATAATGTATTTAATATAAGATATAAGATATTAATTAGGAGATAAGCATCATGATTGATTCAAAGCTCGCGACTTTTATTGATGTGGCACAATTAAGAAGCTATACCAATGCAGCAGAAATGCTGAACCTCACTCAACCAGCTGTATCACAGCATATAAAACAGCTTGAGAAATATTATGGAGTTAAGTTAATAAAGAAAAAAGGAAGGCAAATTTCTTTGACAGAAGAAGGGGATCTGCTCTTAAAAAGTGCAAAGGAGGAAGTAGGCTTTAACATTATTAATTTCTACTAAAAATGGTTCTAAGAGTTTATTGAGGAGGTCGTAAAGAAATGTCATTTTCAAATACAATAAATGGACAAAGAGAATTAATGAAAAGTAAAGTCAGGACTATATTAGTGTGGATGAATTTGATTGTTTTTATCTGCACAACATTATTTTCAGTTCAGGTTCATGCTTTAAATGGAGGGAATAAAGCTTCTGGCAATATTCCAAAAGGATTACCTTCTAAGTTGATGGTTGGGCTTTTTGAAGGCAATGATAGTTCATGGATGAAAAACAGTCGTGTACCATGGAATTCAAGATACATATACTTGACAAAGGGTTGGGCTAATAACTGGGGCTGGGGAGCTCGTGATGGGAAATATGCACTCGAATTCATGAAAAGTTGTGCTAAGATGAATGCTATGCCATATATTCAATATTATTGTATGAATGAAATGCCTGGAGGTGGCGAGGATCAATTCTATACAAAAACAAAAAATGCTGCAACCATGAAAGCGTATTTCTCGGATTTCATTTTATTGATGAAAAAAGTAAAAGAGTTTGGAAAACCAGTAGTAATCTTAGTAGAAGCTGATGGATTCGCATTTATGCAGAAGCAGACGAAATCTACTAGGGATTATTGTGCAATAAAGGATACAGGACTATCTGAACTTAAGGGCCTCCCTAATAGCGTTTCTGGTTGGGGTATGGCATTTTTGGAAATACGCAAGAAAGTTGCTGCGAAAAACGCAGTGTTGGGAATTCATGTATCGGGATGGGCGAGTGGAAAGGATATAGTATATTTCTCAACAAAGGATAAGCTCGGGCCAGAAGTTAATAAAGTGTATTCGTTTCTATCTCCAATGGGACTCGGATCCAATCAAACAGGTGCAACTTATGATTTGCTAGTAGGTGACCCTTTAGATAGAGATCCAGGGTTTTATAAAATTAACAATAATCAAGATAGATGGCTTAATATTAATGATAATGCTTCAATAAACTCCAAGAGTTTTAATCGTTATGCAGAATGGCTGAGACTGTGGAATGTAAAAAGTAAAAAACGCTGGATATTATGGCAAATTCCTCTTGGTAATTCAAATCATAAGAATGTTTACAATAATGGAGGGAAGAGTGAAGGTTATAAAGGTAATTTTCCTGAATACTTTTTTGGAAGTGGAATGTCAAAGCACCTTACCAAATATGCAAATTCAGGAGTTATAGCATTGCTGTTTGGTGCAGGAACTGGAGGACAGTCCTCTTATCAAAATGACATTTATACTGATGGGCAGCCCTTTATGAAAAAACATGTGGGAGGTTTCTTCAAGTCAGGAGGAATGACTCTTGTACGATAGATCCCAAAGTAAAAATGAGTATTTGAGGCGAATACATAAAGTACAGGATTATATAGATGCTAACCTTTGCGGTTCTCTGATGCTAGAGGATCTAGCTGATATTGCAGGCTTTTCAAAATATCACTTCCACAGGATTTTTAAAGGAATTATAAAGGAGTCTTTGTTGCAATATGTAAACCGTCAAAAGTTGGAAAAGTCATTGTATTTCCTGCTTTACCGTCATGATTTGACAATAACGGATATTGCTTACAACTTTGGATTTAGTGATGCAGCTATATTTTCCCGTGCCTTCAAAAACTGTTATCAAGTAAGTCCAAATTACTATAGAAATTATTTTAGCAAGAATTGCAAAGACTCTGAGGAATTGTTCCCATATAATAAGGATATAGCAAGAGCCAAACTCGTAAAGTGGGGCAGCAGCCATAGTGTAAGCGGAAATGTTACAATTGAAACTATAGACGAAATATATGTAGCCTATGTACGGCATCTTGGTACATATGAAGATTTAGAATCATTCTTTTTAACCTCGATGAAAGAATTATTTGAACAATTAAGAGAGCTAAATCTTTACAATCATGAAAGTACAAAGGTGATGGCTGTTTATCATGATAATCCAGAAATAACAGAGGATAAAAACAGGAGAACAAGCCTTTGCATTACTATTCCGACTAGCGCGATCAAGACAATAGAAACCTTGAAGAGCAATATTGGAACTATGATGATTCCGTCAGGCAAATATGCAGTAGGGCGCTTCGAAATTTATCAAAACGAATATGGAGAGGCATGGGACTATCTCTGTGGTGGATGGTTGCCTCAAAGTGGGTTGCTTCCGCGAGATGCTTCAGCTTTTGAAGTATATTTGAGCGAACCTGATTCTGATCCGCAAAAAAAGCAGTTAGTTGACATGTACTTACCTGTTGAGCCTCTTGCATAATAAAGAATACTAAATTAATAGGAGTAACTTATGAAAAGCATAGTTGTAAAAAGTGCACGTCTTCATAATCTTAAAAATATAGATGTATCTATCCCCAAGAATAAGCTGGTAGTTGCCACAGGAGTAAGCGGCTCAGGTAAATCGAGCCTTGTATTTGATATAATATTCGAGGAAGGTCGGAAACAGTACCTTCAGTCATTAGGTATACTTTCGGAAATCTGTGAAGAAGATAAGTTCGACAGCATTCAAGGACTCAGCCCATCTATTGCAGTTCAGCAGAGCATTATCCGTCAAAGCAACTCACGATCTACAGTTGGTTCAAGGACCAATATTATTAATATGCTTGCTATGCTCTATTCAGGAGAAGGTGACAGCATTGAGGAAAGGCTGCCGTCAAGCTATTTCTCATATAATTCTCCTAACGGAATGTGTGTCAGATGTAATGGTTATGGGACATATTTTGAAGTTAATATGGAAAAACTTGTACCTCACAGCAAAATTACGCTTGGACAAGTTTTTGTCAGTGTTGGGCTGACGCCAGGGTATTTACGATTGTTTCAAAGAAAATATAATAAATATTTAGAGATACCTTTTTTAGATTTACCACATGAAATAAGAGAAGAAGTACTTTATGGACAGTATGGAAGCAGCTCAGAAATGCTTAGCTCTTGCTTGACCAAAATATTTCATGGTCGTATTAAAAGAGGAGAAGATTTAAATGACTTGTATTCCAGTGTGCAGTGCTCAGATTGCCATGGGTTCAGAATTGGTGAGGAAGCAAGAAGAGTGGTTTTAAGTGACAAGCATATTGGTGAGCTCGGATTAATGACCATTTCAGAAGTACACGAATTTCTGTCAGGCTTACAAAAGCAAAGTTTTTTAACTCAATTTGGCAAGAATCTGCTTATAGAAATTCTTCATAAAACCAATAACCTCATTAAAGCAAGACTTGGACATCTTTCGCTGTACAGAGAAATGCCTACTTTAAGCGGTGGTGAAATTCAAAGGTTATTCCTGCATTCACATCTTGACTCAAAAATGGACTCTCTCATATATGTTCTTGATGAACCAACGGCAGGACTTCACGAATCAGAAAAAGCCGAACTTCTTAAATTTATAATTGAGCTTAAGGAACTTGGAAATACTGTTATAGTAGTAGAGCATGACAAAAATGCAATTAAGGCGGCAGAGCATATTATTGACATTGGTCCAAAAGCTGGAGTTAATGGTGGTCAGGTTATATATCAGGGTGATATTGAGGGCCTTATAAAGTGCAAAGGCTCAATTACTGGGCAGTATCTCTCTGGCAGGACCTCAATGCCTGCAAGAACAACAAAACCATCAATTGAAAAAGCTGCAACTCTTACAATCCGTCATGCAAAAACAAATAATCTCAATGATGTAACAGTGTCTTTTCCACTTGGGGCGATGGTTGGTATAGCAGGTTTGTCGGGAAGCGGAAAAAGCTCACTGGTTTCGGATACGCTCGTGCCTCTTTTGAGAAGGTATTTCCATGTTACACAGGAAGCAGTTGATGAAAATGATTCAGGCAATGGATTTGACTTAAGAAATGAATTTGAGCCAATGATCGTAACGACTGTGGCTGACAGACTTGAAGGCATAGAAAATCTCTCTGGCTTCGCTGAAATATCGCAGGCTCCGATTGGAAGAACATCGACCTCGAGCCCTGCAACGTATATAGGTATATGGGATAAAATACGAAAACTGTTTGCAGAAAGTCAGGGTGCGTTGGTACAAAATCTAACAGCAGGTCATTTTTCTTTTAATTCAAAAGGTGCATGTGATAAATGCGGTGGTAATGGGTATGAAACAATCTGGCTCGGCGGAAATCAAAAGGTTGATAAGTTATGCTCTCAATGCCACGGAAAAAGGTTTAATGATGAATCTTTATCTGTTATGTATAAAGGTAAAAACATACACGATGTGCTTGAAATGAGCGTTTCAGATGCTGTTATATTTTTTAATGATAGCAAAGTTATTGCTGGAATATTGAAAGTTTTGGAAAGAATAGGCATGGGATATATAAAGCTAGGCCAACCAACCCCTACGTTAAGCGGTGGAGAAGCACAGAGAATAAAGCTTGCGAAGGAAATTGGCAGGCGCCGCAAGGGGAATATCCTCTATGTGCTTGATGAGCCAACTACAGGCCTTAGCCTATATGATACAGCCAAATTGATAGAACTGCTAGATGAGCTTGTAGCAAAAGGGAACTCTGTCATTGTAATTGAGCATGATACAGAAGTATTGGCATCCTGTGACTGGATTATTGAGCTTGGCCCAGGAGGAGGAAGTAATGGTGGACAAATAATCGCGGAAGGCACTCCTTATGAACTAAAGTGTAATTTGGAATCAATAACTGGGAGGTACTTGTAATATGGAAAGGGACTACTGGCCAAATCTTGAATGGAAAACAAGCGAAGCAGCTTTGAAGATAGATACATCAATGATTTCTAATAATGTAAACGGTATTGTTGTTATACGTAATGGATACCTAGTTTTTGAAAAGTATTACAACGGTTATGGTCCTGATGACGAACATCATGTTGCATCAGTAACAAAGAGCATCACATCAGCTCTTATTGGAATAGCAATAGATAAAGGATATATTAAAAGCATTGACGAGAAGGTGTTGAGCTTTTTCCCTGAATACACTTCGTCTGCTGCTGATGTTAGGAAACGTGCAGTAACACTTAAGCATCTTCTAACCATGACTGCTCCGTTTCCATTTACATGGAAGCCAGGAGGTAGTGCTTTAGAACCGTTGGACAGACTGCGAAGGCAAAAGGATTGGGTAAAGTATACGTTAGATATCATGGGACAAAAAGGCGAATTCGGAGAGTTTCAGTATTGTACAGCAGGAGCGCATCTTATTTCTGCCATTCTTACACGCACTACGGGCAAGTGTGCTCGTGAGTTTGCAAATGAGAACTTGTTCCACCCTATAGGCATGAGAGTTATTCCTGATCCTCAAATGAAGGGATTTGGGCTTGACGATGTATTTGGTAAAAATCTGAAAGGTTGGATTCACGATCCGACAGGAAACACCACAGGCGGTTGGGGTATCACGTTAACACTTAGAGATATGGCGCGTTTTGGATTCCTATATCTAAATAAAGGTAAATGGGATAACAAGCAGATTGTGTCTGAAAGCTGGGTTAATGAATCCTTAAAAATGAATACAAATAAGTATGGCTATCTTTGGTGGCTCAGAGAAGAGAACGGTATTTTTGCTTTCATGGCAAGAGGTGATGGCGGAAATGTTATTTGTTGTATCCCTGAAAAAGACCTTGTAATAGCAATCGCATCCAAAATTGTCAGCAAGCCTTGCGATATATTGCCGCTTATTGATAGTATTTATATTGAGAATCATAGCCATATTTTAAAGCAACATCTATCAGCAAAAACGGGTAAGTTTTTTTAAAAAAAAGAAGGATTTTATTATTATTTGTAGAATTATATACTATGGGCTTTTTATGCTTAAATGTTTAAATTTATAAATTATGAATTGCACAAATATGCTACAACTGCACAATTGTCTGAAATTCTCCTCCAAAAATCGCCTTAATTAAGGAGATTTCAAAAACTTCTCGTCTATATTCATATGGAAAACCTCATTTCAAAAGTTTTAATTTGTGATTTTCTGTAAACACATATGATTTACTTTTTTGTTTATAAGCTTACATAGAAAGGTAGGCGATTATAATTAATATTTCTGGTACAAATCTATCATTGAAGTCATTTAGAAATTTATTTATATTAATAATTATAACTGCCTTAAGCCTTATAAGCAGGGAATGTGAAATTCCTTTTTCTTATGGAGTAAGTTTTACCATGGGAAGTTTATTTACATTTATTATACTAAGGTACTATGGAGTGATTATAGCTTCTTCAGCGGTAATCATAATTAATATATTGGATTGGAGCTTGTTTCATGGCAGTATTTATACAGTGTTTTTGTTTTTGGAAGTTTTGTTTGTAGGAATTTTGTGGAGAGATAAGAAGAGCAATTTATTTCTATTGGATGTTTTCTATTGGGGCGTTATAGGCGTTCCCCTTATGAGCCTTGTGTTTTATTTAAAGAGTAATAGTATGAGTGTTGAAGGTTGTTTGATTCTAACAAATATCAGTATAAATGGACTTTTGAATGTCCTTATAGCAGACATTATAACATCTTATATACCAGTTCAACGGATTTTTGGGCATAAAGAGAATAATCTTGTGGATCTAAATAAAATGATTTTTCATTTAACAGTTACAGCAGTTCTTGGTCCATTTCTAGTATATACCATGATTGATGCTTGGTTCTCAACGGAAAGCCTGAATGCTGATATAAATCAAAAGTTGAATTCAACGAGTTTAAATATTTCTGAAGAATTAAAAAACTGGGAAGTTAGCGATATTCGTAAGCTTCGCCTCAGATCTCCAATACATCTAAAAAATTTTAAACAAATTCTTAAAAATAACCCTTTTAATGATTCTGTTGAGATATATATTGTAGATAAGAATTACAATATATATCTTAAAAATAATGAAAAAACAAACCAAAAAGTATATAATTGGAAAGATGGCGGAGAGTATACTCAAGTTAGCAAAAGCATATATAAATGGTTACCTTTATACAAAGGGGTGCCATATGACTTAAGCCGCTGGAGTCGAGCCTTTTATATAAAAACTGTTCCGTTTGATAATGTAGACATTGAGCTTTTGATTAAGTTGCCATTATCAAATTATACAGGGAGTATATGGCGAACATACTTGAAAAAATTTGGAATTTTGTTGTTATTTTGTTTTGTCTCTGCAATTATATCAATAATGACAAGCCGTTTTGTGTCAAAAGATTTGTCAAAACTAACTAGGATTTCCACAGGGCTTCCTGATAAGCTTAAGCGTCAGGAGGATATAGAATGGCCTAATACATCCATTAATCAGGTAAATTCTCTGGTATCAAATTTTCAGGCAATGTCAGCCAACCTTTTAGAACTTTTTAGAGAAGCAAAGGTTATGAATAATCAGCTTCTGTATCAAAAAAAAGAGTTGGAAATCTCAAGAGAAAAAATGAAGGTTTTGGCCTATAATGATGCTCTGACAGGGTTACCTAATAGGTTGAGTTTTACTGGTTATTTAGAAGGGCTACTAGATTCTGCACAGGATAGGAAACTTGCAGTTATGTTTGTGGACCTAAATCGCTTTAAACAGATAAATGATACATTAGGACATGAGTTTGGAGATATGCTAATTATTGAGGTTGCAAAAAGGTTTGAAACTTTTTTAAAGAATGACAGTTTTGTGGCGAGATTAGGTGGAGATGAATTTGTTATTGTTATAAACAATGCTGATAAGAAAAAGGCTCAAAAATCTGCTATCTACGTAAATAAGGTTCTTGCAGAACCAATATATATTCATCAGAAGGATCAGGTACATGAGTTGTATGTATCGGGAAGCGTCGGAATAAGTTTGTATCCAAATGATGCTCGTGAAAAGACCACATTGTTAAAATACGCTGATCTTGCAATGTATGCAGCAAAAGAGACTGGGGATAACACATTTAGGTTTTATTCGGAATTAGCTGAATCAAATATGTCAGATAAGCTGTTGTTGGAGCAAAGCTTGTGTAAGGCGTTGGATAGGAATGAGATAGTAGTATATTATCAACCTAAGGTAGATGTAAAAAATAAAACTATTTCAGGAATGGAAGCATTGATTAGATGGAATCATCCTCAGCGAGGTATGATTCCTCCAATACAATTCATAACTCTGGCAGAAGAGACAGGTATCATTAACAGTATTGGCGAATGGGTACTTATTGAATCATGTAAGCAGAACAAGAAATGGCAGGACATGGGATATCCCAAAATGCGTATATCAGTGAATTTGTCATTAAGGCAGTTTTATGGGAATAACATTGTTAAAATGGTTTCAAAGGCTCTAGAAATTTCAGGACTAGAGCCAGAGTGTTTGGAATTGGAAATAACCGAGGGATTTTTGATTAAAAATACTGAGTACATTATCTCAGTATTGCAAGAGCTAAGAAACATAGGTGTGTATATATCAATTGATGACTTTGGTATGGGGTATTCATCATTTAGCAGGCTCAAGGATCTTCCTATTCAAATTTTAAAGATAGATAAAAGTTTTATAAAAGATATTATGATAGAAAAGACAAACAGTTCAATAGTGGCAGCTATAGTACAATTAGCTCATTCTATGAATATAGAGGTTGTTGCAGAAGGTGTTGAGACCATAGAAGAATACAATTCGTTGGAATTGATGAGGTGTGATGAAGTTCAGGGGTATCTATTTTCAAAGCCAATTCCTGCGAGTGATTTCGAGAAATTGATATCATTAGCATTGAAAGGAGATTTTATACTATGATAAAATTTATTAAGCTTATGTTCTAGTTTTTGATAGTGGTTTTTTCGGTCAATATACAGTAGATATTACCATGTATAGGGCTGATATAATCAAAGAAAACGGTTTTCCGTCCGATCCAGAAGAGTTTGGGAAATTTATAGAAGACCCTAATAACATAGTTAAAATAGGATTCAGATATTTTCTTATAAGATTTTTAAACATTTATCCGATATAAAATATATAGTAATTTACAAATTAATACTTTTTAATGTATGCAGGAGGTGGCTATGGCTAGTTTAATAGCATTTTTAAAGAAGAAAGGTCTTTTTTGTATAAATTTGTTTAATTATAAAAAATTGGCTGAGTTGGATACTATGCCATCTAAAGTTACTCGGATTTATTTTCTTTCGGGGTTTTTATGGATTTTTATTACGGACAATTTTACCATCAATTTTGTTGAAAATGACATTACGAGTATAAGTTATTTTCAGTCTTTTAAGGGTTGGATATATGTTGCAGTGACATCTTGGCTATTGTTTTTTGTTTTAAGTAAAGCTGTAGCTGCAATTACTGATAAAGAAAATAAGATGATGATGAGTTATGAAGAACTTGAAATATCTGAAAAAACGCTCGAGAAAAATATGGCAGAAATCGAAAGGTTAGCATATTATGATTCTTTGACAGGGTTGCCTAACAGGGAATTAATTTTTCGTAAGATTAACAAACTTATAGAGAATCCTGAGGATATTGAGTTTTCTTTGCTTTTTATTGATCTTGATAACTTCAAAACGGTTAATGACATTTTAGGTCATGAATATGGTGATCAAATGCTTGGAAACATTGGGGAAAAGATGAAAGAATGTATTGAAAAAGATGATGTTATTGCGCGTTTGGGTGGAGATGAGTTTCTTATTTTGAAAACATCTACCACTGATAAGGAAAGTCTTGAGATGACAGCGCAAAAGGTGCTTGACATATTTTCAAGTGATTGGAGTATTGAAGAAAAGGATTTTTATATTACTTCAAGCATAGGTATTGTAAGATATCCTGAAGATGGTATGGATACGCATACGCTTTACAAAAATGCAGATATGGCTATGTATAGGGTTAAAGAGAATGGTAAAAATGGATTTGGATTCTATGATATATCAATAAATAAAAAAATAGAAGAAAAGCTGAAAATGGAAACAAGTATCAGAAAAGCTATTAAAAATGAAGAGCTTCAGGTATATTATCAGCCGCAAGTTGACATTAAAACTATGAAGATTATAGGTGTTGAGGCTTTAGTCCGATGGAATCATCCCACAGAAGGAATTATTGAACCTAGTAAATTTATACCTTTTGCGGAGGAGAATGGACTTATTTTTGATATAGACAGAATTGTTATGAAGACGGCATGCAAGCAAATGAAGGAATGGCAGAAAAAGTACAAGCCAATAATTCTTTCGCTAAATCTTACTTGTATTGATATACAGAAGAAAGACTTTGTAGATAATTTCAAAGTTATGCTCAATGAAACAGGACTTGAAGCTGAATACTTGGATTTAGAGATAACTGAAGACATGGTTATGAAGAACTTTGAGCATTCGATTGATGTGCTTAATAACCTAAGAGATCTTGGAGTAAGAATATCACTTGATGATTTTGGGACAGGATATTCATCTCTAAACTATCTCAAAAGGCTTCCTATTGACTCGATAAAAATTGACAAGTCATTTGTAGCAGAGATTACTGAAGAATCAAAGGAAGAAGCAATTGCCCAAACAATTATTGCCCTAGCACATAAAATGAACCTTTTTGTTGTTGCCGAAGGGATAGAAACAAAAAAACAACTGGAATTTCTAGAAGAACAAGAATGTGACATTGCTCAAGGATATTATTTCAATAGACCTCTACCAGCATCAGAAGTGGAGAAAATTCTATTAATGTGATTATTAGTATTTTTAATAATTAAACAAGGGATACTCAATTGAGTATCCCTTGTTTAATTGAAGGAATTTGCGAAGCAAATCCTAAAATTGAGTGGGGCTAGATGCCCATTTTATATACAATAGGAGGGTGTTAGTTTTAATTAAATATTGCATTGGTTAATCTGTCAAAAAGCTTTTGAGAGTTACCAGTTCCAGTACAATTCGTCATAACGATTTTGCCTGGGTTACCATTACCTGTATAACCGTTTTTAGCATTATTGTTTGCTACACAGTTTTTTAGAATGTGTGCAACAGATGCTGTGTCATCTCCAAGCTTAAAGCCGTTTCCGTCTCCGCCTGTTACTTTTCCGTCAGTTGACTTACCATTATTTGAAGCTTCACAGTTCTCAAGTGTTACAGCTCCAATAGGACCTGTTTCTTTTTTTGTATACAAATCCCATCCGTCATCACAGTTGTAAATAGATTTACAGTTCCTAAATATATTACCTACACCGCAAGTAAGCTTTGCAGCGAAACCATCAGCGTTTTCAATAGTTGAATCGTAGTTTTCGGTTGCAACACAATCTACAATGAGGTTGTTGCTTGGCCATTTATCTATTGAATTATAGGATGTATTGTATCTGGAAATTTGCAAGCCAGAATCGTGGTTTCTTGTAAATAAGCAGTCTTGGATTATATTATTGCTTCCAGCTAGTAGAATACCATTATCGCCTGCATCGAATACTGTTACTCCCTTTATACACCAATAGTTTGCAGCAAGTACGATTCCTCTATTAGCTGAGTTTTCAGCCATTGCAGAGAAGTCAAGTACAGGTTTTTCAGAGCCTAATGCCGCTATTGTTTTTAATGCTCCATTATTACCGTTGTTTCCCTCAGCAATAACAATTGTTGCTGAAATCTTAAAGTTTCCCGGCTTTAAGTAAATTGTCTTACCTGGGGCTATGCTTTTTATTGCTTGATCTAATGTCATTGATCCGTTTGGCTCAAGTGTAATGTCACCTGTTATAGGACTGTTTGAGGGCTGTAGTTTTGTAGGTGTTGGTGTGTTCGGAAGCGTATTAGTTGGTGGATTTGATACAGATTGTATAGGAGTTATTGTTATTTGGGGTTGTTCGTAATCAGCAGCGGTTTTATTGAAGTTGGTTGCAATTAAAATTATATCTCCCATGTTAATTGAGCCATCCAAGTTTAAATCAAGCTCTTCACGATAATTTGGATTGTTTTGTAGGGTGTTAAACGATGCAGCAATCTTAATAACATCTGCCATGTTAATAGCACGGTCATTGTTTGTATCACCAATAGTCATACCAATACTTTTGCTTGGAGAACCAATTATTGCATTTCCATTTAAATTGAGGATATTAATCTCTCTTGCAATGTAACTAGCCTTGCTAATTGTTAATATATAGTTTGAGTTTAAAGGGACATCAGTTATTTCGAAATATCCATTTGAATCTGTTGTTGTAGATCCAACTCCTGAAAGTGTTACACTTGTTCCATTATATGAATATCCAGAGATGGTTGATTTATTAGAAGAGTGTACTGGATTCGTTGGAGTAGCAGTTGTCGATGGATTAACAGGAGTATTTGTATTAATAGGGATCGGAGTAAATATTCCGTCAATTACGCCTATTCCTGCGTTAGCCGTTACTATACTCTTTACCTGGCTTGCTGGGGTCAAAATATTTGAGTATTCATATGGTGGTAAGAAGCTGCACGTTGATGTTGTTGGCTGATTGCCTTTACAATTTGTGAAGATATTATCTTTAACATCCCAATAGCCTTCAACACTACTATAATATGTACCAATTGGTCCCTCAGCACAATTATTTTTGTCATCAACTGAGCCAGAACCTACATTTTCAAATACATTTCCTTCAATACGAAGCTTTGCACCGACTCTTGAGTTTATAGCTGTGCTACCAACATCAACATAATAGTTGTTAAACATATGACCTGTTCCGCCTCTATAACTTGGAAGCCTTGAGTTGCAGTTTTTATATATATTATGGTGGAAGGTTATTTTTCTGTCTGATGCGTCACTGTCAGATGAGCCTACAAGGCTTGTCTTAAATGCATCATGGAAGTAGTTCCATGAAACAGTGAGGTATGCACTTTCGCCCTTAACATCGAGAAGACCATCATAAAAGTCAATGTCTCCACCTGATATGTCGCCCTTAGTATCAATCTTTCCATCACCATTGCAGTCACCAATCATGTTAAATAGCTCGCAATGGTCAACCCAGACATTTGTGCTTGACTCAACGCCTATACAATCAAGAGGTGCTAAAGTATGATGAATCTTTAAGTTTCTAACGATGATGTTTTTTGATTTGTAAATATTTAAACCTATACCTTCGAGCTCGCCGCTAGTTCCAGAGCCAAGAAAAGTAATGTTTGAAACCTCTTTAATATCAATTTTGCCAGCACCCGATATCTTTTTAGCTATTTTAACGATGAGTGGGGAAGTGTCTTTGGCTTTTTTTCTTGCACTCATAAGAGTATTTGCTTCTTCAAAGCTAGAAATTGTGACTTCTTTACCACCAGTACCTCCAGTAGTACCACCGTTTTGCGTAGCGAAGCCAGAGAGATCAAAATTCGCACTTGCTGCCTTTATTGTAGTATTAAATGCAAAAACTTGTGTACACAATAAGGATATTGATAAAAACAATGCCAATGACTTTTTTGAAATACGCTTTCTCATAAAAATTTTCCTCCTGATTTCTTGTGTTTTTTCTTTTTTTTGAATAAGGCGATTTCAAAAATTTCCTTGTTCAATTTTTAAAGGCGAAAAGTATTTAAATCAATATTTTTGAAATCGCCAGTTGACCAGTTATTTTTTTGGAATCACCTAACCTAAGTTTGGAAAAATAAAATGATTTAATATAAAAATTGAGAAAAACTTATTGAAGTGAAACATTCCTCCTCCCAACTACATAATAATTATAACATGAACTATACTGTTGCTGTTTTTTTAGAAAGCAACGGCACAATTCAATTTTATATAGTATTATAGGTGAGGTAAATGGACAAAAGTTATTTTAGACGGACAAAATTTTATGAAAACTATTACCTTGTGCTTAAATACTGCTTTTATATAGATGATTTAAATGTTATAATCAATGCGATAGGGATTAATATATTATCACATTTTAATATTTTGAAGGGAAGGAGTATAAAAAATTGATTTACTTTGTAAAGTTTATATACCAGACATTTTTTCTTCCACCTGGAGTTTTTATTATACTAATGATTGTAGCTGCAATTTTTTTGATGAAAAAGAAATCCAAGCTATGGATATTAATGCTGGCTTTTGCATGTTTATTATACTCATTGTCAATTCCTTTAGTAGGTAATAGCTTGATAAGAGGCCTTGAAAATAAATATAGTCCTCCTGCTTCTATAGATGGAGATGTTATAGTGATGCTTGGAGGAGGATCAACACTTGACACTCCAAATGTTGCTGGAAAGGGTCATCTAACAGGATATTCAGCAAATCGCCTTTTAACATGTGCCCAATTATATAATAAGCTAAAGGTTCCAATTATAATTTCCGGAGGTAAAGTAGATGGCATTACAGGAGCTGATTCTGAAGTCGGAAAGGAGATTCTTTTACAGCTAGGGGTTCCAAATGACAAAATCATTGCTGAAGGTAATAGCTTGAACACAACTCAAAATGCAAGATATACCAAGGAATTGATAGATAAAAGCCGATATAATAGGATTATTGTTGTAACATCTGCTTTTCATATGAAGAGATCGGTAAAGCAATTTGAAAAAGTTGGCGTAAAAGTAATACCATATCCAACAGATTATCAGACCAATCTAAGCCCAAGAGTAGAGCTGTATCAGTTTATACCAGCAGCCGAGGCTATGGAAAAAGTTAGCTTGTCTGTTAAAGAGTACATTGGAATACTTATCTCAAAGTGGTATTAAGAATGATTATTCTTTTTTTATATAGAAAGTCCAGCGGTAAAATGTCAAGAGATAAATGGAAAAAATAAAGGCTGAAAACGTATAGTTTTTGTAAAAAAGACGCAAAAGAACATCACCCTAATAAACCTACCAAAATCAAATGTTAAATATGGT
>Ga0209800_10002166_pt1 | contig 17987 bp, 12 predicted proteins | sample Higcelweek8metaG_FD_187174 | JGI IMG/M metagenome (GOLD analysis project Ga0209800, IMG submission 187174) | Freshwater pond sediment microbial communities from the University of Edinburgh, under environmental carbon perturbations - High... | ecosystem: Environmental > Aquatic > Freshwater >...
GGAATGATGACCAACAATAATGGCGAACCCACAATCGATTTTAGTCAACTGGTCACAGATCAATTTAACCACCTCACCAAAAGTGAAAAACGAGTTGCCAATTTCTTGCGTAAAAATCTCAATGAGGCTGCCTTCCTGGCTGCAAGTGATATTTCCAATCATTTAGACATTAGCGAAGCCACTGTAGTACGCTTTGCCCGCAGCCTTGGTTTCCCCTCATACCCTGCATTACGCAACAGTATCCAGACATCGCTGCGTCAGCGTGTGACCCATTCCTCACGCATAAAGTCCCGTCTGGAGGATATGCGCACCTCTGGAGATATCTTTGAACGCTTAGCTGCGTCTGAAATTGACTATTTAGGGCAGGCAGTGGAAACAGTGAACCGGGAACAGCTGGAAAATGCAGTTTCCTTTATGCGTGAACGCCAGCGCATTTATGTTTTTGGAACCGGTCCTTCGCTTTCCCTGGTTGATCTTTTGGAAATCCGCCTTAAACGTTTTGGCAAGGATGTATTCTCTTTACGTAGTTCAGGGCGTGAAATGTTGGAACCATTACTTTCCCTTGGACCTAACGACCTCTTTATCGTCATATGCTTCTTCTCGGTTAATGCCGGGTTGAAATTAGTACTTGACTACGCCAACGAAGTCCACTGCCCGGTGGTGATGATTACCGACACGCTGGATACCGTGGTTGGTGAGAAAGCAGATGTTGTACTTGCTGCGCAGCGTGGACCGGTGTCTGAATTTCACTCGCTGGTTGTTCCGATGACCATTATCAATGCACTGCTGCTCTCAATGGCCAACCAGGAGCAGGAGAAGATCATGCCCGTACTTGACCGTTTGGACCTTTTACGAGACAAACTTAAAAGCTTTAATTCGCATGAAAACTAAGAATTGTGTACCAGCAGATTTTTTTACTTAGAAATTAATTTTCTACAGGAGTGATTATATCGAAAATGAAAAACCAAATGATCTCACTTTAACCCTTACCAAAATAACAGGTTCGTGAGGAGAAGGCACATGGATGTTTTTACAAACGTTCCGCCAACAACCACTGAGAAATGGATGGCAAGACTGCGCCGTTTCATACGCTGGTTATCTAAACCGCAGGTTTTGTTATCCCTAACCATGCTGGTAGTAATGTTCGTTTTCGTCGTCATTCCTTTGTATCGCCTTGTAGAAACTACGGTGACCTACCAGGCACACGATCTCACTCGTGTTTCTGATGCCGTGGAAGGCAAACTAACCTCCTATCACTGGGTTAGGATGTTGACAGGCATAATTGGGAGGATTTACACCTATACACCACTGCAACATTCGCTAACGATAGCCGTTGGATCCACCCTGTTGGCACTTTTAATCGGCGGTTGTTTGGCGTGGCTGGTGATCCGCACCGATATGCCCGGAAGAAAGCTGATCAATCAACTGGCATTGCTGCCCTACATTATGCCGTCCTGGACCCTGTCTCAGGCTTGGCTTGTTTTTTTCAAGAACCGAACTACAGGTGGTACGCCGGGAGTTTTTGAGGCTCTGGTGGGCATTGCGCCACCAGACTGGCTTTCATATGGACCGGTTCCAATCATCATTTGCTGTGCACTGCATTACTACACCTTCTTTTTCCTGTTCGTATCTGCAGCGCTAATGTCCATTGATTCTAACTTGGAAGAAGCTGGTGACTTGATGGGCGCCAGCCGCTGGCGCATCCTGCGTAAGATCACCTTCCCGCTCGTCCTGCCGGCAGTCCTCTCGGGTGTCATCATGACCTTTTCCAAGGTTATGGGCACCTTTGGTGGACCGAACCTCCTGGGTTCGCCAGTCCGATATTACGTTGGGTCCACCATGATCCGAGGTAGTCTGGAAGCTGGAGAGAAAGGGGATGCCTTTGTATTGGCGATCGTATTGATCCTTTTTGCCATTGTGACAATTTACATCAACCAGAAACTGGTGGGCACAAGGCGAAGTTATGAAACGATTGGCGGTCGTGGTTTTGTGGCGCAGGTGAGCAAGCTCGGAAAATTTAAACGTATCTTCGAAATTGGGGCGGTTACCTTTCAAGTCCTGGTTATCGCCATTCCATTAGGTCTTTTACTGTGGAATACGTTAATGTTGGTCGATGGGAATTACAGCTTTACAAATTTCACATTGATTCACTGGATTGGACCAGCAGGAACGCACTATAACAATGGAGAACCGGGTGTACTGCTCAATCCAAGGATTTGGCAAACAGCTTGGAATACCATCAAGTTGGCACTCTTTACCGCCTTTTTCACGGCTTTATTGGGTGTTATTCTAGGTTATGCCATTGTTAAAGGACGCGGCACCAAACTTTCAAAATTAGTCGAACAGTTGGCTTATATCCCGTACGTCATCCCTGGTATAGCCTTCGGGGCAGTGTACATTGCCATGTTCGCAAAAAAACTTGGGCCATTCCCGCCGTTATATGGCACCTTTGCTTTGCTTGTGATCGTATCAGTCGCCAAGCACCTCCCTTACTCATCCCGTTCCGGGGTTTCCGCCATGATGCAGGTGGGAAGGGAGCTGGAGGAGGCCGCCCATGTGGCAGGCGCTAGTGCCTGGCGGCGATTCAGAAGCATTATCTTCCCGCTCACTCGAGCAGGTTTTATGTCCGGTTTTCTGTTGACATTCATTACCACCATGCGCGAATTGTCCCTGGTCATCCTGCTGGTGACACCTGCCACCCAGCTTCTGGCTTCCCAGACCATGTTCTATACTGAAAATGGTGATGCCCAGATGGCGAACGTGGTTATCTTGATCCTGATAAGCATTACTTTGCTTGGTAATTTTATTATCGGGAAGTTCAGCCGGGGTGGTAGTCTTAAAAAAGGTTTAGGGATGTAAAGAGAGGAAATTATGAGCACAAACATCACAATTAAAAATCTAACAAAACGTTTTGGTAAAGTGGTTGCCCTCAATAATGTCAGTCTTACTTTTGACGCTGGAACTTTCGTGACCCTGCTGGGTCCATCAGGCTGCGGTAAGACAACCCTACTGCGCTGCGTGGCAGGTTTGGAAGACCCGGATGATGGCGAGATCTATATCGGCGACAAACTGGTTTACTCCCGCGCTAAAGGCATATCCCTGTCCGCAGGCGAGCGCGACCTGGGGTTGGTCTTCCAGAACTATGCCTTGTGGCCGCATATGAAGGTGGATAAAAATCTAACCTTTGCCCTCGAGATTCAAAAAATGCCCAAGGATGAAATGGCCAAGAGGGTAAAAGACTCCCTTAAGGAAGTACAAATGGAAGGCTATGAAGACCGTTATCCGCGCGAGATGAGCGGCGGTCAGCAGCAGCGTATCGCGCTGGCACGTATGCTGGCTTACCGGCCTAAGGTATTCCTGATGGACGAACCGCTTTCCAACCTGGATGCCCGTTTGCGTATGGATATGCGTACGGAGCTTAAACGATTGCACCATATCTCCGGTGCAACCACTATTTATGTGACCCATGACCAGGTGGAAGCATTAACCATGTCTACCAATATCGCTGTGATGAAGGAAGGCGTTGTTCAACAGTTTGACTCTCCAGATAAGATTTATCATTACCCCGCCAACCTTTTTGTGGCTGATTTCATTGGCAATCCAAAGGTGAATCTGGTTGAAGGTACAGTATGCGGTAAAAACTTAATCGATATTGGAAAATCCAAGATCGAGGTGGAAAATCTACACTCAACCGGTAAAGTTGTAATCGGTATTCGACCGGAGGATATTTCCATATCAACAATTCCAATTCCCGGGGCAGAAGAGTTTGTTGCCTATTCTGTTCTGCCAGCCGGAGCCGATTCAACTATTGTCGCCCGCCAGGATGATGATGAACTCACCGTCAGAGTGATGGGCATCAGCCAACTCAAGATGGATCAGAAAATTTGGTTGACGTTTGATAAAAGTACGATCAATGTATACGACAAAGAATCCGGGAATTTGGTCAATTGATTCTTGCAGATTAATAAACAAAGTGTCAGTCAGAACGAATCCTCTGAAGGAGGTGAATGTCAAACAAATTAATGAATAAAAAAGCAAATCTATTATGCACGATTCATATTTGATCAAGGAGGAAAGTAAATGAAAGCGATTTTAAGAATTGCAACACTCGTGATAGTGATCAGCTTTTTGGCTGCCTGCGCAAAACCAACAGTAGCGCCTACTGCAGCCCCTGTAAAAACCGAAGCACCTGTTGTTGTCGCTACAGAGGCTCCTCTCAGTGCAAATGAACAATGGGCTAAGGATAATGGTCTAGGCATATATCAGCCTGCGACCGATGACTGGGCAGCCATTGAAGCCGCTGCGAAGGCAGAGGGATCAATATGTGTATATGCCAACTCATCCAAAATTACCAAACTTCAATCAACGTGGGAAGAACTGTATCCTGAAATCAAATGGGATTGCGGTGACACCGATGGTATTGATGTTAAAATGCGTGCCGAACAGGAAGCCGGCAATGTCGTTGGAGACGTCTGGTTCAATAGCGATGGCCACATCCTCTACGGTGAATTTGTACCCAATCAGTGGCTCTGGTCGTTCGTTCCGAGAGATGTTGTCATTCCGGAGTTAACTGCTGAGCAGCCGTTTGCAGTTGCGCGCCACGCAATCGATGTTTGGGGTTACAACAGCGAAATACACCCCGAAGGCTGTCCGATCACCAACTGGTGGAATTTGACCGAACCACAGTGGGAAGCAAAATTGTTCATCGATGACCCCATGACTGATGTCAGCACCATGGCCAAATGGGCTACTGTGGCTGAGCACGGCGACGAAATGGCTGCTGCTTACAAGGAACTCTATGGCAAGGAATGGACCGAAGACCCTGAAGCTGCACCAGATGCTTACGGACAGGAAGTCCCCAATGCTGGTTGGTTGTGGGTTAAGAAGATGGCTCAGAACCAACCCATCGTTACCGACGAAGTTGACATTGCCTATGCATCAGTAGGCATGGACCCAGCTGTAGAACCGGGTCTTGGTTGGACTGGTTGGACGAGCGTTGAAGATACTGCAGCAGGCGACATCGCCATGGCTCCCTGCCTGGATATGACTCCGTCCCTCGGTATCATTAAGACCAGCTACCTGGCTATTGCCAATATGTCTCTGCACCCCAATGCAGCAAAACTCTTCATCCGACTCGCTCTCACTCCTGATGGTTACAAACCCTGGGATAAAATAGGTTCTTACTCTGCCCTGCCGACTATGCCTCTTGAAGAAGGTATGCCACCACTTGAAGAAGTTTTAGCAAAGGGTTGGCTCATGAATCCCTTTTATGACTGGGAATACGCTGCTAAAGTGCGTGATTTTTGGGCTATCAGCCTGCTCACTCCTAAGGCAGAATAGTACGAGAAGTTTTTGTAAATCTGAACTGGAATCTTTGGACACGGACGCAGGTTGTCCGTGTCCAAAATCTAAAACAAAAGTGTAAGAAAAGACAGATGAATTTTTAATAGACCAATAATTTATATTCACTTGAATCATTTTTTTCGAGTGGAATGTCGGGGTATTTATCTTTATGAAAAGACTAATTATATGACTCTCAAAGCTGTTTTCTTCGATATGGGTGGAACCATTGACACCTATTACTACACTAGGGAGTTGAGAGTTAAGAATGTTCATTTTTTACGCGACTGCTTGCTGAAAGCAGACATTGTATTCAAATTAACCGATGAGGAACTGGCGGAAGCCATTTCCCGAGGTGTGAATACTTATCATAAGTGGAATCGTGATTCCCTGATTGAACTGGCACCTCCGGAAGTGTGGAGTCAGTTCACGCTGAAAGAATTTAATATTACCCAAGCGCAAGTGGAACCGATTGCGGAAGAGCTTACCTATTTATACGAAACCAAGTTCTACGACAGGCCAATTCGATCTGAAATTCCACAGGTACTTGAAAAGATCCATTCATTGGGATTGCGCATCGGCTGTATCAGCAATACCCAAAGCCACACTCAAGTACCTGAATTACTGAAAAAAAATTCCCTATACCAGTATTTTGACCCGATAGTGCTATCATGTGATTTTGGCATACGTAAACCTGATCCCTCCATTTTTTATCATGCAGCACGCCTGGCACACCTGCCCACCAGCAGCATTATTTATGTCGGCGATAAACTCACCCGCGACATCCTGGGAGCCAAACGCGCCGGTTACCGCCTGGCAGTGCAGATCAAGCACCCCTACGATGACGGCGACCCGGATATTGGTCCACAACCGGATGTGCTCATCCACAATATGCAGGAACTGCTGCCCCTGCTGGAAAAAGAATTGGAAAAAGACAAGGTGGCTTGTGCCCGTTCCAATGGGCACAAGGTAAAAGCCCTCTTTTTTGACGCCGGCGATATCCTTTATTACCGTCCGATCAAAGAACAAAAACTAAAAGAATTTCTGCAAACCCAGAAGCTGGCTCCCCAACCAAACCTGGAGGCGGAAAAAAAACTTCTACGTAATGCAGCTTTCCGGGGCGAATTAGACCGGCAGGAATACTATCACAACATATTGCGGCTGTACGGTATCACCGATCCTGTATTGGTGGAAGAAGGCGTTCGCGCCCAGGCGCAGGATGATGAAACAGTAGCCATTCATGAGGGGGTTCCGGAAACCATCAACGCCCTCAAGCAGCAGGGGTACCTGTTGGGAATCATCACTGACACTGCCCTTCCAATAAGCACCAAGTTGAATTGGTTTGAACAATATGGCTTTGGGCATGTTTGGGACGTGGTGATCAGTTCAAAAGAAATTGGTGTGCGCAAACCTGCCCCAATTTTATATGAGGAAGCTGTGCAGCAAATGCGGCTTAAAGCCTGCGAGACTGCATTTGTCGGGCACCGCGCCTATGAGTTGGAAGGTGCGCGCGCTGTTGGGATGAGAACCATCGCCTACAATTTTGATAAAGGCTCCATCGCAGACGAGTATATCGAGCATTTTTGCGATCTGTTGTCCATCCCCATGTTGGAAGAAATATCCTGATATTTTAGAAAGTGGGAGAAATGCAATCCGCTGTTAAAGCAGTTTTCTTTGATATTGGTGGCACCCTCCGCATCACCCGTCACGACGTGGGTCGCGATCCTGAAAAGATCCGTGAAATGATGGAATTACTTGGGGAAAAATCCACCATACAGTCTTTTGTGGAGAAGATTCACAGAGGAGAAAAGAAATATCGAAAATGGTGCAAACCGAATTATGTGGAGTTAAACGAAGAAGAGTTGTTGACTCGCTTTCTTCTTTCTGATTACCCGCAGGAATTTATCCTCTCCCATTCAGTACTTTTGAACCAGCTCTGGCGTGATTCAAAACGCAAGTATGTTCTACCTGATATGGTGGAAACCTTACGCACCCTTTCAGCCCGTGGATATAAACTTGGATTGATCAGCAACACCACCTCATCAGTTGAGGGGCACCGGATGCTGTCGGAGCAAGGACTGACCGAATTGTTTTCTGCAGTCGTGTTATCTGCTGCTTTTGGAAGGCGTAAACCCCATCCATCAATTTTCCTGGAAGCTGCCCGCCAGGCCGGCGTGCACCCATGGGAATGCGCCTATGTCGGCGACCGTCCATCAAGGGACATAATTGGTGCGATGCAGAGTGGTTACAGTAAGACTGTTCTTATCCACACCGAAGATTATGTGCTGGATGAATTCGACCCCGATGATTTTGAACCCGAAAAAGACACCGAATTAATCCTCAGTCCTGATCACAAAATATCACGATTGTCTCAGCTTTTGGATATCTTTCTGGAAGTAAAACCGGAGCCCATTAACGGCAGCCCTTCCCGACCTGATTACCTCTATGATGCAGCACTTTCTACCATGTGGGGTATTGATCAACCCAATCCCTTTGAGGAAACCTTTAAGTCAGCCAATTCAATCGGGATTGCCAGGTTCGAATTGAATCATAAAGTTACAGCCAATGCCTTGCTCCAATTCGACCACAACCGTCATTACATAAGCAGTGTACATGATCCTTGCGGAGCATCAATCACCTACGATGAACAGAAGGCACAGGACTTGCTCATCTCTTCACTTGATGAAGATAAAAGAAAACTAGGTGTAGAAATCGCCTGTCAGACCATAAACCTGGCACGCAAATTGGGGTCAAAAAGCGTGGTGCTGCACCCGGGAGCGATCGTGTGCGATCGCAGTAAGGATGATCGCCTGCGTGAGTTATACTCACAAGGAAAAAGCGGGTCACCAGAGTATGATCAGTTGAAGGCAGAAGTAATTGATCAGCGTAAGAAAGTGGTGGGTGTTCATAAAGAGCAGGTCATCAAGAGCTTATTAGAGATACTCAAATTCAATTCCCAGGGCAAGAAAATCCCGCTGGCGTTAGAAAACCGTCACCGCTATTTTGACCTGCCCATTCCAGATGAACTTGATGAAATGCTTTCACTTGGAGATGGCAAGAGTTTTGGAGTGCAGTATGATATTGGTCATGCTGTGGTGTTGGACGAATTAGGTCTTGTACAACACGAAGAGTGGTTGAAACGATTTGGCAGTCGCATCATCGGGGTGCACATACATGATGTGAAGGGTATTACAGACCATCTAGCCCCCGGACTTGGGCAAGTTAATTTCGGTAAAATTGTTTCCTATCTACCGGATAATTGCCTGAAAACGCTGGAAATCAGAGCAAATACCAGCATTGATCAAATCGCCGCAGGGCTTGAAGTATTGAAAATTTGCGGCATGGTCACCAAACTATAGAAGTAGAGGAAATCAATTTTGGCACAAGGAATTAAGGCGATTTTTTTTGATATTGGCGGCACGCTTGTCACCAAAGCCAACTATCCCCGGCGCGACCTGGCAGTGATCGCGCAGATGGTTGCTTTGTTGGGCGAAACATGCACACCGCTTGAACTGGAAGCGCGTATTGTAGAAGGAGATAAACAGTACAAAGCCTGGCGATCGCAATCGTTTATCGCGTTGCCATCTGTGGAGCGCTGGACTCGCTTTTTACTGCCGGATTTACCAAGCGATGTAGTGAAGCAGCATGCAGCAGAATTGCAGAACCTATGGAGCGAATCCCGCGGCCTCAAGAAGGTGCCAAAAGAAACTATTAGCACCTTGAAAGAACTGGATAAACGCGGCTACCTGTTGGGGACGATCAGTCATACATCGCCGAAATACCTGGCAGCATCAGGTGTGCTGTCATTATTCAAAACGATAATCTATGCTTCAGAGTTCGGATGGCGTAAACCTCACCCTGCCCCGTTCTTAGAGGCAGCGCGTCGGGTCGGTGTCCTGCCTCATGAATGTGCTTATGTGGGCGACCGTCCCTCGCGCGACGTGATCGGTGCACGTGAAGCAGGCTTTGGTATGGCTATTCAACTTTCACTTTCTTCTGAAACACCAGAGGTTGAGCCCTGCCCTATGTGGCCGGATGCGATCATGCAAAGCCTTGATGAATTATTGGACCTATTTCCAGCAATTAAGCCCGTCTCAGACGCCAAATTAACCACAAAGGCAGAACCATTGCTGTATGACGTGGCACTTTCCACCATGTGGTGGAACCGGCCGGCAATGAGTGCAGATGAGTTTTGTTCAAAAGGGCGTGCGTTGGGATTTGCTCGCTTTGAACTGAATCACCAGGTGCCACCAGAAGTTCTAGAGCAGATCGATCTCAACCATTATCACATTGGGTCACTGCATGACCCTTGCCCTGCCATTATCCCTGCCAAAACCCTGGAAAAAACGGATCAAGTCATCACCTCGCTGGATGAAACCCTGCGCGAACTCGCTGTTGCTGGCGTGAAGAATACCATCCTGGAAGCTTATAACCTTGGTGCGCGCCACGTAGTGATCCATCCCGGGCGAATCCCGGGAGACCATTCTCTCGATGACCAGTTGCGCGTACTCTACCGCAGCGGGTTGAAAGGGACTGAACAATACGAGGAGTTGCGCCTGCGGGTTATGGCAGACCGTGCAGAGCGTTGCAAGCCTCACTTGAAACCGCTCATTAAAAGCCTCTACGATATCGTGGCTTTTGCCGAAGGAAAATCCCTTACCCTTGGGTTGGAAAACCGCTATCACTACTATGAGCTTCCTATATACGATGAGTTGGAAGTATTATTGAATGAATTCCAACAGCCCTGGGTGGGCTGGCATCTGGATCTCGGGCATATCCAAACCTTATCCCAATTAGGGTTGACGGAATTCGATCCCTGGCTGACCAATTTTGGCCCCCGTATCACTGGCGTACACCTGCATGATGTGCGCGGCATCACAGACCACCAGGCGCCGGGTACCGGCGAACTGGATTTTGCGAAGATTGCTGCTGTGCTTCCGCCCTACTGCTACCGTACCGTGGAAGTGGACAAATCAGTTACATTTGAAGATATGGCTGCCGGTTTGAAATTGCTGGCAAAAACCGGCTGTATCACCCAATTATCAGGAGGATCCGATGCTTAAGGTATTCAAGAAAAGAAGGGATGTTTTTATCAACCTGATCCACCAACAGGCGTCACTGACCCTGGAAGGCATGGAGCTGCTCAAGCAGTATTTGGTCTTGCCCAATCAAAACCTGGCTGACCAGTTGACTGCCAAAGAGAAGGAAGCCGATGAAGCGCGGCGCATCCTCATCTTCGAGCTCAACAAGACCTTCATCACCCCCTTTGACCGCGAAGATATTTTTGCCTTGTCCCGCGCCATTGATGACGTGCTGGATTACGCCTACAGCACCATGACAGAGATTGTCATCTTCAAAGTAGCCCCGACAGAATTCATGGTTCGCATTTGCTCATTGCTGCGCGACGCCACCTTTGAACTGTTGAAGGGTGTTGAACGCCTGCAGGACCATCCGGGTGTGGCATCAGAGCATGCCCAACGCGCCAAGGCACTTGAGAACAAGGTGGAAGATGTTTACCGTGAAGCCTTGGCGGATATGTTCACCGATACGGATGACACCCGCGCCCTGGTGCGCATGATGAAATTGCGCGAAGTTTACCGCCATTTGAGCAACGCTGCCGACCGTGGTGACGAAGCTGCCAACGTGCTGGCGGATATTGTCGTTAAAACCACCTAAACAGGAATTCTATGCCTCCATTATTAATTGTTCTTGTCGTCCTGGCCATTGGCTTTGATTTCCTTAACGGAGTCCATGACTCGAGCAACATAGTTGCCACCATGATCTCCTCGCGCGCCATTCGACCAAGGGTGGCGTTGGCAATGACCGCTGTTGCAGAATTCAGTGGTCCTTTCATTTTTGGCGTGGCAGTAGCCAACACAATAGGAAATGAAATTGTCTCCTCCGAACACTTGAACATGCAGGTAATCATTGCTGCGCTGTTGAGTGCCATTATTTGGAATATCTTCACCTGGATTATGGGATTTCCCAGCAGTTCGTCTCATGCCCTCATTGGCGGCATCATCGGCGCGGTGGTAGTTGGTGCCGGATTCCGGGAAATTGAAATGGCCGGTGTGACTAAGGTATTGATTGCTTTATTCACATCACCCATCATTGGTTTCTTCGCCGGCATGATCATCGCCAATATTGTCTATTTGTTTTGCTGGAATGCCACGCCCAAGGTTAACGGGGTGTTTAAAAAGTTGCAAATTGTCACCTCCTTGGGCTTAGCGCTCAGCCACGGTGCAAATGATGCGCAAAAAACGATGGGCATCATCACACTTGGATTGGTTATCAGCGGCATACAAAAAACCTTTTCAGTTCCATTTTGGGTAATCATCGTATCTGCCACAGCCATCGCCATAGGTACATCTGTCGGCGGCTGGCGGTTGATTCGTACTCTTGGTTCCAAGTTTTACAAGATCCGTCCAGTACATGGGTTTGCTTCGCAACTCACGTCGGCAGTTGTAATCCTGACGGCGTCCCTGTTCGGTGGACCCGTGAGCACCACCCAGGTAGTCAGCACAGCCATCATGGGTGTAGGCGCAGCAGAGCGTATGAGCAAAGTCCGCTGGGGTGTGGCAGGTGAAATTGCCCTGGCATGGGTGGTCACTATTCCATCAACAGGACTGCTGGCAGCTGGTATTTACTGGCTGATAACAGCAGGAATCCCGCACTTGATTGCGCTTTTCTAATCTCATCTAAGGTGGAGTAACATGAAAAAATACGACGTACTCTTTTGCGGAAATTACACTAAAGACACCATTATTACCCCGGACGGGACAACCTACGTAGATGGCGGCGGTATGAATTATGCCGCTTATGCCTCAAAGCGGTTGGGTGCCAACCCGGCTGTCATCACCCGGTTGAACAAGGAAGACGAACATGTAGTAAAAGGTTTTGAAGCCAACGGAATTGACTGCTACCCCGTCTTTACTCCCTCTTCAACCCTGATGACACTTGAATATAAAACGCGCGACGTTGACCATCGCAATTTATATGTAAAAGGCATCGCGGGCACCATTACCCCTTCACAATTGGAGGGATTGGAAGCCCGCATTATCGTTACCAACTCGAGCCTGCGCGGCGAAGTGGAATTGGAATTCTTCACGGAAATGCGCAAACGCCCGGGAGTACTGCTTTCAGCCGATGTGCAGGGATTCATCCGCGTACTGCGCGGCGAGTCGCTGGTCTACGAACCCTGGGATGAAATGGGTGCTGTCTTGAAACACCTCGACATCCTCAAGAGTGACGCAGTGGAAGCCGAATACCTGACCGGGGAAAAGGATATTGAAAAGGCGGCAAAGATTTTCGCCAGCCTGGGACCGAAAGAGATCCTGCTCACCCACAGCGGTGGGGTGCTGGTGCATGCCGGTGGAAAATTCCATCATTACGCCTTCCACTCGGAATCACAGGCAGGGCGCAGCGGGCGCGGCGACACCTGCGTGGGGACCTACGTGACCAAGCGGTTGACACTACCTCCATATGAAGCCGGCAAATGGGCAGCCGCGGTGACCGGCATGAAGGTGGAACGCCCCGGACCTTTCAACCGCTCGACCGCCGAAGTGGAAGCTTGTATTCAAAAATATTATGCCGATTAATACGGCATTGGATATACAAAGAAAGATCACACGCGCCGGAGCGGAGTACCCTACCCTCTGGCGCAGCATTATCGACGACTGGCGTAAGGATTCAGATGGCGTTACTGGCTGGATGATGTACGCCGCCAACTACCTTTTCCGGACGGGCGGCGTACGCTGGGCAATGGACCCATTTTCGCTATCTACGCGCATAAAAGATGTGCCGCAACCCGATTTCAAAATTGATCTGGATAAGTTGGAGTTGGTGCTGTTGACACATGCGCACAATGACCACCTGGACTTGAACCTCATCCGCGCCGTCGCCCCGCTGCCGATCCGTTGGATAGTTCCAAGGTTCATGTTGGAAAAAGTGCTTAGCGCGGGAGTTCCACAAGCTAATATTATCGTCCCTTCCGATAACCAGCCCATAAGTTACAAACACCTCACTATTACCCCCTTTGCCGCCCAACATATCCATGGCAAGTCAGGTGTTCCCGAAACCAGCTTCCTGGTGGAGTGCAGCGGTAAGCGCTGGCTCTTCCCAGGGGATACACGCGTGTATAACCCTGCTAACATCCTCCCCTTTGCACCGGTGGATGCGGTATTTGCTCACGTATGGTTGGGCAAAGCCCAGGCCGCCCTGGAGGTGCCCCCACTTCTGAAAGAATTCTGCAGCTACTTCCTGTCATGCAGCCCTCATCGTATCGTTTTAACTCACCTTGAGGAACTTGGACGCGACGAGAAGGAGCTTTGGGATGAGCGGCATGCCGGCCTGGTCACAGCAGCCCTGCGGAGTCAACGCTATGCTGGTAAAGTTGAGTCGTTCTATTGCGGGCAAAAAATTGACCTGTAATAAAATGCGTAAATTTTATGTTAATTCTTAAAAGTACCTGTTTTATTTACCTATAAAAGTTGTATACTCTTCATACATTAGCGTCATCACAACAGCAAAGTGCTCTCAATTTTTCTAGATCCTAAGTTTTTAGGTAGAAGATTGATGTACTACGCTGAAAATTAAATAGACCAGTAGGATGCAACGATCCATGGGGAGCACTTGGTCGCAATGCTCATATGAGCAAACCCCGCGGGGAGCAAAATGCGAAACCGGCCTGATTTTGAGGACCGGTTTTTGGTTTTTAAGACAGGAAATTGTAATACAGAAAGCAGGTTTCTGTAACCAAGGCAATTTTTCTTTATTCTAGAGGAGGAAAAATGTTCAAATATAAAAAAGTGCTTTTGTTTGTAAACCGTGCAGTTTATCTACTTAGCGCGGCCATGCTGATGGCCGGTTTAGCCCTGACTGCAACACCGCCAAAACCAGTGGAAGCTTGCCATCCAGTGAACGTATGCGACGTTCCTTCATACACCACAATCCAGGTCATGGATGATGTTCTAAATACATACTTGCGAAATAATACTGGTGATTTTGTTATCGATGGTAATCATCCTTGTACTCCACCACCACCAGTATGCGACCCTTCCAAACATGAGATCGTGGATCCAGAACACCCCGATAAATGTATCTGCGAAGCTGGTTGGGAGAAGAATGGGAACACATGTCAACCAGAAGTCAAAGTGACCATCTGCCATGCGACAAGCAGCCCAACTAATCCCTATAACGAAATCACCGTTTCTGGTAACTCGCTTGATAACTCGGGGAGCTGGATGAATGGGCACGGCAAGGATCCGGATGACATCTGGGCAAGTTTTACTCTCCGAGATGGAACGGTAGTTCCGGCTCAGGGTAGCCAGGACACACTGAATAACCATTGTGTTGCACCAACACCGATCGATGTCTGCCTGGTTCCCGGTTACTCTACTGTTCAAATAATGCCGTCAGCTCTGGCAGCATATCTCTTGGCTAACCCGGATGCGTTTGTGATTGATGCTCAAAATCCATGCACACCACCGATTATCTATATTCCCGTTTGTGATGTGCCAACTTCAATAGATGGCTCTTATGCCACAATAAATATTGCAGAGGGAGAACTCGCAACCTGGCTTGCCGCTCACACCGAAGACTTTTCACTGGCTGCAGGTGGTAATTGTGGGCCAACCCTAATTGATGTTTGCATCGTTCCTGATTACTTTGTCACCCAGGTGGACCAGATTTTTGTAACTGCCTACCTATCGTCACATACAGGATCCTTCGTGGCTACAACAGAGCACCCCTGTACAGCACCAACCTTTGATGATGTGTGTGATGTGCCAAGCTACCAAATCATCCAGGTGGAATCTGGGAGTTTAGGGGGTTATCTTGTCGCGAATCCTGAGGACTTTGAAGTGACCGATGATAAGCCTTGCGAAGCCCAGGTGCCATATTGCCATTACGACGTATCCGCAAATCAGTGGAACCAGATGACTGGATATGCCAGTGCATTATTAAAACCGGATTACGTACTTGCAACTGGCGAATCGTGCCCAGTGAAAGTTCCGTATTGTCACTACAGTGCCGATTCCGATTCCTGGACTGAAGGAACTCTCTACGCCGACCAATTAACTGGTAGTGATTTCCTGCTGGAGTATGGTGCATTGTGTCCATCCAAGGTCGAACCTTCCGCACAGTGTGTTTGGCCTAACGGTGATGGTTCTGTTGACGCTGTTTTCGCCTACAATAATCCAAATGCCGGAACTGTCAGTATCCCCGTGAGCGCCGATAACGACCTCTCCGGATCCGGGGCATTTCTGGGTGGACCACAGCCTACTGACTTCATGACTGGAGCGAACAGCAATGTATTCACACTAACTTTCCTGGATTCGAAGACAGTCAGTTGGTTCATCAAATCACCCAGTTTTGCCAATGGAATCACAGCCACTGCCGCTGCCACAGGACCTGCCTGCCAGGATGATCCTAAAAAAGAGTTGGATCCGGTCATACTAATTGACCCTTACTGCTATTCAGTACCCGGCACACTTATGCAGTGGTCAGTTGAAAACGACAATTCCGTTCCCTTCACAGTGGATTCATGGACAATCGACGGTACCCCGCAAAGCGCTGGTTTTATTGCTCCCGTTGGCGAGAGCTTGCTCACCACCACAGCCCTCGGTACCCACACAGTCGACCTCTATTGGGGGTTAGTTGGGCATGCTTCCCTCACTTACACTATTGATTCCTGCTCACTTCCGGAAAATATGGTGAACGTGTGCCATGTGCCTGTATATACAACCGACCTCATGACAGAAGAGGAATGGAACACTTTACACGCGGCTGATGAGGATGATTTCTTGATCGATGGTTCTCACCCCTGCACTCCCCCTGGAGGTGGTGGAGAGGTTACTTCGTTTGTTGCACCATTGCCTATCCCAGTCACTGGTGCTGGTGGTGAGATCATCCCCGTTACCGGTGCTGACCTGACTCCGTTTGGCAACATCTGGGTCTTTGCTGGATTCGGTATGTTCGGCTTCGGCTTGATACTCAGTGGATTACGCAAGAGGTTAGGACTCTAAACCTCACATTCATGTCCCAAGAACATCAGGCTCTCCAATTAGAGAGCCTGATGTTTTTTAAGCATATGGGTAATTGTCATTGGATTATTTGCCTGCCAGGACAATTCTTTACGCATAGTTTATTATATGATTTTGCCATAATTGGTATAATTTATCGGATATTCAAGTATCGCTTTATATGTATTTAAATAATAAACGCCGGAGGGCACAATGAATTTATTAATAACACCTGGATTCAGAAAAACTATCACTACCACTCTGAAAACCGCGGTCAGGGTATCCTTTTTAATTATCCTTGCCGTAAGCTTGGCTTTATCAAATGCCAACCAGGCGCAAGCAAAGCCCCTTCTGGCAGCATCGCCAAGTGTAGTGTTAAACGCACCTGCAAATCCGTTCATTGGAGATGCACTGACCATCACTGCCACCTTTGATAATACAGGTGCAGATACCGGCTATGGCCCATACATTGATCTCTTCCTGCCACTAAGTGGCGCAGATGGAACTTCCTCAGGTGGCAGCAACGATGGCATCTCCTTCTCCAGCGCCAATTACCTGGGTGCACCCGTCACTTCCAATGTACTCAATTGCCCGGCTGGTTCCACAGTAACTCACCCTCTCACTGGGCTTTCTGTTTCCTGCCCCGCCCAACCGGCTGGTTTGTTCAGCCCGTTCGTATGGCAAATGGTTGTCGTAACCATGCCCTTTGGCTCCTTTGTTCCCTCGCAACCTCCGGCGACTGTAACCATCAATGCCCAGATGAGCAATAGGGCCGACCTCGGGGTTGGATTACCCATCCAGGTACGCAGCGGATTCATGTTCGGACTGGACCCTCTGGACAACCCCTCTTCTGATCCGCGAATCGTGAGTGGATTAACCAGCGTCGTCCCGGTTCCTTCTCCCATCTTGATAACACTCGCCAAAACTTACAGCGGCCCCGAAGATGAGACCGCCACCGGGCCCAATTACCCGCGTGAATATACTGTCACAGCTACCATTGCCAATGGACAGACGGTCACCGATCTGACCCTTACGGATATCCTGCCAAATAATATGCAGTTCCTGACCATGGTGAATCCCTCCAACGCCAGTTGTACTACCCTTCCAAGCACCAGCACTCCGGGGGGCACGATCACCTGCAATCGCGGCACAGTTACCGGCTCAACCAGTATGACCTTCCGTTATTTCATACCCCTCAACGATAATAATGGGTCTCCAGTGATCAATGCTAGCAGCGGAGACGATGTGCTCTCCCCGGATAATGCCAGTGCCACCGGCAGTTGGACACCAATTGATACGCGTGATCCAATCACCCCTGTCTCCATCGATCCGGCCGGCGCGGAACACACCCTCACCGACAAATCCATAGCCATCCAAAAGGGAGTAACCAACATGAGCGCAGCTCCCAATTCTCCGGGAGACATCCTGCGTTATACCCTGTCCTTCCAGGTCTCTGATTACTTTGCTTTCAAAAACATCTCAATTACTGACGTGATCTCGGATGGACAGCATTTAATCCTGGATGCTTCGCATACCCCTCAGATGGCAATCAATGGAAACAATTATGCCCTTGGCGCTGCAGATATTGATTCTGGGTTAGTGGATGTGGATTGCAACTACACTGGT
>Ga0209800_10002168_pt1 | contig 17966 bp, 14 predicted proteins | sample Higcelweek8metaG_FD_187174 | JGI IMG/M metagenome (GOLD analysis project Ga0209800, IMG submission 187174) | Freshwater pond sediment microbial communities from the University of Edinburgh, under environmental carbon perturbations - High... | ecosystem: Environmental > Aquatic > Freshwater >...
CCAGTAGAGACGCAAGATCTTGCGTCTCTACATGCGTCTCTACAACTTTCATGCTTCGTTGTGCCTGTCAGGGCATGGCTATTATATAGACAAGACGTGCCTTGTCTCTACAGGTAGCAACGGACTTTCTTGAATATCATACTCTCAGCCAATTGTATTTTTGACAATTCCAATCAGCTTCTCAGGGTCAAACGGTTTTGGCAGCCATGTGATCGCTTTATCGATGGAGAGGTGACGGCTTGCCATTCCACTTATGACAATCACTGGGATATCTTTCAGCTCCTTCTGTTTGGAAAATCTTCTGAAGAATTTGGGCCCCCACTCCTTTGGCATATCAATATCCAGAGTGATCAGATCAGGAATCTCTCTCTTTAGAACCTCAAATGCCTCAGCACCGTCATTTGCAGTACAGGTTTCATAACCATTGTCATTGAATATGTTGACAAGGTATCTGACAATTACAGGGTCATCATCAACAACAAGTATTTTTTTTGCCATTTTTTTACCTCTATCCATAATAAAATAGAAAACTTACCCTGCTATACAAATCTCCAGGTAAGGGCTTGTTTTTAGAAACAATTTTCATCTCTTTGCTCTATCAATCACAAGATGGCTCTCATATACAGAGACCGATCTGTCATATATAGAGACCGACATATAGAGACCGAGGTTTACCAACTGTTGTTCAGCGCTGTTTTCTGTGACACTCCCCGCATACAACAGGCCCCTTTTTTTCTACAAGGTGACAATCCCGGCACAACTTGTGATATTTTGCAGCAAGGGTGATATCCAGCTGATTTGAATCTCTTTTTCCTGCATCGGCATGACACTCTGAACAGGATTGCTCTTCAGACGATTGACCCTCCAGACGATTACCCTGCTCATCATAGAGATGGTGGCATCTATCACAGTTTTCAATAGATGCGTTCTCATTATGTGTATCATGATCAAAGCAGACAAATGGCCTTGTGTTACTGTTCTCATCACTACTTTCGCCGTTGATATTAAAGCAGTCACTGGCATGAATCGTTCCTGTTGAGATGAGAATCAGGAATATACCTGCCAGAATAATATTATCTATGAACCTATTCATATTTTGCTCTTTCTCCTTTATGATTCAAGGCAATTATTTAAGATATTTATCCTCTATGCAGCTATTGATGCATTACTGTTCAGGCGGACTATTCAGGCAGTTCAAGAATTTCATAAATAATATCACCAAAGAATTTAAGCTCCATCTCAATGCCGTAATGGTGGATAATATCCTCAAGCCCGCCATGACAGTTATGACATGGCGCTATCACAACCTCTGCACCTTTGGCCTTTGCTGCAAAGAGCTGTTCAGCTTTTACCTTGCCGCTCTCCACCCTGGCGTTCTTGAATGGAGGGCCGCAGTTGATAACACCTCCGCCTGCACTGCAACAGTAGTTATGTTCTCTGTTGGGGGTCATCTCAATAAATTCAGAACAGGTTGCATTGACTATATTTCTGGCCATTTCGTGGAGACCTCTGCCCCTGACAATATTACACGGGTCGTGCAGAGTGACTGGCCTGTCAAACTTCTTCTTGATCCTGATCTTACCTTTCTCAAAAAGTTCATTATAATATTCAATTGCGTGGACAACTTCCACGGGTGGCATTTTCCACCCCAGTGCACGGTTTCCCATGTCATAAACAGAGCGGAAGGCATGACCGCACTCTCCCATGACAATCCGTTTTGCCCTCAGGTTTGCAGCAGATTCAAAATGGCATCTTTTGAGGCGTTCCATCATCTCATAGTCGCCTGTGAACATGCACATATCGCTGTTATCCCACCCTGGCATGGATGGCATTGTCCAGTTTTCACCTGCTGCATTCATTATCACTGCTGCCTGAAATATGAGCTGTGCTCTGAATTTGGGTTCAGGTCCGATCACAGAGTAGAATATATCTGCCCCCTCCTTGTCCAATGGAATTCTTAAATTTTCCATTGCCTCCTGAGCCTCCTCCTCCTGCCACATCAGGGTATCCACCCACTCATCATCTTTTACCCACATCTGATTCATGCTAACAGAGTGGCTATGTGCAGTATCCTGAATATAAAGGGGAACCACACCGAGTTTATGACATATTCTGCGCATAACTGACATGACATAGGCCACATCAAGGCCAAACGGACAGTACATGGCGCACCTTTTACAGAGATTACACTGTGTGTATGCGATAATAGCCGCCTGCTTTATGAATTCAGGAGATACCTTACCATTTTTACGCATTATCTCCCACATGGTCTGTTTAACCTTTGCTGCAGGAGATAATTTAGGATCATTCAAGGAGAGGAAAAAGTGACACCCTTCACTGCACATGCCACAGTGAACACAGGTATCCACATACACTTTAAGTCTTGCGCCTGTCTCATCTTTCAGCACCTGCTGAATGACTTTTTCAATTTTTTCCGGGGTCAGCTGTTCCACACCCTTTAAAATTCCCTGGTCATCTGTTTTTTTAGTATCAGCGACCGCTTTAGATTCACTCATGGGTAACCCTCTCTATCTTTATATCTCAAATTTGATCTGGAGCAAAATAGTTGTAAACCATCTGCCTTCAATATTACCAGTCCTTTGCCATACGCACGCCACCGAATTCAGACCCTATATATCCTCTTGTAAAGGGAAACAGGAACATATGAAATAACTTTGTAAAGGGAATGGTCATGAGCATGATCTCTCCAGAGAGAATATGTATAACTGTCATGACAGCAAAGCCTGGAAACTGATGATAAACCCAGAATCCACTGACAAAAGGGGCTGTAACAATCAGAAGGATCAGAAAATCGACAGGTGTAGTAAGAAATTTAACGTCAGGCAGTTTGATGCGTCTCCATAAAAAGAAGCAGGATGAGCCAATAACAATGAGCGTCATCAGATCAGCAACAGTGTTGGGAAGTGTGAACCAGCTGATATTAAAACTCTCTTTCCATAAAATCACATGGCCAACAACAAAAAGAGGGGTCAGGAAAAGAGATATATGAAAAATAAACGTCACAACAGTCATGGAAGGGTTGATTTTCATGCTTCTGCTGCCAAAGGGGATGATCCAGTGAGCAATGGAGCGAAGTGCAAATTTGAGATTCATATATTCAAACACAGCACCATCTTTTTTCTTTGCAAGCTGCCAGAGAGAGTAAAATCGCCACCCACTTCCTGTAATAAAGACTAGGAACGCAAACCAGGCAAGAGGGCCTGTAACAAAAGAGTAATAATCATGCATGACTCAATTCTCCTTTAACTGTACTATTAAATTATCCCTTTCAAAGAGATAATCTCCCTGTTATATGACTCACCCTGAGACCCTCTGATGAGCACAGCTGAATTGTCTGGACTGAACAGGGGGCTCTCCAGCTCCTCATATTTCTCACCTATGATCTTCCCATTCAGGGCGATATAGTAGAAACCACCATTTTTTATCTTGACAGCAAGCTGAGACCCATTGCTGCTGAAAACAGGTGGCCATACCATATCAAAGGTCTGATCCCACGCTTTACCATCTACAGCAACCCCCCATCTTCCATTATCTTTAAAGAGAGCTGCCACTCTCTCTCCATCAGGGCTGAATTGAGGATCAGATATATAATCTGAGAAGGTTATCTCCCAGGGTCTATTATCAAGTGCCATAGTCCATCGTCCAAATTCAGGTGCCACAATAGCTGCAATCTTTTTACCATCAGGGGAGTAGAGCTGGTGCCAGAGCTGAAAATATGGAGTGTCCCATAAAATTGACCCATCCTTTGCCAGAAACCATTTCCCACCCTTTTTAACAGGTGCTATTACAGAGTTGTCATTTGGAGAGAATAGAGGCCCCCAGACTGAAGAGAATGGGGTGCTCCATGTTTTTCCATCCACAGCAATGTAGTAATCACCATATGATCTTCTCACTGAAGCTGCAACATGGGTGGAATCAGCAGAAAAGGAGGGGTTCCAGACATTCATGAAGTTCTGGCCCCATGCCTCTCCATTTACTGCAACAGAATAACATCCCTGCCTGAATTTGAAGATCTCACTCTCAAGCACTGGTACTGCCTCAACAACAGCAGCAGTATTCTGACCGTTGGGGCTTAATATCATCTCAGTAAGTCTTGAGAACTCATTTTCCCAGGGGGAATCATTGTGGACAACAGAATAGGAGAGCTCCTTCTGAGCAGAGACAGCTATCTGCCCACTCATATCAAAGGTCATATTCCAGATAAAGTCATAACTATTTTTCCACGGCTGGTCATCTGTGCAAACTCTCCATTCACCAGCCTCAGAGGCCAGAGCAGAGAGCCGTCCATCAGGGGCAAACTTCAAACTCCAGACTTTATCATAACCATTTTCCCATGTTTCCGGTTCATTGCCCTCACTCTGAGTGCATACTGTGAACTCCATGTCATCATTTTTTATAATTGCTGCAACTTTTTCACCATCGGGGCTGGCTCGGAGTTCTTCAATATATGAAAAATTCTCTCTCCATGAACTCAGATCCGCGACCTCTCTTTTGCCGGTATCCCAGTCCCACTTTTCATCATTTTTCATCATCTCCTCCATACAAAAAATTTCTTCATTTTTTCTGCCAATCTCTCTTTTATCACGATTCTGAAGCAACTTCCTATTCTACTAAAAATAATTTTATGTTCTTAACACTCTGCCTGTTTTTTGCAACTATTATTTATAATCTGTTCTCTTCAATTTTGTATTGTATCTCTTCTTTTTTTTATTTTTTTACAACTTAACTTTCAATAGTTGTCATTTATCCTGAATGTGCTATAAAACTTTCACACTGAAAATACTTAGGCAATAATGTTTGAAGTTTCAAATACTCTTGTCTTTTGAGATTTTAAGGATGGTTTCTTCAGTTATACCCCTGCTATATCAAGAGGCTCACTATGTTATATAACAGCCATGCCCTGGCAGGCACAACGAAGCATGAAAGTTGTAGAGACGCAAGATCTTGCGTCTCTACGGGTTACCCACCAGTTTGTATCCCCAGACTTTCATATAAAAATATGATGGAATATGGTAATTACCAAATGTATACAATACACAGCAGCGCCTTGTCCGAATCCCCATTGATCACCACCGGAACCGTGCATGGTAGAAGAGATGCCTCGTCAGAAGAGGCAGATAACAGGCTCAATCTATTATCAGAGGAGGCCAGGGTCTCATCAGAGGCTCTTCAACTCAAAGAACAGGATATTCAATACCTTGAGTACCGTGAACTTGTAGAAGCTCTTAATGTGGGAATCTACCGTACAACATCAGAGAACAAAAGCTTTTTGAAAGCCAATCGGGCCACTGCCTCTATTTTTGGCTATGACTCTATGGAGGAGTTCATGAAAACCTCCATGTGCCAACACTATCAGCACAGCAGACAGCATCAGGAGGTTGTTGAGATGCTCCGACGTGATGGATGCTGCAAAAACCTTGAAGTTCCGATGTGTAAAAAAGATGGTACCAAGATCTGGGTATCCTTCAATGCAACCGTGAAATATGAAGTAAATGGAGCGGCAAAGGCTGATAAAATCAAATGGATTGATGGAGTTGCAGAAGATATCACTGAACGTAAGGAGGCCATCAAGAGCCTTAAAGAGCTAAAAGAGGCATACGAACGATTTGTTCCGTATGAATTTTTACAGACCCTGGGGAAAAAGAGCATCAAAGATGTTCAGTTAAATGACCGTATCCAGAAAGAGATGACCATACTCTTTTCAGATATCAGGCAATTCTGCAAATTTTCTGAAGCCATGACTCTTGAAGAGAACTTCAGATTCATCAACTCATATCTTAGCTACATGGGCCCCATTGTGCGTCAGCATCATGGGTTTATTGACAAGTTTATCGGCGACTCGATCATGGCACTGTTTGGAAGAGGTGCAGATGATGCACTCTCTGCCGCAATTGAGATGCTCAGAACTCTCAAAGGTTATAATGAGGGACGCAAACGTGCAGGATATCTTCCTGTTCAAATTGGTATAGGCATCAACACCGGAGATCTTATGCTTGGCACATTGGGTGAAGCCAACCGGATGGAAGGCACTGTGATCGGGGATGCGGTAAATGCAGCAGCCAGGCTGGAAAAACTGACAAAATATTACAACCTGCCACTTCTGATCAGCGAACACACATTGAACGCACTCAAAGACCCATCAATCTATCGCATAAACTCTGTAGGTAAGGTTCTTGTGAAAGGAAAATCCCAGCCAATATCGGTTTATGAGGTATCTGTATAACCACCATGCCCTGACAGGCACAACGAAGAATGAAAGTTGTAGAGACGCATGTAGAGACGCAAGATCTTGCGTCTCTACGGGTCAACCAGTTTGTATCCCTAGACTTTCATATAAAAAAACCTGACCTTCTTGCCAAAACAATACAAAAATCAGAGACAGGAACCTAATCAGCGTTTGCAGCCATTATATCAAGAATTTCATTGAGGTTCTGCTGTGCCTCTGAACTCTCCATGCTGCACCCCCCTGCCCCTGCGTGGCCGCCACCGCCATATCTGGCAAGCAGCTTCCCGATATTCACATCAAATCCTTCGTTAAATATACTCCGTCCAATACTGACCAGAACCTTATCTCTGTCATGATCATCATACCTGATTTTAACGCTGGCAATGCACTGCGGGAAGAGCGAATATGTTAAAAAACGGTTACCAGAGGGGGCACGGTCTAACGAACGGAAATCAGTTACAGAGATATTACCATGAATCCTGGTATATCTCTTAAGGATATCAGCATATGCCATATTTTCATCAATGACCTGAGCACACCTTTTTTTAACATCACTCTCCGTAAGAATCTCATCAATGTTTTTTTGACGCAGGAGCGTCACCAATCTGTTCCAGTAGGTTGAATCAGAGTCATCCCGGTTTTTTACAGTCATGGAGAGCAGAATAAACGGGTACTTTTCAGGGTGAAGCACCTGATCCATTGATAGTCTGGCAGCATCAATTATGTCAGTCTCCTTGATAAGATCATCAAAATTCCGGGTAAGTTTCCCCTGTTCCATATAATATTGATACACAACCCCTGCAGCAGAAGGGGCAATCCTGAAAGCGCCATCTATAGGTCTGTTCATGCTATTGGAGAGATACTGGTCCAGTTTGATGCCATTAGACACATGGTGATCAAACCAGACAGAACACCTGAGATCAAACGGAAGATTTGCCATTATATCCCCTGTCTGAATTTCTGCATTGCCATTCTGTACCTGGCTTGGCTCCAGCCATATGACTGGCAGATCTCTTTTCTGTGCTTCCAGAATAATTACGGCACAGACAATTCCGTCAAAATCTGGTCTTGTTACTATTCTCATGATATTTTATTCTTTTTCATATTAATTCTGTTAGCGCAGATTACCGCTACTGCACATGGATATCTTCAATTAAATCATTAACCTTGATTTACCTCTATTGTATAGCTATTTTAGATGCCAAGCTGGTTCACTTTGAGTCAGATCTCTTTCATGAAGAGATTTGCGGGCTTGGTCGTAATATCGGCCAAGAACAGGTGCACACATTAAGTCATCAGCCATAATTGCCTTTTATTGAGTGGTCAATTTTTGTGATATATATGAAATACCGCTCATTTTCAATTTAAAATTCAAACATGGTTCTGGCAGGACATTATGATCTTATACGATGGAATATATGAATGGGACGGAAAAAGTACAGATGGACAACAACCAATATGCTGGTGGCCAGGATCATACAGGATGCGGATTGTTGATTTTTCATCTGATAACCCAAAAATCACTTATCTTAAATCATATGCTGTTATTTTGAAAAATCTTGGTAAAGGCACGGCTCTGAGAAATTACATCCACAATTTTGCACGGGTTGTATCAGAACAATTTGATATTGAAATAGAAAAGACCGTATGGGCAGAGATAAACCACGGCAAACAGTATGAAACTGATAGCCTCATGGTTGCCAATATTCGTTGTGTGTCACATATAGCAGATAGAAGACTATTCTCTGCTGTCTGGAGAGAGGCAATGCCCAATGAACTGGCACTTCTGACCCCATGGACAGCTGATATGAATTAGCTCTGCTGTGAAAGGTGGTTTAAATGGAGTTCATAATTTTAAACATATAAAGAGCCTGGTTCAATATTTTAAACCAAAGCCAATACAAACAAAAAACTTTAAATTTCAACATGTTGTCATCTTAAATATACTTTGATCATATAAAGAGAGTTCAAAATTTTGAACTTTAACGTCATCAATCCAACGGAGTTTGAAAATATGGAACAGCCACTCAACTGGTTACATACAATTAAAATAGATATAACTATCTGTTTTTTATAAATATCAGCACCAGAAGTTTAAATGTCTTATGTTTTTTTAAACTAAAATATCAAATTGGCAAGGCATTTGCATAAGTAGATATTCAAACACTAACATAACAGTTAGTTTTCATCTTTTTCCTCCTTTTAAAAAGGCTGGTATCAGAAATGGTTCTGATATCGGCCTTTTTAAATTTGCAGGGCCTGGATAGCAGATCAATTCCTTGCAATAATCTCATCTGCCATAACTTTATACATAGAATTCTGATATCCTGAAGAGAGCTTCTTAAGAGAGTCAATCCCTTTCTGGTTCTCTCCATTTGCAATGGCAACCATACCAAGATTGAACAGAGCATCTGCTTTCATCAATGAAGTATTGCCATCAATGATCGTTTTAAAGTACTGTTCAGCCTCCTGATATTTTTTCAGTGCCTGGCAGGTGTGACCAAGAGATGAGAGCACAATATTCTGCATCACAGGATCTTTTTTAAAATCATCCAGAGCAGACAGATAGTTCTTATATGCCAGATCGTACTTTTCGGCTGCATAACATATTTGAGCAAATTTTACCTTTCCCAATCTTCCAGCTGAGGTGTTTGAATAGTCATTGAGTAATGTTGCAAACTGCTCCCTGACCGCATCATATCCTTGAGCTGGTTTCTCTGTGCCATAGGTTTTAAGGGCATCTGCAAGCATTGTAGATGCTGTAGTCTCTGCCGAATGTATGGTGTAAACCGTTACAAATATAATACATATGATTGCAGCAATTATTCCGCTACCCCATAGAAGCTGCTTTTTAAATTTTTTCACAGTCTCCATAGTTCTGTACATTGACTCAAGAAAGGGGTCTGGTTGTTCCAACTCCTTTTTACGTACATTTGATACTCTGTCTGCCATAATATCCTCTTAAATTCAAATCTATCCTTTTAAAATTAATCACACAAAACACCATGACGCCCATTACAGGAAACCATGAACTTCATCTATATGAAACTGTAGGGGGCAGGCCAATCTGCCATCTTTTTTCAGGAAAACCTCCCAGACTGCCATAGAAGAGATTTCTACCATAGAAGAGATTTAAAGATCCAGCCAGTCTCACCATCTGCATGCTGAATTTTTACCCATTCACCTTTTCTCTCCAACACCTTGAATGGAACTCCACGCTCTACAGTAAACGCCAAGGGCTGCTCGGTTCCAGGCCCTTTTCTCACATTACACTTGTCTTTGAGCGTTATCACTGAGGAGGTTTTATCAACAAGGCTTCCATGTATCCATGCCACATCATTTTCAAAATCCTTGAACTTCACCCAGCCATCTTTTTTTTCAATGACCATAATGGGATAATACATCTCTATCTGCCATAGAACTTCACCATCAACCTTAGGAGAGGAGCGGACGTTTGCAAGTTTTGCTTTAACTGATAGACGCTCTTCACACCAGACATTACCAGGGGAAAGAGCTGCAACAACAGATAGTACCAATATCACCTGAACCACAAACAAAATATATTCCAGCCGCCACCTGTCTCCTTGCTCTGATCTCTTTAAATTAATCCAGCTCATGCTTTTAATCTAACCTCCTTCTTTTTTACTTAAATTCCAACCTCTCTAGTGCTGCTTCAGATTCAACCTTCAGGTTACTCTTGAGATTTTTATTTTAAACATATCTTGCCTCAAGTGTTTTATACCCGACAATCAAAACCTGACAGAGCACTAGGCCACACAACTCAAATAATAAAGTACCCCATACAATGTTCTGGGGACAACCCTTGTCAGACACACTTTCCTGAATATACCAGATGGGGCAATACCCTATTACAGGATAGTTAAGATGTCAACAACAGCAGAAACCATAAGATATCTATCCAGCGATCAAACTGCAAACAATACCACAATGTGAGATAAATCATTGACAAGTTAACTATTGTGGCATAATTTTCACTTTAAAAAATATATCAATCAACCAAAACGACCTCAACTACAAAACAGAGCACCATTGATCACAAAAGAGAGTAGAGTTATGGACAGTATTGAGTTCAAGGCGATAAGGGGCCAACTTGCCAAAACCCAGAAACAGATGTCACAGATTCTTGGAACATCCATTAAAGCGATCCACAGCTACGAACAAGGCTGGAGAACAATCCCCCACCATGTGGAACGACAACTTCTTTTTATTCTCACAAAACACAACCTTAAAGTGGGAGAGGCAACAGCCAACTGCTGGGATATAAACAGTTGCCCAGTTGAACGCCGTAACAGCTGCCCTGCATGGGAGTTTCATTCAGGAGAGATGTGCTGGTTCATCAATGGCACCATATGCAGTGGCAAGGTAGAGAAAAACTGGCAGGAGAAGATAAAAAACTGTAGGTGCTGCGCTGTTTTTCACAAATGTTTTGATAATAAAAGCAGCAACTTTTTGCAAGATGAAAATGGTCGCCCTTATAAAAACAGGAGAGCGCCATCTTCAAACAGTCAGAGCAATAACTCTTCAAAGAGTAAAAAGGGGGAGAAAATTGAGTAATATTGATATGACCACTATGAATAGCGCCACAACCTCATGCAGATCAGACCAGGCGTTGATCTCAGAGCAGAGAAAAAGGCTTCCAGGAGTTATTGACTCTATTTTGCAACAGATTGATGACCAGAACTGTTTTGCCCATATTGGTGACCAACCTATCCATTTCAGTACCTCTGTCCATGAGATGATAGAGAAGTTCAGAGAGGTGATCTTTCCCGGCTACTTCTCCAGGGAAAAACTGGACGGAGCAAACCTTAAATACAGCATTGGGCAGACCATCTCTGAACTGCATGACATTCTGGCTGAACAGATAATCCATGTGCTTCGTCATGACTGCCTGCGCTATGGACAGGCATGCAGTGAATGTGAGGCCAATGGATACAGAGTTGCACTGAAAACTGTTGAATCTATACCCTGGCTTCGGAAGATACTTTCAGAAGATGTCCGTGCCGCCTATGAGGGAGACCCGGCAGCAAAGAGCCACGATGAGGTTATCTTCAGCTATCCTGGACTCTATGCCATCACGGTATACAGGATTGCCCACACTCTTCATGAACTGAAGGTGCCCCAACTGCCCAGAATCATGACAGAGCATGCCCACAGCAGAACTGGTATAGATATCCATCCAGGTGCCACCATTGGCAGGAGGTTTGTCATTGACCATGGTACTGGAATTGTTATTGGCGAGACCAGTGTCATAGGTGAGAATGTCAGGATATATCAGAATGTGACTATCGGGGCATTGTCTATTCCACCAGGTGCAGGAGAGAAACTCAGAGGAGCAAAACGTCACCCTACAATAGAGGATAATGCAATTATCTATTCAGGAGCAACAATACTTGGCGGAGAGACAACCATTGGTGCAGGATCAGTCATTGGTGGAAATGTCTGGCTTACCCAATCAGTTCCATCAGATACCAAGGTGTTTATGGAGGTACCAAAGCTGATATACAGATACCAGCACTAAGATGGCAGAATTGAGATAGAGCTTGGCAGTTAACATCAGGTTGCTTTGACCAGGGTGATATGATAATATTCGGGAAAAGTTTCAGTATTGAGAATCAGATATCTCTGTTTGAACAATCTTTTAATGTGAGAATTGCTCTCATATGCTGGTTGTAAAAAAGGAAAATATGCTGAAAATACTTGTCATTGATGATGAGAAACCCACTCTCTCCATGTTCAGACTCTTTCTGACAGCATATGGATATCAGGTGATTGTGGCAGAAGATGGTAAAACAGGGATTGAGATTTTCAAAACAGAACAGCCACAGATTGTATTTACAGACATTAAAATGCCTGGGATGGATGGCATTGAGGTGCTAAAAAAGATACGCTCTTTCCCCCTCGCCTGTAAGATTGGCTCGTCTGAACAGATAGAAATTTGCACTGAACAGAGCCATAAGACTGAAGTGATAGTGATCACCGGACATGGCGATATTGATAAGGCAATTGAAGCTCTGGATCTTGGTGCCTCTGATTTTATAAACAAGCCTGTTGAAAAGCGGGCGCTGGAATCTGCACTCAAACGGGCTGAACTGAGAATCAGGAGCAGCTCAATGAGGAGTTCAGACCTTACCTCAGAATCAGCTTCAAATTCAGCTTCACGCACAGGTTCAAACCTCACTTCGGGATCCAATTCAATAAATTCCCTTGAAACCAGCAGCACTATTTTCAAGAGAGGCTCAAAATCCACCTTAACTCTTCAGATTACAGGCAGATTTACAGCAGAGTCTCCTGCTGCTCAACAGATGACTCTGGCCAGTAAAAGCGTTATACTTAATGATATCAGAGTGGTTGCTGTTCATTTTGCACCTGATTTTTCAATCAACAGAGACGGATTTGACTGCCTGATCAATTTCATGGAGTGGGTGCGAGATCAGGGAATCTCTATAGCAGTTGATGGGCTGTCATACAACTATATCCGATTTTTTCAGATGGCAGGTCTTCACGAGATTGCTCATATTATTGAATCTCAATGCGATGAGTAATCAAGACTCCATATTTCTGAGGCAACATGAGATAAGTAATCACAACTCCATACAGTTGAGGCGCAATAATAAGATGAGTAATCATAAATTTCTCCATATTGTTGAGGCACAACGCAATGAATAATGGTATCATCTTTGCTCCGCCCCAGATGAATGATCTGATTTCCCGTCAACGTCTTTACACTCTTCTGGACAGCAACATAGATAAACGGGTGATTCTTGTTCAGGGTCAGGCTGCTCAGGGGAAATCAACCCTTGTGGCCTCATATCTCAGCAGATCTTCCTCTGCAACAGATTCTGAAAAAGTGGCAACGAGCGCTTCTCAGCCAAATTCTCATGCAGAGGCTAAAGTCATTCCAGTGTGGCTGCACCTTGGCCAGAGTGCGTCTGACCATACAAATCTATTTGATCTGCTTATCAGTGCCCTTTTACAGAGGGTTCCTGACCACAACTCCAGCAGGATCATGCAGCAGGTGACAGCCTCACCTGCAACCCTTGGAACTGGTGACGATATTTCACAACAGGCTGATACTATTCTCTCCATTCTAGCATCAATATCCACTCCTGTAGCAATAGTTCTGGATAACCTTGAGTCCCTTCAAAGTAACTGCTCGTCATATCTACTGATACAGAGTATCATTAACCACATATGCGCAACACTCTTTCATGTGCAGCTCTTTTTAATATCCAGGCAGCTCCCCAATCTCAATATCTCAAGGCTTAAGATGGAACACAGCTGCCTGATACTTAATAATGAAGATCTCTCATTTACCCCTGAAGAGACAGAATCTTTCTTACAGAGCCACTACAAGGGAAACCTTACTACAGAGGTGATCCGCAGAATCCACACCATAACAGAAGGTTGGCCAGGTGGTGTTGCCCTGATCTCTGAGTCAATATCAAGAGATGTGGATATCTCCTCTTTTCCCCTCCACCTGACTGTTGAAACCTTAGAGTACTTTTCCCGTGAGGTGTATGCCCTTTTACCGGAATCGATAAAACAGTTTCTACTGCGGGCATCTCTGTTTGATGAAATTGATGAGGAGATGTCCAGCCACCTGTGCGATACAGAAAATGGCCATGAAATTCTGCAATATCTGGAAAAAAGAAATCTCTTTATTCAGCGTCTGCCCGGTAGTTCATCCAATCGCACAGATAGAGCACCTCATCTTACAGGGAGAACGCCATCTGTCTGTTATAGATTTAACACTCTCTTCAAATATTTTCTATTCAAAGCACTTACCAAAGAGTTCTCCTCTGATAGAATTAGAGAGTTAAGCAGAAGGGCTGCCCAGTTTTTTGAGAAACGGGGAGAGATTGAACTGTCGGTTCGATATTACCTTGATGGTGAAGATTACAAGATGGCAAGTGACATGATTAAAAAATGTTCCACAGATCTTCTTGTAAGAGGCCGTTTTCCAAACCTTGAAAGCTGGATAGAGGCACTTCCTGAAACTGTGGTGAGAGAGGATCCATGGCTCATCTACTATCTGACGGTGACCCGCAGAATCCGTGGCGGTGTAAGAAATGTTGAAGATTTTCTTACTGCTTTGAGTCTATTTAAGGCAGCCAGAGATGTAAGAGGATCCATGCTTGCAACTGCCCACCTGATTGAGGCAGGGGTTTTTGTACGAAAATCTCCTGCTAAAATTGCACAGTGGATAGCAGATGGTGAATCTCTACTCCTGCAGGTAAGCGAAAACCCTCTCTTCAGTTGGGCCAGGGCGCTCTTATGGCAGCATATCGCCTTTGGATACATTGCCGGAGAGGTGGATATTCATAAGGGGATCTCCTCCTGTAAAAACGCAAGGCTCCTTGCAAAGAGAATCGGCAACAGAGATATTGAACTCAATGCCTCAATTGTGATGGCCTTCGGTTATGTACGTACTGGTAATTTTTCAGGTGCAGCCAATCTTCTTAATGAGCTGAAAGCCTTGACCCATGAAGATATACACCCTGAATACCGGGCATTGAAACTTCTTGTCAGAGTTGATTTCGCCCTTAAACAGGGGGCTTTTGATGAGGCTCAAAGATATCTTCAGGAGTCTGAAAATGATGTTGAGAAGTTTGGACTGATTTTTTTATACCCAAGCTTTATTGAACTCAAAGCGATGCACAGGATCTATATCGGCAGATTCAGGGAGGCTGGCAGCCTTGCAGATCACCTTTCCGACTTTTCGATTCTCTCTGGAAACATCTTTTATCTTGCCCTCTCCCACCATATCAAAGCCATGGTTCATTACCATACAGGGTGTCTGGAAAATAAACATAAAGGCAAAGAAGAGCACCCTTTTCCACCGGCTTTATCTCTATTTGAACTGGCTCGCATGGAGTCTGAAAAAGCTCTCTGTCTGCTGCAGGATCAGAAGGGTGAAGATACCCCTCTGTTCACGGCAAAAGCACTAAATGGGATTATTCTGATTAAACAGGGGAGATATCAGGAAGCAAAGAGCCTGCTTACTCAGGCATTTGATTATTTTGACACTGTATCATCAGGGATTGCATGGTGTGAAACCCGTGCTGCTCTGGGATTGCTACTATGGAAAGAGCAGCCTGAGAGAGAGCAGGCTGCTGCAAAAGAGTATATTCTTACAGCACTGAACAGAGCACTGCAGGAAGGATATAGACATTTTCCACTGATGACACAGTCAGATTTTTTTGAAACTCTACTTCTTGGAATATGCTTTGATGATTCCAATCTTCTCTTTAATGCTTTTTCACCTCTGATCACCAATCAATCTCTTTTTGTAGCAACCAGCTCTCACTCTGAGCTATCTGCCAGGATCAGCACTCTGCTGAAGCACCCTGTTTTTGCCACAGAAATTCAAGGGCTTAACAGACTCCGGCATCTTTACCGGTTGACATTGCCCAGAATAGACATCACAACCCTGGGTCAATTTACAGTTTATATCAACAACCAACCAATTGCCGACAATATCTGGGATGGTAACAAACCTAAACTCCTTCTGAAATCCATAATCTGCCACAATACAAAAGATGTGTCAAAGGAGATACTCATTGACGATATCTGGCCGGACGCCTCTTTAGAAGCCGGAGAGAAAAACTTCAAAGTTAATCTGCACCGACTCAGAAAAGCGTTGGAACCTGATGTTAACAAGCAGGTGGGGTACTCCTATCTCACCATGGATACAGGCCGTATATCACTTGATCCAGAACTTGTTACAGTGGATATTGGTACTTTCAACACACTGGTGCGGCAGGGGTATGAAAAACTTGCACAGGAGGAGCTGGCTCTGGCAATCTCGTTTTTTGAACAGGCTGTAGCCATGTACAAGGGAGATTTTCTTGCAGAAGAGCCATATGATGCGTGGATTGGACTTAAAAGAGATTCCTTACGATCACACTATGTCGAGGTACTCATGACTCTGGCAAGAATTTATGAGGAGCAGGAGCAGCCCTTTCATGCAATGGAGCAGCTGAAAAAAACCATACAGGCTGATCCATTGCATGAAGATGCCTATCAGAACCTCATGATAGTCTATGCTGATGCAGGTATGATTACGGCAGCCACAGCTCTTTATGAGAAGTGGCTGCAGATTGCAAAAGAAGAGCTTGGGGTTGACCCTGACCCTGAGACCCGCAATATTTACAACAAAATTCAGGCTCTTCAGTTCAAAAACAGTAAGGTGGTTCAGTTCAAGAAAAGATAGGCCACAAGATATGGCACAGCAACTGGCTTAAAACCATCGCACCCCCTCACAATCAGATCACTCCATTACAGACCTTATTCCCCACCACACAGGGTCTTCTGCCTAATCTGAAGCTTGAACTTGGTCAGCCTCTCCCGGAATCGAATTTATCCAAAATAGATAAATCAAGAAGCTCTCTATGGTTGAGAATTGCTGGAGAGCTGACATAACAGCTTGACATGGCTATCTGGTTTGGTTATATCATCTAAAACTTTTCTATTAACTCCTTCTTTAAAACAGAAATATCTACTTCTTTAAAAATCAAGGTGCTTATGATTCACGTCATTTTTTCCGGATTTACCTGAGAAATTTGTAATATGCTGCCACGTGATGGCGGACAGGGTATTTTCGGAAGATTGACGGATCTATATCAAAGATGAAGGGTTGAATATAACCTTTCTGTTTGATTAACCCGCCTCTTCAGGAGTTTCAACCCAAACGGTCATGGCTGACTTCCGGCCACCTAGAGCCATGAAAATCAGAACCTGTTTTCATGGCAAAAAGTTAAACTCCTTCCTGACCTTTTTTCCGAAAAGCCATTGCAGTTTTTTAAGTTGCCCATTTTTTAATTTACTTACGGCATCAGCCGTATCTGGACAGCTCTGTCTCCATGCATTGAGATAGAACATGCATGGATCCATACGCTTTTTACAAGCCTGTTCAGAGTAAACAATAAGAGGTGAAAATGGATCAGAATAATGCAACCAATAAAAGCGTAATCGGTTCGGTAATGGTTGTCGGCGGAGGAATTGCAGGCATTCAAGCCTCACTTGACCTTGCTGACTCAGGATTCTTAGTTCACTTAATAGAGAAACACCCGCAGATCGGCGGAGTCATGGCTCAGCTGGATAAGACTTTCCCGACTAATGACTGTGCAATGTGTGTTATCTCTCCAAAGCTTGTGGAGGCAGGAAGGCATCTCAATATTGACCTTCACACAATGGCAGAGATTGACGAGATAAGAGGAGAACAGGGCAACTTCCAGGTAAAACTCAACAGAAAAGCCAGATATGTTGACCTTGAAAAGTGCACTGCCTGCGGGGAGTGTGCAAAGGTCTGTCCTGTTGATGTTCCAAATATGTTTGATATGGGGTTGAGAACAAGAAAAGCAGTTTTCAAACTCTACCCTCAAGGCATGCCTGGCGGTTTTGCAGTTGATAAGAGAGGAACTGCCCCATGCAAGGCCACCTGTCCTGCTCATGTAAGTATTCAGGGTTTTGTAGCACTCATCAATCAGGGAAAATACCAGGAAGCGCTGAAACTTTTTAAAGAGGAGCACCCCTTTCCAGGTTCATGCGGAAGGGTCTGCCACCACCCATGTGAAGGTATCTGTACAAGAGGCGATATTGAAGAGCCATTGGCAATTCAATATCTGCACCGCTATCTGGCAGATCTCGATTTTGCATCTGACTTGCCATACATCCCAGATGTTGCAGAGAAGAGGGG
>Ga0209800_10002169_pt1 | contig 17963 bp, 10 predicted proteins | sample Higcelweek8metaG_FD_187174 | JGI IMG/M metagenome (GOLD analysis project Ga0209800, IMG submission 187174) | Freshwater pond sediment microbial communities from the University of Edinburgh, under environmental carbon perturbations - High... | ecosystem: Environmental > Aquatic > Freshwater >...
TCATGAAGTCCGGCACGCCCTCACGGATGATTCAGGAGCTTAGCGGTGTGGATTAAATACTGCGGTTTCACCCGGCGCGAAGATCTGTTATTCGCGGCATCTCTCGGCGTCGATGCCGCGGGATACGTCTTCTATGAACACTCAAAACGCTTCATCGCGCCGCAGAAGGTGCGGGAGATTTCAGAGGGGATCGGCACGATTAAAAAAGTCGGCGTATTCGTCGGTATGAACGCGGCGCAGGTCAACGAAACTGCACGAATCGCGAAGCTTGACATCCTTCAGCTGTTTTCACACGAGGCGGGGGATGATGCTGACTACGAACTTCCCGTGCTGCGCGTCTACAGAATAGCCTCCGCTGAAGATATTGCGAAGATTCCCGCTCGCAGCGAAGTGTTTCTGCTCGATGCCATGAGCAGCCGGGGGATGGGCGGCACGGGCGAAAGTTTTGACTGGTCATTGATCAGAAATTCCCCCCGCATCAATACGGCAATAATCGCCGGCGGGATTTCGCTCAATAACGCGGCAGAGGTTGCGGGGATGAAACCCTATGGCGTTGACCTTTCGTCTTCAATCGAAGAGGCGCCGGGCATCAAATCGCATATTCTGATGCAGAAGATTTTTTCAGTTCTGAAAAGCACTACCCAGGAGGTAACGATATGACACAGACAAGACCCGACCGGCGAGGTTACTTCGGCGAATTCGGCGGCGCATTTGTTCCTGAAACTCTCGTGCAGGAGCTTGCGCATCTTGAAGAGGCGTACTATAAGTTTAAACAGAGTAAAGAGTGGCAGAGTAAGCTCACCGATCTTCTCGCGAATTACGCGGGACGCGAGACCCCGCTCTACCACGCGAAAAATATTTCGGCTCAGGTCGGTGCCGAGATCTATCTTAAACGCGAAGATCTTATGCACACCGGCGCGCACAAGCTCAATAACACGCTGGGGCAGATACTCCTTGCGCAGTACATGGGAAAAACGCGCATCATCGCGGAGACCGGTGCAGGCCAGCACGGGGTCGCCACCGCGACCGTCTGCGCGCTCATGCAGATGGAGTGCGTCGTCTACATGGGCGAGATCGACATGCAGCGTCAGGCGCCTAACGTGCAGCGGATGAATCTTCTCGGCGCGACTGTCGTCCCGGTCACCTCAGGTTCAAAGGTGCTCAAGGACGCGGTCAACGAGGCGCTGCGCGACTGGGTTCGCACCTGCCGCGACACACATTATATTCTCGGCTCGGTCAGCGGGGCGCATCCATTCCCCCTCATCGTCCGCGACTTTCAGTCTGTCATCGGCACCGAAGCGCGCGCGCAGTTTCTCGAACGCTGCGGAACCCTTCCCGACGTGATTGTGGCGTGTGTCGGCGGCGGCAGCAACGCCGCGGGATTCTTTTATCCCTTTATGAACGACGCATCGGTTGAAAAAATCGGCGTTGAGGCAGGCGGCAAATCCGCAAAGGTCGGCGAGCACTGCATGACGCTCACCACCGGCGAACCCGGCATCTTTCAGGGGACGCGCTCCTATCTTCTTCAGGATGACGAGGGCCAGGTAATCGAAGTCTATTCAATTTCAGCGGGACTCGATTATCCCGGTGTCGGCCCCGAACACTCGTACTGGAAGGATTCGCACGCCGCAAATTACGCCGCGTGCGACGACAAAGGGGCTCTTCACGCCTGTCTCGAGCTTTCACGTAAAGAGGGGATTATTCCGGCACTCGAGTCAAGTCACGCGCTGGGCTATGTGCTCAATAACCCCGAACGATTCAAGGGTAAAAAAGTGATCATCTGCCTTTCCGGCAGAGGGGACAAGGATCTTGGCATCATCGCAAACGAGGTTACACTATGAAACACTACAACGGACTCTATCTTATGGGCAACTACCCCGATCCCGACACATTTGTGAAGGCGGCGCTTCGGGGACTCGAATACTTCGATTTTCTTGAAGTGGGTATCCCCTTCTCTGATCCCGTCGCCGACGGTCCGGTAATCATGAACGCGGGGCAGCACTCTATTGCCCGGGGCGAAACGCTAGATACCATACTCAAAAGCGTCGATGTTATTCGCTCAAAAATGAATAAAGAGAAAAAGATATACCTTATGCACTACGCAAATACCGCCCATAAACGCGGCTACGCGGCCTTCTGCGAGCGCTGCGCGGCAAGCGGAATCTCGGGGCTGATTGTTCCCGATATGCCCTTTGGTGAAAGCGACGCCCTCAAAAGCGAGGCGGCAAAGTTCAATATCAGCTTCGTTCATTTTGTCACCACAGAAAGCTCAGAGCAGCAGATCGACGAAATCGCGAAAAGCGCGGGGGGATTTGTATACGCGATCTCTATGCGGGGCATAACCGGACAGAAGCTCGAATTCACCGGCGAAATAAAAGAGAAGATTGCGCAAATCAAAGCCAGGGTCTCATGCCCCGTGGTGCTGGGCTTCGGCATCAAGGATGTCGAACAGGCGCAGGATGCGCTGACCTTCGCCGACGGTTTTATCATGGGGACGCGCCCTGTTGAACTCATTACCCGGGGGTTTGAAGCCTTTGACAGCTTTATAGGAGAGCTGGAAAGAGTCGGGTAGCCCCTGACAGTTTTTTTCAGTAAAGATCTAACGATTTTGCCTTTAACTACCGGGGAGCCTCGGATCCAGCGCAGGGGCTCCTCTTCTATTCTGCTTCCCCCGCCCCTTTTTCAGTAATTTTCCGCAACTCTCTTTCAAAGGGTACGGGCTTCGCTTTGCCTTCGCCTCTGATTCTGTTTTATGATTTTACCCTGCCCGGATGAGAGGTTCTGAAAATTTTCTTCTATAAATGGTTGCAATAATAAACACTCCTGCTAGTTTCCGCCTGCAGTGAAGTGTCGTTGCTATAGAGCTCGCAGACCCGCCCGAGGGGCAGTTCTTCTTTGTGGGGTGAAAAGCAGAAAGTAACTTGAAAATATATATCGGCCTGGGATTAATGTCAGCCTGGTTGGTCATCTCCGGCTCATATTTGCCCATGTTGTGATATTTCCAGAGATTATCGCGTTCAGATTATCAAAAACTGCTATAGAGTCATAATAAATGGTCTTTATACCATGCGCTTCTCAAATACCCGTTGAAAAACGCAGAAAAATCTTTACTGAAGGCGGTTGTCCAAACCGCTCACCAAACTTGCAAGAGGTTTTGTAATGAATGAGGTTACACAGAAAAATGATTACAGACGCGCGGTAGGCATCTGCCTTGGCGCATCCACCATTTCACTGGTTGAAATTGAAGAACCGGATGATTCTGATATCAGAATAAAAAATGTGATCATCAAAGAGCATGACGGGGATCCCAAAGGCGTTGTCGCCGCGATGCTCGACAGCTATGATCTGGACAGAACTTATCTGGCGGTCACCGGACGCAAGTTCAGGGAGATCCTGGACATTCCCTTTATCACCGAGCCTGAGGCCACGGAAATCGCCTTCGAGTTTGTCAATAAACAGAAAAAACCCTATGACGCTATTGTATCGGCCGGCGGCGAGACCTTTGTGGTGTACGAAATAGACAAAAAAGGCAAAATCGCCCAGGTCAGTTCGGGTAACAAGTGCGCCTCGGGTACGGGTGAGTTCTTTCTGCAGCAGATCAGAAGGATGAATATTTCGATTAACGAGGCGATTGAGCTTTCAAGAAACTCTACCGATCCGCATGTGCTCTCGGGAAGATGTTCCGTCTTCTGCAAATCCGACTGTACCCACGCCCTCAACAAAGGGGTGAGCGTTGCCGATGTCACCGCAGGGCTTGCGCGAATGATCGCGAAAAAAATTGAAGAGCTGCTGGTAAAGATCAACGCGAAACGGGTCATGATCGTCGGCGGAACCGCGCAGAATGATGTGGTGGTCAGCTATGTGAAAGAGAATTTCGAGTATGTCGACGTCCCCGCAGAGGCCCCCAATTTCGAGGCACTGGGCGTCGCCTTATGGGCACTGGCGGTCAAGCAGGCTAAAATTCCGCAGAGCGGCCATTACTTCAAAGAGGTGAAATCCGCGTTCAATTTCCTCAAACCCCTCTCACAATACGTTGACATGGTCGATTTCAAGCAGATGCCCTTCGAAAAAGCCGTCGAGGGCGACGAGTGTATCGTCGGTCTTGATGTCGGCTCAACCACCACCAAGGCGGTGCTCTTCAGGGTCAGGGATGAGAAAATTCTCGGCTCAATCTATCTGCGCACAAACGGCAATCCCATCGAGGCATCCCGAAACTGCTATAGGGCGCTCTATGAACAGCTCGGCGGGACAAATCTGAAGATTATCGGCCTGGGTGTAACCGGCAGCGGAAGATATATCTCGGGGCTTCACGCCGACACCGAAGGCATTATCAACGAGATCATCGCTCACGCGCGCGCGGCGGCGCATTTTGACGCCGACGTCGACACCATTTTCGAAATCGGCGGCCAGGACGCCAAATACACCTATCTTACCAACTCGGTCGCCTCCGATTATGCGATGAACGAGGCCTGCTCGGCCGGCACGGGCAGCTTTCTTGAAGAATCAGCCTATGAATCGCTCGGTGTCAAAATGGAGGATATCGCCCCCATCGCACTTAAAGCGACGACGCCGCCGAATTTCTCCGACCAGTGCGCAGCCTTCATCTCGTCGGATATCAAGACCGCCTTTCAGGAGGGGATCGGCCGTGATGATATCATCGCGGGACTGGTCTATTCGATCTGCCTGAACTACCTCAACCGCGTCAAAGGCTCACGCCAGGTCGGCGGCAAGGTCTTCATGCAGGGCGGGGTCTGCTATAACAAGGCCGTACCTGTCGCTATGGCGGCCTTAAGCGGAAAGAAGATCATCGTTCCCCCCGAACCGGGTCTCATGGGCGCCTACGGAGTCGCTCTCGAAATCAAGAACATGATCGAAATCGGCCTGCTCAAAGAGTCGTTATTCGATTTGAAAGAGCTTACCGAAAGAACCTTCGAATACGGCAAGAGCTTCATCTGCCCCGGCACCAGCGAACATTGCGACAGAAAGTGCGAAATCGCCGTGATATCGGTCGCCGGCAAGAAGTTCCCCTTCGGCGGTGCTTGCAACAAGTATTACAATTTTATTCACAAAATAAAATACGATGTTGCCGAGCACAACCACGTGGCCAAGCGCATTCCGATGCTCTATAAAGATTTCACTAACGATCGTGATGATCTTAAAGCGAACGCCCCCGTTATCGGCATCAACCGTTCGTTTCACACCAACACGCTGTATCCCTTCTACTATAACTTCTTTACCGCACTGGGATGCAAAGTCGTGCTTCCCGACACCCCGCGCCAGAGCGGGATCGACAAGGGGCTGACCAGCTTCTGTCTGTCGGGGCAGATCGCGCTGGGCATGTTTGAAGATCTTCTTACCAAGAAACCCGATTATATCTTCATGCCGCAGCTGATCGAGATGCACGTCTCCGAAGAGAAAGAGTACCGCAAAGAGTTCCAGACGGTATGCATGTTTGTACAAGGGGAATTCTGCTACCAGAAGGCGACCTTTCTTCGCGGCGTCAAGGACGCGCCGAAGATGATCACCCCCCCGCTCAACTTCATGCGCGGCTACGACACCCAGGAGGAGAAGTTCGTCGAGATCGCCCGTGAGCTCGGCTTCACGGCCGAACAGGGCAGACGTGCGCACAAAATCGGCTTTGAAAAACAGATGGAGTTCATCAAGGCCATGAAGGAAGAGGGACGCAGAATTCTCGCAGATCTTGAAAAAGACCCCTCGAAGACCGCAATCGTCCTCTTCGGAAGGCCCTACAACGCCTTTGCCGACGAGACCAACAAGGGTGTCCCCAACAAATTCGCATCCCGCGGCATCACGATTATTCCCTACGATTTTCTCATGTATGAGGATGAGGATAATTTCAGAAACACCTACTGGGAGATGGGTCAGCGCATCATTAAAGCCGCGAGAATCGTGAAACGGCATCCTCAGCTGTTCGGGACCTACCTGACCAATTTTCTCTGCGCGCTTGACTCGATGATGGTGCCCCACTTCAGAGATCTGATGGGAACCAAGCCCTCGCTCACCATCGAGGTTGACAGTCACACCGCCGACGCCGGCGTTAATACGCGAATCGAAGCCTTCATGGATGTGATCAAAAACTACCTGAAGGTGAAGGATAAGCTCATCGAAACGCCCTCCGACTTTAAAATGGCATCGACGAAAGTCGACGCGGCGGGCAAGCACTGGTTTATCGATTCAGAGGGTAAGCAGTGGCGTTATAACGACAAGTGCGTCAAGGCAGTCGTTCCTTCGATGGGAGACCTTTTTGCCGAAGGCGCCGCGGGCGCGCTCAGAAGCATCGGATGGGACGCCGAGGCGCTTCCGGTCTGCAATCGCGAAGCGCTTGATCTGGGGCGTTCGGTCACCACCGGAAAAGAGTGTCTACCTATCATCAACATCGTCGGTGAGCTGCTCTACTATCTCAAATACCGCAAGAATCCCGACGAAAAACTGGTTCTTATAATGGTTGCCGCGGGGGGATGCTGCCGCGTCGGACAGTACGCCATACTTCTCAATACCGTCATCGAAAAGTACAAATTGAAGGATGTCGCTATGGTGACACTCGCCAACGATGACGGCTACGCCGGATTCGGTGTGCCCTTCAGAATCAATATTCTGAAACTCCTCTTCGCGGGCGATGTAATGGATGATGTCCGTTCGGCGATCAAAGCAATGGCCGTCGACAAAGTGAAGGGAATGGAAATTTTCAAGAGTGAGTGGAACAAGATCGTCGCCTCTGTTGACGGAACCAATTCCCTCGGTTTTTACCGGCAGTTGAGTACGAGTGCTTCAGAGCTTGCGAAGATCAAACTCGTCAAACCGATTTCCGAGGCCAAATACATCGGTGTGGTCGGCGAGATTTTCGTACGTCGTGACCACTTCTGTCTCATGGGCATTCCCGAAGAGCTTGCGGAGAACGGTTTTGTCATGCTCGACGCGCACGTCAGCGAATGGCTGCGCTACGTGGACTACTGTCAGGATATACGCATGTATGAAGCCAAACTCACCTTCATGGGGCGCATAGAGCTGCTTCTCTCAAGAGTTCTTCAGGATCATCATGAGAAGAAGATCAAAAAGATTCTGGCAAAAACCGGTTTATACGAATTTGAACTGCTGGATATCCGCAAGTACATGGAGCATTCCAAGCACTTCTTTCCCGTTACGCTTACGGGTGAACCGGGGCTCTCTTCCGGAGCAGCCCTTTATCATCTGGTCAACAAATACTGCGGTGTCATCAATATCGGTCCCTTCGGCTGCATGAATTCACGAATGACCGAATCCACCGCCACCCCCGAAATGACCGTCGAGGGAAAGGAGCTGGCTTCACAGAAAGCGGGCATCAAGACAGATCTTGCGGAGCTGAAAGAGGATATCGATATTCTTCCCTTTTTCAGTGTCGAGACTGACGGCAATCCCTTCTCGCAGATTCTTCAGGCAAGGATGGAAACCTTCATGCTGCAGGCGAACCGGCTCCACGAACACATGCAGAAACTGGGGTTGCGCAACAGACCGCATTAAAAGGTGCACCAAAATCCTGAACGCCTGAATCTCATTTTCTGCGATATGAATGAGATTCAGGCGTGTACGCAGCCTTCATATGACAGCATTATCAGGAAATTTGCGTGTTCCTACGTCGACACTCCGCAGTTATCTATCTGATCCACTCATAGAACGGCTGCACGACTCCTGAAAGTGCGAAAAGTTTTGTTATTACGATTGTGCAGATCAGGCCTGTAATAACACCGATCGCAATCTCCGGAATCGAATGCCCTACCATCTCATTGAGAGGTTTCTCATCAGCGATTCCGCAGCTTTTCATCATTTTATTCAAAATGATGGATTGCCTCTGTACAGTACCGCGAAGTCTGAACGAATCATAAATGACGATAAACGCGAAGACCGCGCAAACGCTGAAACTCTGCGTTTGTACACCATCGAGAAGGGCGACAGCAGTTGCGGTTGAAGAGACAAAGGCGGAGTGGGCACTGGGCATTCCGCCGGCGGTAACCAGATAGTGAAAATTTATTTGCTTATCGCGTATCGAATAGAGTGCAAACTTGAAAATCTGACACAGGATTTGAACCACACCTGCAATGATCAGAGACATGGGTAAATAATTCATGAACATCACTCCGACAAATTTATTAGCAGCCGATGATTCAGCAATGGCCATATCGGCTAAAATAAAAAGTATTTTTCTGAAGCCGCTTGCTTTTTAAGAAAAGTTGGTTAATTTATGCCGGGGCCGATCCGATAAATGTACAGAACACTTTATTTTCTTTTTGAGGGGTTTTTTATGAAAACCAGTATTTATCGCATTACATGGGTGCTCGCACTCATTATCATATCGTACAGCCTGTCTGTGAGTGCACAGCAGACGCGGCGGACACCGGCGGCGACAACGACCGCACCGGCACCTGCTGCTGCAACCGCACCGGCAGCGACCACCACGCAGACCAACGCTCAGCCGGCGGAACAGACCCCTTCTGAAATCGGAGGCTGGCGTGTGGATGATTATGTTCCTTATATAACATCATTGAAAGATCTTGAAAAACTCTCGAAAGACTATGGGGAAAAAGTTCTTCAGCAGTCTATGGATGAGTATTCAAAGGGTATGGATCTTCTGCATGACATGGAAGCTGAAATCGAAAACGCAAAGCGCCGTTTTGCTAAAAAGAACAATCTGCAGGAACAGTGGTACTGGCAGGAAATCGACCGTCAGAATCAGGAGAAACGCCAGATATTACGCATAAAATATGAGGCGAAAATCAAAGCGGTCACCTATTTCACACGCGCCATCAACAGCATGGACAATATCGAGAATGTTGAATTGCTGGAAAGCGAACAGATGATCGAATACAGGACAAAGCTCTATCAGGCCTACGTTTCTACACAGTACGACATTCAAAATCTGAAACCGTGTATCCCAGTTCTCGAACGCTATATTGCGATCAACGAAACAACAAAAAAGGACAAGTGGGCGTACAAGTATCTTGCAAGCTGTTACGGATATATGGAAACCACGCTTGTAAAGTATGACAGTTCAATCAGCGAAGAGCTGATCGTAGAGTACAAGCAGAAAAAGAACAGTGCACTTCTGACAGCGGCCGAGCTTGAATACGGCATCGATTCAGTGGAATACAGAAGCCTCAAAGAGGTTGTTGAACTTGATGAAAAGAAATCAGAAAGGATCAACGACTACAGATAGTTTCCGGGCCATTTACACTGCTCGCGCATTTTAAAATCAGTAAAACCGGCAGTTTCTCCTGAAGTTCAGTTGAAACTGCCGGTTTTTTTACGTTTACATCCGCGGACAAAGAATAGTACGAACCTCCAGCTCATTAAACGGGTGGGCTGCATACATAAGAAGTGTAATAGTCCCCTTCCGAGTTAATGGCGATACCAGCAGCAGTTTGACCCCGCACGAATCGAAGATCCCCGCCGCAAGAGTTTCAAACTCCGCGTAAGTGCTCACACCTCCGCCGGCAAATCCGGCCGCGCAAAACGACGCCAGAGCATGATCGTGTGCGCCGAGTTTTGCCGCCAGGGCCGAGCCGACGGTCGCCATGGAGTTGCGGGCATTGATATCGCATAAGGGCTTGATGCCTGAGTCTCCCGCATCTCCCGTCCAGCTGAAGAAATCAAAATTAACCGGTCCGCGGTAGCCGATTGCGGTGAGTTCTTCGAAAAGAACTTGTGCACTCGTGCGGGCATTGTGCACGATATCCCGCGGAGCATCCTGTTCGCGCAGCGGCCGTACCATCGAGAAAATTCCGCGCTCACTGTTGTATAGCCGGCGCAGATTGAATCCGCTGATGGTGCAACCGTCGATTGTAAATCCAGAGGAATAATCGGCGCTACGCGTATACCAGCGGTCAATTGAGAGCTCTGCGGCATCCATGATATCCCTGCGCATCAAAAGGGCGCGAGCCTCCCCGGCATTTTTCGCGATAATGCTCGCATTTGATGAACTGCCGAAATTTTTTTTCACCACCACCGGAAAACCGAGCTGCTCAATTGCGGATGCGAGCGAGCACGGGGGAACAGTGCGGATGAGATCCCCCCGCATTTGCAGCACCCTGGCGCAGAAATTTTTGCTGTTTGCCTCTGCGACCTGGTCTTGTCGGCAGAAGCGGTTTTCGAGGAGCTGCGGCGAAACGCATTGCTGCGCGATCTCTCTTGCATGCTGGTCATATCCGAAACAGAAAACATCATCCACCCTGCATCCGCTCACATCGCTGAGCACGGCACCATAGGTCACCCCGTTTCGCGCAAGATATGCGGCATAGGGAGCAATCACTTCATCATCAAGGGCTTGGGCCGGAACATAAAGAAAATCCTCTTCTTCCGTTAAGGCAAGAAACCAGAGAAACCAGTGGCGTACGCGATGTGCAATCGCGTCGTTATAGATACCGCCGATACGATAATCAAAATCAGCATTCGCAAAATAAAGCGTACTCATTTTTTACGAATGACGATCAGGGCGAAGTCTGCAGCAACAGTTGTATCGATATACGAGTTATATTGTTTTACGAAATGGTTGACCTCGTCGATTGCGTTCGGGAAATGGGGAATCTGTTCAAACGCGGAGATGACCATTTCATTTGAATAGGGCTGATCATCCGCGGATCGGTTTGCTGACATCGAGGGGGTATACAGCAAAAGAGAGTCACCCTTCTCAAGAACGAATCGAATCACTGCAAAGGGGTCATCGGGAACACTCACTCCGAAACTTTTAGCCATCTCGCGTTCAAGCAGGCGCACGGTACGCGTTCTGCGGTTCGCATTGCGGTACACGCAATCGGGAAAGCCGATGGAGACATACTCTATAGAATCATCCGAAAATTTGAGCATCGTGCCGGTAAGAGGATTATTGAACCGTCCTATCTCATCGGCAATATCTTTGTTGGCCGCGGTAACAATCTCCGAGAGCTTCTTGTCATGATACTGGTTGAATCTTCTGAAAAGAGTGTTTCTCGCAAGCAGAGTAATCAGCCCTGAAGAAATACCCGTCGCATCAACTGAAAAAAGAGAAAGGCCGATGACTCTGTCGCCCCGTTCATAGAAGTCATAAAAAATCTGGCTGACCTTTCCCTGAGAGGAGTTGAACATGGCGATTTCGTAGCGTTCATCGCTTGGGGCGTACCTTGAAAAGGCGTAGTTCTGCACTACGCCGGTTATATAAGAATCCTTGAGAAAATTATCACGGTACTTTTTGTATTCCTGTTCATAGTGCGCTGACTTCTCTGTCAGGCGGTCAATACGCACCAGTGATTCCTTCAGTTCGTTGCGGGCAAGCTCAAGCTCACGCTGCGCATCAGTATAGTTAGCCTCACTGATAAGGCGGATACTCTCCTGTTTCGACAGTACCTGCAGTTGCTCCGCGGCGAGTATGAGAAAAACCGCGCAGGGGAGAACAAGCAGAGCCCAGTCATTCTCATACCCTGCAAGAGGGAGCAGGTAGTACATAAGCGTGCCGCCCAGATATGCCGCCAGAAGGCGTCCCAGCGGAGCGGTAGTATTGCCCCGGGGGATGGAGAACAGGGTAATAAATGAAGCCGCCGCGCAAACAGCGATAAATGAGAGAAGAAAATTCGCAAGCAGCGCGGCAACCGTGTCGTAATATTCAAAAGAGAATGCGAACACAATACTCATGCACAGTGCGGCGAGAAGCGGGGGAACGAGAGATCTTCGAAGAGAACGAAGTTCAAACAGTAAAACAGCCAGAACGGCTGTCACGCATTGTAAAACAACCGCGAGGCTCTGCGCGGAACGGGCATCAAAAAAGAGGATCCTCCCGTACTGCTTTGTAAAAATAAGCGCGGATGCCGCAAGTATCCAGAGGAGGGAAACCAGAAAATCGCGTTTGCGGCAGAAGCAGATAATCAATACTGCAAAAAAAAGAAAACAGAGTGAAATACCGGCAAGCAGATGCCCGTAACGGGGTGGCTCTTCAGGTGAGCTACCCTCAGGCAGAAGCACAATTTCCGGATCAACTACACCGGTGTCCCTTCGGTTATTTTCACCGGTTATATGGAATACCAGAAAATTTCTGCCGTTGTTGAAAAACTGTACCGGCAGAAGAAAACGGGCATCCTTCGCGGTACGATCCGCGATAATATTCCCCTCCCTGTCGGTGTACATCTCGCGGTGAATTAATCTTCCGTTGAGATAAATCTCATAATTCTGCCCTATAGATGAAACAAGCAGCCATATACTGTGCCGCTCCAATTCTGAAAGCGCGGTGATAAACGTCACCGCGGCGGTATAGTTGCCGGTTGAAGGGAGGGATGTCAGGGGCCCGCTCTGTGTATATGAAATGCGGACATTCTCATTAGTGAACTGAACAAGCTGCCAGGTGACGAGTGCGGGATCCGATGAGAGATATTCCGGCAGGAAGCCCTGCTGTACGTAGTAACGAGCATCTCGCAGCAAAGAACTCTTTTCGGCTGCATACGTTAACGAGACAAAGAAAAGAAGGGGGATGAGCAATAAGATTCTGGTTTTCATAGAGTATACTGACAACAATCCGATTTTCTCAAAAGAGTTTTTTTCAGTACGACTGAACGCGGGCAAACGGACAGCTTATCAGTCCAATACAGCATTGTGACGGGCATACTGGACACTATCACTGCTGGCCGTCCCTGAATAGATCGAAGAACCCCTCCTGTTTTTTATCTGCGGATGCGGCACCAGGCTGCTTCGCGTATTTTTCCGCATACTCGCTGCCCTCACCCTTCTCGGCAATTGAATACTTGGAGAGTTCGTCATCAGTTATCCTTGACTCACGGGCGTTCCGGTTAACCGGCAACGGCACACTCTCACCCTGCTCTGCCTCACGGTCATTGTTCTTGAGTACAGGCTCATACTGGTACTGCGTATCCTCAATACTCTTGTTCACGCGCACCAGCGCGGATTTTATGTCCTGATTTGCGGGATCCTTGACACTGGCGAGCTCGAGGCTCTGCTTCGCCTCATTAAGGCGCCCGAGCGACTCATACGCAAGTCCGAGAAAAAGATAAATCTGCGGGTTATCAAATTTCTGCTGGATCGCACGCTCAAGATAGCCGACTGCCGTAAGCATATCCCCCCGCGCATACAACAGCACACCCATCTGGTAAAGTACCCGCGGATTATCGCTCTGAAGTTCCATCGCCCGCTGCAGAAATCTGTTAGCCTCATCGAAATTCTGGAGCGTGACATAGATCATACCGAGCCGGTAGTTTGCCTCGAAGCTGTCACTCTGAAGATTCAGAATTGAAAGATAAACTTCGCACGCCTGGCTCCAGGCACGGGAGGCCTCATATTTCTCTGCAAGGGCAAGGTAAGTCTTCTCTTTGACGCCGATTATTCCCTGAAGATAATGGCGGATATCAAAGTTATAAGAGGCTTCCTGCTGCAGCAGAGAAAGATGACGGGACTCTGAGATATAATCGTCCGTACAATCGGCAAATTCTGCGCGCTTGATGTTGAAAATATTCGCATTCTGGTCTGTGAATTTCTGGCGCAGGGCTGATGATACCTGCGGATCATCGGCATAAAATGGATCATTCAAAACAGAATCGTTTTTCCGAAGCCATGATTCGGGCATACTGCCCTTCTGCAGAGGGGAAATCTCTCCCGTAAGCATCAGGGTGAGGTAATTCACGGGAATCCAGGATCCGGATGTCTCCTGCACGACGGAGATATACGAGAGGCAGTGGGTCTCGTCGACGAAAAGAAAACGATAGCTCTCATCGGATTGTATAAGCGAGCGCAGCCTTTCTATTTTTGAACTGCTCACCTCAAAATGACTCTTGCTGTCGGTTGCGATGAAAGCCGCAATATCGCCGTAATCAAGAAGCACCACATATTTGAAGCTCTTTGCAAGCGCAACACGGGCATTATTCATGAAAGCGGGCCGGGCGTAGCGTGGCTGCAGTATCTGCATGACAATGCCCTCCCCGTCCGCAGTAAGATGCTGTTTCAGCAGCATATAGTATTCGGGTGAAAACTTGAATGCATTGACATTCTGGTCGTACATATTCGGAATATCGACAATACTTCTGTAACGCTGCGTCCTCTCGTGAAAAAAATCAAGAAGCTCACCCTTGAAGGTGATGACGCTTTTACCGCCTGTCACGGGCGGATTGTTATAGTCGACCTTGCTTTCGGGCACGTAATCAAGACAGATTGCGTTCGGATAGATTTCGTAGGCCTTGTTCTCGACGAATTTTTTTATACCGTCAATGAATAGTACGTTTTCCCCCCCCTCTCCGATAAAAAAGGAGAGCGTGAACACCGATCGCCGCAGATTTCTCATGAACATGTCACTTATGGTCATGGCTTTATGATTATTAAAATAAATGTCTTCTTCAAAATCAAAATAATCTGAATTTGAATTAGCCCGGTAGATGGTCTCGAAATTACGGGTATGCTGCACGAACAGCGATTTATCCAGCTTTATCTCAAAATATCTGTGCGCCAGAATAACCATCGGAACCACCAGAACCAGCAGCGCAAAATAGAGGCCTTTCCGGTAATGGGTGTTCTTTCGCTGTGCGAGATGGATTCCCGGGAGTACAAAATTGAAAAAGGCAATAATATAAAAGAATACGAAAAAGAGCCTGTTCGAAAAAGTGACTGTCGACAGCGCAATTATCACCGGGATGGGGATGATAAATGTGGAAAAATTAAGCACAAGATAGGTTTTGTTCTGACTGGTCTCGTCCATAATGGAGCGGATTGAGTGATAAAGGCTCAATCCGAGACTAAAGGCGAGGGGAAAGATAAAAAGCAGCCCGTAATAAAAGGGCAGAGATGAAAAACGCTGCAGCATAATAAAATAGAATATAAAGAAAAGGGGAAACAGCATCTGTGTATAGATATGCCAGTATGCGCGCCGTATCAGAAATGAAACGGAAAAACCCAGAATAAACGCCGCAAAAAATATCCCGGCATAGGCCAGCTTCACGAATAAAAAATCACCATAAAAGCGCATTCCGATAAGTGAGCCGAGAATCCCGAAGATGACAAGATATGAAAAATTCAGATAGTTGAAGATGAGATTGTCGCGGTACTGCACATTCAACGAATCCTGATCATGGTGCTCGCCGAACTCACGCGCGATAAAAGAGACCGGAGTGTACTCCAGCTTTATGAAATATGAAGCCGCCGCAAGAAGCACCAGAGCCCCCCCCCAGAAATAGGGGGCGATTGTATAGAACTCGCCGAGTATATACGCCGCAGCGCCGCCGCTGAGCGCCATTACGAGAAAGAGAATAAAACAGTGAGCCCCCTTCCTTTCATCAAAAAACTGCCCGGAGAGTATTTTTAAATAGTAGTTGTTTGCGATTCCCGTCACAAACGGAATAAGCGCGGCCGCCGCGGCAGGCAGCAGGGGTTTGCGGATCCAGTATGCGGCGACGATGCGCTGAATATCGGGTACAAGTATGATCAGAGCGATAAAACCCGCAAACAGAACAATGAGCAGAAAGTTCACCGCAAGATAGGGTATCCGGCTTTTTTTTAAAAACCCGAACAGGATGGCACCCGTGACAATGCCGGCGAGGTGCAGTGCAAGATAAAACAGCACAAGATTTCTGAACATGTCGCTGTAAAAAAAAAGGCTCTTGACCGTAACAGCCGACTTCAGCACAAAAAAACCGAAGAGAAAATTGATAATAACAACGGAGAGATAGCATAACAGCCGCTTATATCGCTCTTTATACTGATATTCTTTTATTAGTGTCATGGGGAAGATTCAGCTCTCCATTAGATTTGCAGAATTACAGATTCGCAGTTTTCCGGTCATTACGGCGAGTGCAACCGGAACTGTTACACTCGCTCATTGTTCCGAAAAGACAACAATTTTTTTACAAAGTATTTTCATGCACTTCTCATCGCTAAATTTTGGGAGTATATTTACCGAAAATCTAGTAAGTCCCTATATTTTAACGATACAGGTGTATCCGAAAGCGGCCGAGAGAGCTTAACAATGAGAAAAACGTATAAACTGATCCCTGAAGACAACGCGGTAATCCTGTTTCTGCTCATTATCTGCAGTTTCGGGCTCTATTATTTCGTCTGGCTTTCGAGAATAAGCCGTCTTTTTAACGATAATCCGACTTCAAACATCATCCTGACCATCATGACGGTCGGGATATGGGGGCTGTACCTTAACATGCGCTATCTTCAAAAGTCCGAAGAGCTGAACAGGCGCGATTTTAAATGGTATTTTCTGCTGTTTGTCGCACTGATACCGCTTCCGATACTGATAATTCAGAATAATATCAGCGAGTATGTGAAAAGAACAGTCTGAAACATTTTTATCACATCCGCCCGGCGATGGGGCGTAAAACCGGATCGCGAAATGAGAGCTTCTATACCGAAGCAGCCGGTCATGGGCGATGGTGCCCGGGGAGATTCCGATGATTGTGACATGCAACAACTGCAAAAGCGCCTTTACGGTCAATGATGAGAAGGTGCAGGGTAAAAAGTTTGCATTTAACTGCCCGAAATGCAGTCATAACAATATAATCAACATGTCATCCGAGTCGGTGCTGCCCAAACCGGTAGGTGCGATGGCTTCGGCGGCAATTTCCAGAAAAGCGTCCGATGTATCTGACGATTCATTCTTTGACTTTGATGAAGAACCAAAAAAATGGCGAAGAGGCGTATCTTTTGACTCGACCGAAGAGCAGCGGGGGGATAACGGCAACGGACTCGATTTTTCCGACTCGGATACTCCGGCCGAAAACGAATTTGAAGATTTTGAGTACGAAGAAGAGATAGAACCCGAGATTGATCTCTCGCTTCTTTCGGGGGGAAGCAACTCTCCGGATGAGGATGCGTTCACGGACGAGCTCGCCGACGAAGCGGGTGATGTCGATCTGGACTCGCTTGAGATTCCCTCTTTTGATGACGAGAATACTATTCCCGAAATGGAAAGCGGCGACGAAACGGACGCTTTTGATGTTGGTGATTTTTCGGCCGCGTCATTTGAGACACCATCGGGTAAAAGCGGCGAATCATCATTTCAGGATGATCTTTCCATTGACCTAGACGCGCTCGATATCCCCCTTGAAGAGCCTTCATCAATTGCAAAAGCGTCACCCGAAATTGCAGAGGAAGAAGATGATGAAATCATCTTTGATATAGATGCGTTTGACGAGCCGCCTGCTCCGAAGGCGGCGACTGCCGCTGTAAAGACAACACTTCCATCCGCAAATAGCGCAGCGAAAACGACTCCCCAGCCGAAAAGTACGCAGACGCGGTCATACATCGACGATGCGGCGACGGATCTGGACTTGGATCTGCTCGACCTTGATCTGGCTGAGAGCGAGATTGACAACGCTCTTGCAGAAGTCGAAACTGCGGATGATGCGCTTGATTTCGGATCACTTGACCTTGAACTCGACGATGATGAAATGAACGTCATGCCGAAAGAGGAAACCGATTCGGAGGATGATGCGCTCTCGATTGATCTTGACTCGCTCAATATCGATCTTGACGAATCCGAGGCGGAAGAGCTTGCGCAGGAAACGGGCACGGTCTCGTCAGAATTGCAGCTGCCTGATCTGGTTGAGCTCACGACGGACGAGCTGAGTGAAGTGGCAACACTGCAGGAGGACGAGGCTCTCTCTATCGATCTGGATTCGCTTGATCTGAATCTTGACGAGAGTGAACAGACCGCTTCTCCCGCTGATGAAAGCGAGGACGAGGCCCTCTCGATCGACCTTGATTTGCTCGACCTTGATCTTGACGAGAGTGAACAGACCGCTTCTCCCGCTGATGAGGGTGAGGACGAAACCCTTTCGATAGATCTTGACTCACTCGATCTTGATCTGGATGACGCTGCCGGTTCAGTTGATACCGTTGATACTATTGGTGGCGAAGAAGATGACGAAGCGCTTTCGATTGATCTGGACTCGCTCGATCTCGATCTTGAGCAAAACAGGATGCAGGATAAAATCGATGAGGAT
>Ga0209800_10002170_pt1 | contig 17953 bp, 17 predicted proteins | sample Higcelweek8metaG_FD_187174 | JGI IMG/M metagenome (GOLD analysis project Ga0209800, IMG submission 187174) | Freshwater pond sediment microbial communities from the University of Edinburgh, under environmental carbon perturbations - High... | ecosystem: Environmental > Aquatic > Freshwater >...
ACAACACTCCTCAGGGAACAAAGTTTACAAACAGGCATTCTCCCTGGGGACTAAAAGCATCATTTGAAATTGGGGAAGACAGAAGCTTATCTCTTAAAATTGAGCATCATATTAAAAAGCAGAAAAGTAAGAAATACCTAAAAGAACTGATTGAGCGGGGATCAATAGATCAAATTATTGAAAAATATCGTTAATCCGTAGGTCGTACCCCGACGTATGTCGGGGAAGTCCTACCTGAGGAGCAAAAAAGGCTGGTTGGTTTCAACTGGCTTTTTTTGTTTATGAGTTAAGAATCTTGGTCTTTCTATTGAGGTATTCTTCTTCGGTTAAAATCCCCTTTTGTTTCAGTTCGTATAACTTTTCAAGTTCAGTTGTTATATCGGTTTTATTTGTTTGTTGCCCGGCAACGATGGCACTTGCTAATTCAGCGGCCTGTTTTTTTATCTGGGTTTCTTTGTATTCTTCCTGCATCTGGGTTATAGTGTCTTTAAGCTCTTTGGGTTTCTCAACGGCAAAATAGGTTGTTGAACCAATTTCAGCCGCTGTCTGAATCTGAACATTCCCAAACCCAAAAATCTTACCCCAGAATGATTGTTTATAGGTAACATTATTTATTTTGTCCAGAGGGCTTTCTTTTGAGTTATTGGATATTACCCCATATTCGTCGATAACCCTGAGGTTGGTTACGACCCAAATATTCATATTCCGTTGAATGATTTTAAAAATAAAGTAGCATAGAACAATTAAAATTAAGAATAACCCGTAGCTACCCTTTGCCGATTTTTCAATGATGGATCCAATGATGAAGCCTGCAAGCATGATGAGAAACGGTAAACCTAATGTAAACCAGTGTGGTTTTGTCACAAGAATTATTTTCTCGTCCTTTTTTAATTGTGTTTTCATTTTATTTGTTTTTAGTTTGATACGTGTTCATTTATTCCTCTTTCAAATGTACCAAATCCTTCAATCTTTGAATGAATAGCAAGCGCATTTTTTTAGATTTTTCTTCAAAGTCAATGTTGATTATGTTTCGTTGAGTTTTGTCAAAATTTTCGATCTGGTAATAAAGGCTTGTGCTATGTTTTATCGTTTTATAACTTTAACAGCTGGTTTAGCGATTGATTAGTCATTTTCACATTAAAGTATCAGTATGAATCACGATGTAAAAAATGTATTTATTGCCGGAGGTACTGGTTTTCTGGGGTATTATTCCGCCCTGCTTTTTTTAGAGAAAGGGTGTAAGGTATCTAGCATTGCGTTGCCCAATGAGATCAATCTTGATAACTGGTACCCAAAAGAAATTGATCTTTGCTTTGGCAACCTGTTTGAAATGAGTGAGGATGAAATTTGCGATTTGCTGAAAGAAAAAGGCTTTGATACGTTTGTATATGGTTTGGGTCCTGATGATAGGGTTACACCTAAGGCTCCTTCTTACGATTTTTTTCATTTGAGATTGGTTGAATATAGCCTGAAAATATGCAAGGCAGCCAAAAGAGCAGGAATAAGAAGATGTGTTGTAATGAACTCCTATTTCGCCTATTTTGATAGACTTCAAGAGGGAGCGCTGGCAAAAATTCATCCCTATATCCGTTGCAGGGTTGAACAAGCTACAGCTATTGCTGGTATTGGTGAAAAAGGGATTTTCGATGTGATGATTATAGAGTTACCATATATTTTTGGTTCAATGCCAGGTCGGATGCCGATATGGAAGTCGGTGTTTATGGACCGTTTTGAGAAAATGCCTTTTGTGTTCTTTCCCGATGGAGGTACTGCGGCTATTCATGTAACAGGTGTTGCCGAATCGATTGTAGCAGCCGCTTGTAATGGTATTCATGGAGAAAGGTATCCTGTTTGCAGCGCTAATATCAAATACCGTGAAATGATCAATTTCATGATGAAATGTGCAGGATTCAACAAGAGATTTGTTAGAATGCCTTACTGTATTTGCTATTTGGCGGGTGTAGGTTTGCGTGTCAAAGAAAAGATTACGGGTACACAGGGTGGATTAAACATGACAAAATTGATGACTGGTATACTCTCCTCCGATTTGTTCATTGATCAGGCAGAAACACAGATAAAGTTAGGATACAATGAACTTGGTTTTGATGGAGGTGAGAATATTTGGAAGGGTATTCAGGAGGCGATGAAGAAATGCTATCCTGAAAAACAGTAATCGGCTACGGATGATTAACACGATATTTTGGTTTTATTGCTTTATTGAATCGGAACCCATTATTAATGGCATAAGCAGGATTTATGATGCAAACCGTCGCAATTTCATACCATTGGTATCCATGTTTGCTCATTGCAATTGTTGCTACATGACTAAGTTCACCTACAATGATTCCTCCAATTGGGGTTACCAATAAATCCTGGATGCTGGGTTGTTCAAAACCTGCTTCCAATCCATATTCCCAAAACAACGATTGACCAAGAGAGAATAATGCCGATTGCCATATTTTGGCTCCTTGTGACCTGACTGTGTTATAATAGTAAGCTCCCTGGTAAGGGTGCCCAACATAATTTGTCACAAATAAATCCTCGTCAACGACCGGTGGTTTTGTATATGAGCTCTTATATTGACGAACAAAATCTTCTATTTTATACTCACTTGGTTCATTTTCCCATCGGCTAAGCCATGTAGGCGAGAATATTAATCCGGTCAAAATTGTTACATCGTACCCGACAGAATACAAGCAACCCCTGAGCATTTTATTGCCAAATGTTCTTTCATGATGGTTTAGATTCGCTTTAAACAGGAACGGAGGATTCTTTTTTATAAAAATAGATTTTAACGTGTCGGGTGAAACAGCAGAAATATTCCCTGAGATTGGAACGATATTCTCAGTCTGAGTTTGCCCTTTTAAAACTACGGTATCGGGTAAAATAGATGCAGAATCTTTTAACGAAATGCTTGAATTCGTGGTTTGAGTCTGCCCATTCAGAATGAAAGGGATAAGCCCTATAAGAAAGATGATTATTATCCGGTACATCGTATTGGTATAATGCAGTTTAAATTTATTTTGTTCAGCACATAACATAGGTAAACTTATGTCGGGCGAATTACTTTTTTCAATACGCAATAATAGTGCGAATAGTGATATAAAAGGATATTTAAAAAAACTTTTAGTTTTTTTTGGAAGATATTTAAATCAAATTAAACAAATACAAAGAGATTGAAATTCTCTATTTTTGTACCCTAAATTTTTTTGGATGCAGGAAAAAAGAAAAATTGAAATAATGGCGCCAGTTGGTTCTTATGAATCGCTTAGAGCTGCAATACAGGCTGGAGCCGGATCGGTTTATTTTGGTGTTGGAGATTTGAACATGAGGGCCCGATCATCGCATAATTTTACTGTATCCGATTTGCATACTATTACATCCATCGCCTCCGAGAGCAATGTAAAATCATATCTAACAGTCAATACCATTGTCTTTGACAACGAGCTGAATAAGTTGGAAGATCTTATTAATACAGCCAAAGAAGCTGGTGTAACTGCAATAATTGCTTCCGATATGGCTGCAATTATGTATGCCAGGAAAATTGGTGTTGAGGTCCACATTTCGACCCAGTTGAATGTTACGAACATTGAAGCGCTTAAGTTTTTTGCTCAATTTGCCGATGTTGTTGTACTGGCAAGGGAGATGAATATCGGACGAATTTGGGAGATCAACAGACAAATAAAGGAACAGCAAATTAAAGGCCCCGGCGGCGAACTTGTTCAAACGGAGATCTTCATTCACGGCGCATTGTGTATGGCAGTATCAGGGAAATGTTACCTCAGCCTTCATGAAACAAATACTTCGGCCAACAGGGGAAGTTGTATGCAAAAATGCCGTCAGGGATATATTGTGACCGAAAAAGATACCGGGTTTGAGTTGGAAATTGACAATGAATACATCATGTCGCCCAAGGATTTAAAAACAATTCATTTTTTAAATAAAATTTTGGATTCAGGTGTAACCATTTTGAAAATTGAAGGCAGGGCTCGCTCTCCGGAATATGTAAAAACAGTGGTTGAATGCTACCATGAAGCGGTCGATGCCTATATCAATGATGAATTTACCGATGAAAAAATTGCCGCTTGGGATACCCGTTTGGCCGATGTATTTAACCGGGGTTTCTGGGATGGTTATTATTTGGGGCAGCGATTGGGTGAATGGAGTCATAATTATGGATCAACAGCGAACAAACGGAAAGTCTTTTTAGGAAAAAACCTGAATTATTTCTCTAATATTCAGGTTGCTGAATTCAAAATTGAAACCCTTGAATTAAAAGTTGGTGATCATATTCTCATTATCGGACCAACAACGGGTGTTGTCGAAACAACTGTTGAGGAAATAAGAGGAGACCTTGGTCCTGTTGAAAAAGCATTAAAAGGGGAACGATGTTCGATCCATGTCCCGGCAAAGATCAGAAAAGCCGATAAACTTTATAAAATTGTTGATTCTTCCGAAGTGAAGAAACAATAAGCACAGGATATAGATTCAGTTTTCAACTTGCAAAATTATTTGCAGGTTGACTCGCTTTGATTTTTTAGTGAATAAAAATGGAATAAACAAAAGGACTTTACAGGAACGACTTCCGTTTTATAATATTAAATTTGAGAAGTAAAATTGAATTGTTTAAGCTAAAGCGAGCTATGATGGCCAAAAGAATTCTTAAAAGATTGTACCTGTCGATTTTGGGAGTTTTATTTTTCACCTTCCTTTTTATTTCATGTACCCCCAAGAAATTTTCAAATACATCAGCGATCGTTGCAGTCCCGCCTTCATCTCCGGTATTCATAAAGATTAACGATTTTGTTAAACTTCAACAGGTACTCGATGAAAAAAATGAATGGTGGAAATTGTTGGGAAATATTGAGAAAGTGAAATCCATTCAGGACGGAATTCTTTTTATTGATTCAATGATGAATACGAACACTGAGGTTAAGCGGATAATCAATGGAAAAGAGATTGTGGTTTCGTTTCACCCCGGAGGGAATAGCGAAGTGAACAGTTTAGTTATAATGCCTCTGAATATCAATGGAGAACAAGGTATTGCTGAAAATTTTCTTCAAGGATTTTCTAAAAGCAACCATCTTCGGGCCCAAAAGAGAAAGTTTAATAAAGTATCGCTTTATGAATTGACATCGGATACGGGGAATGATTTAAAATTTGCGTATGCTTTTCATCATGGATTTTTGATTTTCAGTTCAAAAGCCCTTTTGGTTGAAGAAGCCATCCGTCAACTTGATTCAAACGCTAAAGAAGAGAATTCTGAATTGGCCCCGCTTCTCAAAACCATCAACAAACAAGCAGAGATCAACATCTTTATCAACCATTTTCAGTCACCGGAGATTTTTTCTGATTTATTGTCTGAACAAATGAAAAAGAAGGTACTGTTGATGAAAAACTATTCAGGATGGACCGAACTTGATGCGACCATCAAAAACGAAAAGATTTTTATCAGTGGATTTTCAAACGGAGACTCTCAAAACAATTATTTCGCGAATATTTTGTTGCACCAGCAACCAGGGATCTCAAGAATTGAACGTGTTTTGCCTTCATCGATTGATTTTTTCTCGGGTTTTTATCTCTCTGATATTGAGGGTTTTTTAAACGATTATTACAGCTACCTGAATAATACGGATATTAATTCGCAAAATCAGAATCAGCTTAAAGAAATTGAAAAAGCAACCGGATTCAACCTGAAGGATCTTTTTATCGACATTTTCGATAAGGAAATTGCAGTATCATCCATTCGTTTCGATCAGCCTATGACTGAGCAGTGTAAGGTATTGACCATTAAAACAAAAAGCGGAAGTTATTCGCTTAATAAATTGGAAGCATTTCAGGGGGCTTATTTTAAACCAACGAAAAAGAATGCCAACGAATTCGTAAAAGATTATAAAATTGACAATCAAATCAACATCCGAATATTTAAATTTCCGGTCGAAAATATGCCAGCATTGTTGTTTGGAAACCTTTTTCCCAATGTAAAGACCTGCTGGTTCACGGTTTACGAGAACTATCTCATCTTCTCTGATTCCTATTCAGGTTTAGGGAAGACCATTTTATCAAACGTTTTAGGAGAAACCCTTAATGCTGATAACGAGTATATTGAATTTCAGGCTGGGCTGACTTCAAATAACAATTACACCTTCTTCTGCAATTCTTCCCTTGCTTATTCTGAAGCAGATCTCTTTTTCAGCAAGGATATTTCAAACGATATTTTATTCAATAGTGAGTTTGGAAAATTCAAGTACATTGCCTGGCAGGTAAGCTCTTCGGGTAACATGATCTACAACAATGCCTGTATGTATTATAACCCCGAGTTGAGGATAAAACCAAAAACTGTTTGGCAGAGCCATCTCTCATCGTTGGTGGTTAAAAAGCCGTTAATCATTGAAAATAAATACGATTCGCAGAATAATGAGATCATTGTTGTTGATTTTAAAAACAACGTGAGCCTGCTTAACAATGTTGGGCGGATTGTTTGGCAAATCAATGTAGGATCGCCCGTATTGGGTGAAATTCATTTGATCGATCTCAAAAAGAACGGAGAGTATCAACTGGTATTTAATACGGAAGAAAAACTTTTTGTTGTTGACAGAAATGGAAAGGATATTGAAAATTTCCCTGTCAATTTCAGTGTTAAGGCAACCAACGGAGTTTCAGTTTTTGATTATGAGAACAACAAAAATTACCGGTTTTTTGTAGCATTTGAAGATCAACAGATTTGTGCTTATGAGTCTGATGGCAAGTTGCTTGAGGGTTGGGAACCATCTAAAACCGATCATATTGTTTATCAGCCAATCCAGCATTTTGCCCTTGAGGGCAAAGATTATATCGTTGCAACCGATCTGATGAAAGACTATATTTTTGACCGGAAAGGGAACATTCGGGTTCAAACCGACTATGTATTTCAACATTCGGCAAAAAATACAATCTATCTTGAAAAACGCACATCCTCGCATGAACCCCGGTTGGTAACTACCGATTCTAACGGGAAAATACAACGTACATATTTTGATGGTACGCACGAGACTATTGAACTTAATGGGTTGGATGATTCGCATTATTTTCTGGCAGCCAATGTTGATGGCGACGACGAAATGGAATACCTTTTTGTTCAGGGCGATCAGATTATCTTGCAGAAAAACAGTGGAGCCATTTTGTTCAATCAGAGAATCGATTGTGGAATAACCGATAAACCAAGTGTTTACAAGTTTTCGAAAAATGATAAAAAGATTGGTATTACCTGTTCAACAGCTGGTAAAATATTTCTTTTTAATACAGATGGGACTCTGCATTCAGGATTACCGCTCGAAGGTAGTTCAGAATTCAATATTGGATTCGTGAATAGTGACGAGTCAAATTTTAATTTGCTGGTCGGAAGTCCTGACGGATATTTGTACAATTATTTAATTGAGTAAACAATATAATTTCAAAATGAGGCTGTTTATAAAGCCTCATTTTGAAGAATACTACTTTCTTAATTCGACTGTATTAATTTCAGCACCTCGCTTATGTTGGGTGTAAGAATAATTTCAGTCCGCCTGTTTTTCTTTCTGGCTTCGGCAGTTTTAGCGGCATCGAGCGGAATATATTGGCTACGGCCAGAAGTTGTAATTCGTTTAGGATCGATCGATGCGTTGCTTAAGAGGATTCGGCATACCGCAGTTGCGCGCATAACGCTCAAGTCCCAGTTGTCTTTAATCTGACCGGTACCGGTCAGCGGAACATCGTCGGTATGTCCTTCAACCATAATATTGATATCTTTATTATTGGCCAATACTTTACTTAGTTCCTTAATGGCCTCTTGTCCCTTGGGATCAACAGAGTAACTACCTGTTTGGAATAAAAGTTTTTCTTCCAGTGAAACATAAATCTTCCCATTTTTTTCGTGAACCGTTAGTCCCTGATCGTAAAATCCCCGCAATGCCTGACCCAGTTTTCCTTTAAGAGCATCCATCGCCTCCTTCTGACTGTTCAGTGCGGCCTGTAATTCTACCAATTGTGCTTGTTGTTGATTATATAAATCCTGGGCTTCCTTTACCTTCAGTTCTTGCGCTTTTACCTCTTCTTCAGCTGCCTTCACACGGTTTTCGCGTTCTTGAAGATTCCCCTGCATGGTTTGCAATTCAGTTAGCAGTTTTGAAATTTCATCGGAACTTCCTTCTTTTAACTTGCTGATCAGTGACTCATATTCCTTTTGGGCTTTAAGCAGTGCTTCGTTCTGATCTTGAAGGTTTTGTTGTCCTTCTTTCAACTTATTATATTCGGTCTCCAAATCGAAATATCTCTTTTGAAGCGACAATACCTTGCCATCCAATTCATTGACATCGACCGTTAATTTCCGGTTTTCTTCTTTTAATTGATCGTTATTTTTCTGATATGTTTCAGCTTTGGATTTCAATTCAGTGAATTGCTTCACCGGAACGCATGACACCATCATAAACAGAGCCATGAATGTTCCAATTGCTACTTTTTTAATTTTATTCATAAAGCGATTATTAAATGTTACTATCAGATGAAATGATTCCGCAATATATACGTTATAACCCTAATTTGTACAAAAATATTTTGTGGCAATGAAAAACAAAAAATAATTGGCGATTATTTTAATGAGTATAAAAATTGTTGTAAGAATCTGGAACTCTATTCAACCAGAAATAAATGAAAATTTTAGATCAGTCGAAAAGGAAAAATATTAAACAAAGAACCATGCTAAATTGTATATTAGCATTCCAATATTACAAAATGAGATGGCAGAATCGCGTTTTAAGTTATTAGATCAAATCGACTCACCTTATGATCTTAGAAAATTGCCCTTAAGCGAATTGGAAAGAGTTTGTCAGGAATTAAGGTGTTTTCTGATCGACGAACTCTCCGAAAATCCTGGACATTTTGGTGCCAGCTTAGGTGTCGTTGAATTGACGGTTGCTTTGCATTATGTTTTTAATACCCCCTTTGATCCTTTGGTGTGGGATGTGGGGCATCAAGCTTATGGGCACAAAGTATTAACCGGTCGGCGCGATCAATTCAATACGAATAGAAAATATAGAGGGATCAGCGGATTTCCAAACCCCCGGGAAAGTGAATACGATTCTTTCGGAGCAGGCCATTCCTCCACGTCAATTTCGGCCGCTTTGGGTATGGCCGTTGCTTCAAAGCTACAAGGTGATGATAAAAAGATTGTGGCCATTATCGGCGATGGGGCTTTAACTGGAGGTATGGCATTTGAAGCTTTGAACAATGCAAGTGTTGACAATCCGGATATACTCATTATCCTTAACGACAACAATATGGCTATTGACCCGAATGTTGGGGGGATCAATAATTATTTGGTCAAAATTTCAACTTCGGATGTCTATAATAAACTGAGAAACAAAATTTGGGATTCTTTAGGCCATTTCAGATGGTTTGGGCGCAAAACCCGAAAAGCTTTTCAAAAAATCGAGTATTCTACTAAATCGTTTTTCCTCAAACAAAGCAACTTGTTTGAAGCGCTAAATATCAGATATTTTGGGCCGGTTGATGGGCACAATGTCGAGCAATTGGTAATCCTTCTCCGGCGATTGAAAAAAATACCGGGGCCAAAATTATTGCACATTATAACAGTAAAAGGGAAAGGTTACTTTCCTGCTGAAAACAACCAAACCCTTTTTCATGCTCCGGGAAAATTTGATAAGTTAACCGGGATACAGGTAAAAACGACTAATGGCGATGAACCTCCCCTTTATCAGAATGTTTTTGGTGAAACAATTCTTGAATTGGCCCGGTTGAATACAAAGATTGTTGGAATAACACCGGCCATGCTTTCAGGTTGCTCGTTAAACATTATGCAAAAGGAGATGCCTGACAGAGTTTTTGATGTTGGGATAGCTGAACAACATGCTGCTACATTCGCTGCCGGACTTGCTTCAGCTGGGCTGGTTCCTTTTTGCAATATTTATTCATCATTCACGCAACGAGCTTATGACCAAATAATTCACGATGTTGCCATTCAAAAATTAAAAGTGATATTTTGCCTCGACCGTGGAGGTTTGGTTGGAGCCGACGGAGCTACCCATCACGGTGTGTTCGACCTGGCCTTTTTGCGTTGTATACCAAACCTAATTATCGCTTCACCAATGAATGAGAAGGAGTTGAGAAACATGATGTTTACAGCTCAAAAAAATCTGCCGGGTCCCTTTATTATCCGATATCCCAGAGGTAGGGGAGTTATGAAAAAATGGCATACTGAATTTGAAGAGATTGAAGTAGGCAAGGGGCGGATTTTGAAAGAAGGAAACGATATTGCCATTGTTTCGTTTGGACACACGGGAAATTTTGCTGCCGATGCTATAACCCAACTTGGTGATAGGGTTTCAATTGCGCATTACGATTTAAGGTTTCTAAAACCCATTGATGAAGAGCTGCTCCATTCGATCTGCTCGAAATTTAAAACGATCATCACCGTAGAAGATGGTGTCATAAATGGAGGAATGGGAAGCGCTATTACTGAATTTGCAAACCGGAATAACTACCTTGTAAAGATTGAAACACTGGGGGTTAAAGATTATTTTGTAGAACATGGCAAACCTGAAGAGCTTTATCATGAATGTGGATTTGATGCCGAAGGGATTATTGAAACGGTAAAGAAGTTTATAAAAGTAAATGAGATAAAACAGTAATCTTTTTATTCTGATTACTTTATGAAGAATATTTAATTCATCAACCTAATTTTAGAAACGTTGGATATTTATTTTAAAAAACGTCGCTGGAAGCAGATCATTTTTATCATTGCCATTCTGATCGGAATTGGTTCGCTGCTTTATACAAATAAACTTGTAAATCAGGTTTCGAAGGAAGAGCGCATAAAAGTGGAACACCTTGCCGAGGCATTGAAGCTTCTGGTTACCCCCGAAGATCTGGGTAGTGAAGTCTATCTTTTTATTAACCAGGTAACTAGTACCAATACTACAGTGCCAATTATTGTGATTGATCAGCAGGGAGAAATCATCATTGACAAGAATATCAATTATAGCCCCAAAAACAAAGAAAAAATTTTGAAGCGCGAGCTTAAAAAAATGGAAGCGCATCAAAAACCTATTATAATCATGTTGGGGGGAGGCGTTGAGCAAAAACTCTATTACAAAGAATCATCGTTGTTGGTTAAGTTGAAGTATTATCCTGTTTTTCAGATGGGTGTAATCATATTGTTCATCTTTGTTGCCTACGTGGCTTTTAGTTCAGCACGAAAAACAGAGCAGAACCTTGTTTGGATTGGAATGGCTAAAGAAACGGCTCATCAATTGGGCACTCCTATTTCATCGTTGATGGCATGGGTTGAGATCTTAAAGGAAGAAAATACCGATTCTAAGATAATTACCGAGTTAGCGATAGACACAGAGCGGTTGGAGAAAATTGCCGAACGGTTTTCAAAAATTGGTTCAAACCCGGAACTTTATCCAGAAAACCTGTATGAAGTTTTGCTTAACTCTATTTTGTACTTGAAAACCAGGATTTCCAAAAAGATTGAGCTCCGCTATACGTTCGATGAATCGATGAAATTATACATTCCTCTTTCTTCTTCGCTTTTTAGTTGGGTCATCGAAAACCTTGTCAGAAATTCGGTCGATGCCATCGAAAACAATTCCGGAATTATTTCAATCGACGTAACCCAAACGGAAAAAGATGTCATGATTGAAGTGACCGATAATGGGAAGGGAATTCCAAAGTCTAAATTTAAAACCGTTTTTCAACCTGGGTTTACGACCAAAAAGCGGGGCTGGGGACTTGGTTTATCACTTTCGAAACGAATCATTGAGATTTTTCACAAAGGTAAAATCTACCTGAAATCATCAGAACCAAATAAAGCGACAATTTTCAGGATTATTTTAAAAAAGTAGGACGTTTAAACTTTCATCGGAATGAATAATTTTTTTACACAGATTAATATAAAGACATTGCTGCAATTAAATATTGTATCTATTGTTATCATTGCATTTTGTGATGTTTTTGCATTTACCATTTTCCTTTCAAAAGGATTTCAGGATGGTGTTGAAACATGGAAATTCATACTTTATTTATCAGTGGTAGTGTTTATTACGTTGTTTTTAATTGGGTCGGTTGTGTCACTTATCTATTTTTTCAAATTGAAAAAGAAGAATAATCACTAACCATCTTTTTAAAATAAGTTTTAAATATATATCTGTTTGCTAAATTTTTATACTTTTGCAAAACTTTTTAAATGGCAGTGAAATATCTTTCAAAATATGAAATTGCTTTTAAGGGACTGAAAGAAGGAAGTCATCAGTTTGATTTTGAATTGGATGATAAGTTCTTTGAAAAGTTCGAAGACAGTGATGTCAAAAAGGGATCGTTAAAAGCCAAAGTGCTTCTTACCAAGCAATCAACTTTAATGATTCTTGATTTTACTGTTAAAGGTACTGTTGAATTGTTGTGTGATCGATGTCTGGACCTGTACGATCAAAAGGTAAATAACAAAAGTAAGTTATTTGTCAAATTTGGACTTGAGGAGGAAGAGATGAGCGATGAAATAATTGTTATTTCATTCGAGGAACACCAAATAAACATTGCACAGTTTCTTTACGAACTTGTTATTTTGGGGCTACCAATAAAACATGTGCATCCCGTTGATAAAAATGGGCAAAGTTTATGCAACCCTGAAATGATCAATAAATTAAGTGAGTACCTGATTGAAGAGAATTCAATTGAAACTGAGGAACCCGCTGATGAACGGTGGAATGAATTAAAAAAATTATTAGATAACAAATAAAGTAAGGAAGAAATGGCACATCCAAAGCACAAAGTTTCGAGTACAAGAAGAGATAAACGCAGAACACACGATAAATTAACACCTGCAACAATTGCGTCATGCTCAAATTGCGGTGCATCTGTTAAATATCATACTGTTTGTCCTGAATGCGGATATTACAGGGGTAAATTAGCAATCGAAAAAGAGGTTACTGCATAACACGATTCGTAAAAATGTATTGTAAAAATCCTGTCAGTGCAGGATTTTTTTATCATTTCATTGCCCGTATTGATGAATGAAATTTGCATATCTATTGAGATGATGTGCGGATTTTATTAAATTTGCTAACCTTAATATTATGTATATGGCAAAATTAGTTGAAAATATTCTGGGGGCAGTCAATCTTATTTCTTCAACAACCAATGTTACCGGCGATATTAACACGGAGTCGGATATTCGTATTGATGGAATGCTTTTAGGTAATATGGTTACTAAGGGGCGACTAATTATAGGTGCTAACGGAAAAATCGAAGGCGATATTCAGTGCAAATCAGCTGAAGTTGAGGGTGAAATAAAAGGGCGGATTGTCGTTGATGAATTACTCTCACTCAAATCGACTGCATTGTTTTCGGGCGATATTGTTACAGGGCAAATTATGATTGAACCTGGGGCCATTTTTTCAGGAAATTGTAAAATGAATAAAAACCAGAAAGAATAGATACTGAAACAGCGCTTTTTTGCATTTGTTGCTAATTTTTAAAGCCTTATCTTTAGTGTCATGAAAAAGAACTTCTTTAAATTCATTAAAGGTCTCACATTATATACCCTCCTGATATTCATATTGGGCGCCATTTTATTTCTTACCGTTTTCAAAAATTACTTTCTTGCCATTTTACCTTTTGTTCTGCTGTTCTATTACATTTCAACGCTTGTTCTTCATAAATTCATGCTCCAGATCTCTCAGAAAGACATCTCTCGCTTTAGTTTCAAGTTTATGATGCTTTCCCTGATTAAGATGTTTATTTATATCATTTTTGGTGTACTCTACATTGTGATTGATGAAGAAAATGCTGTTATTTTCCTGATTGTTTACCTGATCCTTTATGTGGCCTATGCCATTTATGAAGTTCGATCGGTGATGAACCTGATCAACGAATCAAAGTCCTGATTCCTTTTTTCAATTGATTTAACGATCCATTTTACTTCCAGTTTCGTATTAAAAAACGACTTCAGATTTCTTATAATCAGAGGTATTTTGTCTGTTTCAAAACGCTAATGCCCGATTTTTTAACCGATATTAATTGAGCCTTAAATTAATAGAAGGTTTTTCCATTTTTACGCAACAATTATCATTTTGTTCTTAAATTGATTATTTTTAAAATTCTATTTTGGAACTATGAAGAGGTTAAGTTTTTTGTTTCTGATTGTTTTTCTATTTTCTTTTCAACCCTTATTTTCATCGGGCACAGATGCTGTTACAGATTCTATACCCGAAGGAAAAGAGAGTTTCAATATTGTTGAGTTCATTTTTGATCATGTTAACGATTCGCACGAGTGGTATTTTTTCTCCGTTGGCAAAACTCATGTTTCAGTCCCGCTCCCGGTTATTCTTCATAGTGAAAAGTCAGGTTGGCACTTCTTCTTCTCGAACAAACTTATGCACCCCGAAGAAGGGTTCCCTTTCAAAATTGTAAAGGCTGATAATTCAAGTAAAATTGTTGAAGTACTTGAGGATGGTTCCGAAATAACACCTCTCGATTTGTCGATTACTAAAACGGTGTTTGGGCTACTCATTGCAGCTTTCCTTTTGCTCTTTGTAATCATACCTGTTGCAAAACGCAGTTCTGCTAAACCAATGGAGCCAACACGGGGGCTTCAGAACATGGTTGAACCTATTGTTATCTTTATTCGCGACGATATTGCAAAACCCTTTATAGGCAAAAAATACCTGCCTTATATGCCTTACCTGCTTACGCTGTTTTCATTTATTTTGGTTTGTAACCTGATAGGGCTTCTCATTCCGTTTGGATTCAATCTTACCGGAAATACGGCCATCACTTTGGTATTGGCTACCTTCACCTTCATTATTACAATGGCGAGCAGTAAAAAGAATTATTGGCTGGGCATTATCAACCCCGAAGTACCCTGGTTTATGAAGATACCTATTCCGCTGATTCCGTTCATCGAATTTCTGGGTGTTTTCACTAAACCAATCATCCTTATGGTCCGGTTATTTGCCAACATGTTTGCCGGCCACATGATTGTAACCGTACTGGTTGCACTTATTTTTCTGATGTCATTTATTTTCAATCCAATTGTTGGTGCAGGTACTTCAATAATTTCAGTAGCCTTTTCGCTTTTTATGTTGGTGGTAGATATTTTGATTTCATTTATACAAGCATATATTTTCACTCTTTTGTCGGCTATGTATTTTGGCATGGCAGGCTCAGAAAGTAAACATTAATAACTAATAATATTGCTATGACACTATTACTCATTTTGGCCGAAATGGCCATTGGAAAATTAGGCGCAGGTATTGGCGCAGGTATTGCAGCATTAGGTGCCGGTATTGGAATTGGCCAAATTGGTGCCGGAGCGATGGAAGCAATCGCACGTCAGCCCGAAGCAATGTCCGATATTCGTGCAAATATGATCCTTGCTTCAGTTTTTATTGAAGGAGTTGCTTTCCTTGCAATCATCTTGTGTGTATTGTTGACTGTAATACCGTAAACATTGTTCACACTGTTCGTTGCTGATCTTTAAAGGACAGATTATAGAATTCATTTAAAAATTGGGATTATGTTTCTGATACCACATCTCGGATCGATTATTTGGACAACATTCATCTTTGGCATTTTGCTGTATATACTTGGTAGATTTGCCTGGAAACCTTTGCTAAAAGCGTTGGAAAACAGGGAACAATCGATTGAAAAATCGTTGTCGGAAGCAAGTGCTGCTGAAAAAAAGGTCAGCAACCTGAAAGAAGAGCAACTGGCAATCGTGTTGGCAGCTAAAGTCGAGAAAGAACAAATTGTGAAAGAAGGGATCGAGCAGCGGGATAAGATTATTGCCACAGCCCGTGAAAAAGCACAGATTGAGGCTGATAAAATCATTGAGGAATCCCGGAAACAGATCATAAGGGAACGCGAAGCAGCCCTGGTCGAAATGAAAAACCAAATCGCCTCTCTCTCTATCGAAATTGCAACTAAAATTGTGCATATTGAGATGGAAGATAAAGTAAGGCATGAAAAGTTGGTAGAAGAACTGATGAAAGACGTAGAGCTAAATTAACCGTATTCGATGGACAGGAACAGAGTAACCGTTCGTTATGCAAAAGCCCTTGTGGAATTGGCCATTGAAAAGGGAATTTTAAAAGAGGTGGATCACGATATTCGGATCCTATTTACCTCTTTAAAAGAGTATGAAGGTTTTTATGATTTTATCAACAGTCCTGAATCAAATTTTAGACTCAAAGTTAAAACCATTGATGATTTGTTTTCTTCTGAATTTCAACCACTGACCATACAGTTCATCAAACTGATCTTTTCTAAAAACCGTGAAGGATACCTGATCGATGTTTGCAGAAATTGCATTGATATGATCCGCAAAATGGAGGGTATTGTTACCGCTGAACTGACATCGGCTTTTGAATTAAACAGAGAACTTGTTGGCCAGATAAAATCTAAATTCGAGAAAAAGACAAAGACTTCAATCGAATTGACAACCATTGTTGACCCCGACATAATCGGTGGGTTTATTTTCACGATCGACGGAGAGCAATATGATGCAAGTATTGTTTCAAAGCTTTCATCATTCAAAAAACAATTACAGTTAAAATAAAATAGGATGGCAGATATCCGACCAGCCGAAATTTCGGCCATATTGAAAGAACAACTCGAAGGTTTCAATACCTCTCCCTCGATGGAAGAGGTAGGGACGGTACTTGAAATTGGTGATGGAATCGCCCGTATTTGGGGACTTTCAAATGTTGAATCGAATGAAATGATTGAGTTTTCAAACGGTGTAACCGGCATTGTTTTAAATCTTGAAGAAGACAATGTGGGGGCAGTATTACTTGGCACCTCTGAAGGAATTCGTGAAGGCAGCACCGTAAAACGCACGAAACGTATTGCATCAATCATGGCAGGCGAAGGTGTTTTGGGAAGAATCATAAACACGCTGGGCGAACCCCTTGACGGGAAAGGTCCTATTACGGGTGAACGTTATGAAATGCCACTTGAAAGAAAAGCTCCCGGAGTTATCTATCGGCAAAAAGTGAAAGAACCGCTTCAAACGGGTCTGAAGGCCATTGATGCGATGATACCAATTGGTCGGGGACAGCGCGAACTGATCATTGGTGACCGTCAAACAGGGAAAACTGCAATTGCCATTGATGCGATCATCAATCAGAAAGATAATTTCGAAAAGGGAAAGCCCGTATATTGTATTTATGTGGCTATTGGGCAAAAAGCCTCAACGGTTGTTAGCATAGCCCATACGCTCGAACGTTATGGAGCCATGGAGTATACGACTATTGTAGCAGCTACCGCTGCCGACCCCGCTGCATTACAATTTTATGCCCCGTATGCTGGTGCATCGCTGGGCGAATATTTTAGAGATACCGGGCGACATGCCCTGATTATATACGACGATCTTTCGAAACAAGCGGTTTCGTACCGTGAAGTTTCTTTGTTGTTGAGGCGCCCGCCGGGTCGTGAGGCTTATCCGGGCGATGTATTCTATTTGCATTCACGTTTACTTGAAAGGGCTGCCAAAATTATCGAATCAGATACAATTGCTTCTCAAATGAACGATTTGCCTTTGTGTTTGAAAGATAAAGTTAAAGGTGGAGGATCGCTAACCGCGTTACCAATTATTGAAACACAAGCCGGTGACGTGGCTGCCTACATTCCTACAAACGTGATTTCTATTACCGATGGACAGATTTTCCTCGAATCGGACTTGTTCAACTCAGGTATCCGTCCGGCTATCAACGTTGGAATTTCAGTTTCGAGGGTAGGGGGTAATGCCCAAATTAAGGCGATGAAGAAAATTGCCGGAACCCTTAAACTCGACCAGGCCCAATACCGCGAACTCGAAGCTTTTTCGAAATTTAGTTCCGACCTTGATCCAATGACCAAGAAAGCGCTGTCGAAAGGCGCACGAAATACCGAAATATTAAAACAAGATCAGTATAAACCT
>Ga0209800_10002171_pt1 | contig 17935 bp, 13 predicted proteins | sample Higcelweek8metaG_FD_187174 | JGI IMG/M metagenome (GOLD analysis project Ga0209800, IMG submission 187174) | Freshwater pond sediment microbial communities from the University of Edinburgh, under environmental carbon perturbations - High... | ecosystem: Environmental > Aquatic > Freshwater >...
ACCCATTATTCCCGCAAGCGCCACAGGCCGCCTGCCATCACAAATCAGAAGATCATCTGCAATAAGATCTCTTTGGACATTGTCAAGTGTCGCAAATTTACGTGCCTCATGAGATTTCTGTACAATGATTTTATGATCCTCAATACGGTCATAATCAAATGAATGCATCGGCTGACCATATTGAATTAAAATATAATTGGTGATATCAACAACATTATTTATGGGTCTTAGCCCCGCAGCACTCAGACGGCGTTTCATCCAGTCGGGTGATTCACCAAGCTTTACATTACGAATAAGCCGTCCCATGTATCTGGGATTTGCATCTGCACTCTCAACTGTGACGGTTATTGCATTATTTATAGGATCATTCTGATTTTCCTCAGGTTTTTTCGATATTTCTTTCAAAGGTAAACCATAACGTGCACTTACTTCACGTGCAACTCCGATTATGCTTAAGCAGTCTCCTCTGTCAGGAGTTATCTCTATTTCAATTACAGCATCATCAGGATAGTATATTGACAGATCTGAGCCAATCTCAAAACTATCAGGATTATCCATTATCCCGTCGCACTCGTTTGAAATACCGAGTTCTTTCTCGGAACAGAGCATTCCAAAAGATTCTATTCCACGAAGTTTTGATTTCTTTATGATAAAATCAGGCGCAATGACAGTACCTTCTGTAGCAAGTGACGTGATCATTCCCGGCCTAACATTTGGTGCACCACACACTATCTGAAGCGGCTCGCCCATACCTGCATCAACTTTACAAACTGTCAATTTGTCAGCATTTGGATGCTTTGATGTTTCAAGGACGCGTGCAACTTTTATACCCTGTGGTACTTTAAAACGCTCAATTGATGCAACTTCAAGACCTGCCAGAGTCAGCGAATCAGCAAGTTCTTCAACAGGTATGTCAATGTCAACAAAATCTTTAAGCCAGCTGTATACGATTTTCATAAAGTTTCAAACTCTTGCTATATTTTTGTATGTAATTTTTTACTTATATGCTGTAATTTTTACGCCTGATAATGCTTAAGTATTCAGGTTATCATGCGCTGTAACGTTCTTTTTGTAAACTGGATATACTATCTGACATTATTTTCAGAACAGATAGATCAGTTTACAGAATGCCTGAACAAATCAGAATTGTTTAAGAAAACGCATATCGTTTTCATAAAACAGACGGATATCATCAATACCATATTTAAGAAGGGCTATACGCTCGATTCCTATTCCAAATGCAAAGCCGGTGTATTCTTCACTGTCAACACCAACGCTCTTCAGAACATTCGGATGAACCATACCGGCTCCAAGGACTTCAAGCCAGCCGCTCTGTTTACAGATACTGCATCCGTTACCTTTGCACAGAAAGCACTCGACGTCAATTTCCACGCTGGGTTCAGTAAAGGGGAAAAAGCTGGGACGAATTTTGATCTTCGTTTTCTCATCGAAAAATCTTCTCGAAAACGCAAGCAGCGTTCCCTTGAGGTCTGCAAAGCTCACGTTCTTATCGACGTACAGACCCTCAACCTGATGAAACAGGCAGTAGCTGCGGGCGCTGATCTCTTCATTGCGATAAACACGTCCGGGCATTATTGACCTGATAGGAGGTTTCTGCTTCTCCATCACACGAATCTGAACCGGTGATGTATGCGTACGGAGCAGTTCTTTTGCAGTAATATAAAAAGTATCCTGCATATCACGCGCAGGATGATGAGGCGGAGTGTTGAGTGCCTCAAAATTGTAGTAATCTGTTTCAACTTCAGGGCCATACGCAATTGTAAAGCCCATACTGAAGAAAATATCGCGGATTTCATTACGAATCTTCATTAGCGGATGAAGACTGCCGCGACTGAATGGAAATCCTGGAAGCCCCGGATCAAAAGTGTTATCCACCTTTGCAACGCTTCCGCTCAGCCATGGAGACTGATTGAATTTATCTTCAACCAGTACTCTTATTTCATTTGCTTTTGCACCAAAAACTTTACGCTGTTCTTCCGGAATATCCTTCACCGATTTAAGCAACTCACGCAAGATACCTTTTTTGCCAAGATACTTGACACGAAAGGCCTCGGCAGTTACATCATCGCAAACAGAATCAAGCTCTGTGTGCGCTTCTTTACCAATCTGATCGAGATATTCTGGCGAGGAAGGGGTCATCACTGAACCTTATCCTTTTACAGTTTCAACGAGCTTTTTGAAAGACTCCGGTTCATGAAGTGCAAGGTGTGCAAGGCTTTTTCTGTCCAGCTCAATGCCTTTCAGTTTCAAACCATTGATAAATGCACCGTACTTCATTTCGTATCCGCGGACTGCTGCATTTATACGCATGATCCAGAGAGTACGGAAGTTACGTTTTTTTGCACGGCGATCGCGAAACGCATAATTTCCAGAACGGTAAAAAGTGTCTTTTGCAATTGTATAGCAATTGCCGCGACGTGCGTAATATCCCTTGGTAGTTCTTAACAATCTTTTACGTTTCGCACGTGATGCGACACGGTTCTTCGCCCTAGGCATGACAAACTCCTTTATAAATAATAATATATTTCACAATATGCACAAATCACACATCAATCATAGCACGAAATTTTTTCTCGAAACCTTTGAAAATAAGAGCACCCTGTCTGAGTTTTCTCTTTGTTTTTCTTGATTTTAAAGAGCTGTTTAGATAGTGTCTCTTACCTGCTTTACTACGTTTAACATGTCCGTTTGCAGTCATTGCAGCACGCTTCTTTGCACAGCTGCGGCTTTTCATCTTAGGCATGGAAACTTTTCTCCCGTTTATATGAACTAATATTTTAACTTTCCAATTTAGCTTTAGTTTCTTCAGAATCTTCTTCGTCAAGCAACTTCTTTTTATCAGCGTCCATCTTCCGAAGAACCTCTTTTACCTTCAGTTTATCAGGCACGAATATTGAAATCATATTACGGCCTTCCATTTTAGCCGCAATTTCAATAACTGCGAGATCTTCAATAAGACCTGTAAGCCTTGACAGAACTTCCTGCCCGAAATCTATGTGTGTGATCTCACGACCTCTGAACACAACAGTCGCTTTTACACGATCACCCTTTAACAGAAACTTGCGTGCATGATTCACCTTGAACTGGAAATCATGTTCGTCAGTGCCAGGATGCAGCTTAATTTCCTTAAGATGCATAACATGCTGTTTTTTCTTGGCTTCTTTAGCCTTTTTTGACTTCTCATACTTAAATTTGCCATAATCCATAATTCGGCAAACCGGAGGATCAGCAGTAGGCGCAATTTCTACCAAATCAAGCATTGATGCTTCAGCTCTTGCAAGCGCATCACCTATTGTCATAATTCCGAGAGCGTCTCCGTTGTCGTCAACAACACGGATTCTCGGTGAACGGATTTCAGTATTGATCCGTGTTGAATCATCTCTTGTTTGGGGCCGAAATTTGCTATTAATAACATCCTCCTCGAAATTAGATATTGTTGAGTCCCGGCACGTTCTCACTTGTAAGCTTACTGACGAACTCATTGAGTGAGAAAGAACCCAGATCACCTTTTCCATGACCTCGAAGAGATATTGACGAGTTATCCAACTCCTTCTCCCCGATTATTGCCATATACGGTACTTTCTTTACTTCTGCTTCTCGTATTTTATAACCTATTTTTTCACTTCTGTCATCAACTTCAGCCCTGATACCGGCATCCCGCACAGCGTCTGCGACTTTGTTGCAATAATCAAGAAACCTGTCTGAAATCGGCAGGATCTTCAATTGAACAGGTGCCAGCCAGAGTGGAAGTGCACCACCATAGTTTTCAAGTAAAATACCCAGAAACCGCTCAATAGAACCAAGCAGAGCACGATGAATCATAACCGGACGCTTCTTCTGACCATCAGCATCCGCATACTCAAGCTCAAAACGCTCAGGCATACTGAAATCAAGCTGAATCGTTCCACATTGCCAGCTGCGTTTAATCACATCCTGAACATGAAAATCGATTTTAGGCCCGTAAAATGCACCATCGCCTGGATTGAGCTGATAATTGATCTGCTGATGTTCAAGCACATTTTTCAGTGCCTGTTCCGCTTTATCCCAGATTTCCAGCGATCCAATATACTTATCCGGACGTGTAGATAGTTCAATTTTATAATTATTAAACCCGAAGGTTTTATAAATTTTCATTATAAATGCAATAACTTCAGTGATTTGCTGCTCAATTTGCTCAGGTCTGCAAAAAATATGAGCATCATCCTGAGTAAACTGACGAACACGAAAAAGTCCGTGAAGTGCACTGGCCTTCTCATGTCTGTGAACAAGACCGAATTCACAATATTTAATCGGAAATTCACGATATGAATGCGGAGAGTTATTATAAACGAGCAGTCCGCCAGGACAGTTCATAGGCTTTACAGCATGCATATTCTCATCAATGGTTGTGAAATACATATTATCGCGGTATTTATCCCAGTGACCACTGCGATGCCATAACTCTTCGTTTAGAATAACCGGAGTTTTAATCTCCTGATATCCTGCCTTTAAATGCTCTTTTCGGCAATAATCCAAAATTGTGTTGTACAGCAGCATCCCGTTTGGATGCCAGAATGGAAAACCGACACCCTCTTTATGAAAAGAAAAAAGATCAAGCTCTTTTCCCAGACGGCGGTGATCACGTTTCAGCGCCTCTTCAAGCAGTGTCAGATATTCATCAAGCATAGCCTGTTTTGGAAATGAGATGCCGTATATTCTCTGAAGCATCTTATTCTTTTCACTGCCACGCCAGTATGCACCTGCAATTGAGAGCAGTTTAAATGCCTTTATAAGACCCGTATTTGGAAGATGCGGACCACGGCAGAGATCCTTCCAGTCACCCTGAGTATAGAAACTGGGCTTACCTTCAATATCACCAAGCAATTCGACTTTATAAATTTCTTTGCGTGACTCAAAATATGCACGCGCATCATCAGGAGTTACTTCACTTCTGACAATATCTGCTTTACGTGATATAATCTCTTTTACTTTTGCTTCAATTTTTACAAGATCTTCAGGGGTAAATGGCGTTTCAACATCAAAATCATAATAAAAACCACTCTCAACAGCAGGCCCTATTGCGATTTTAGCGGATGGAAACAGCTCCTGTACAGCCTGTGCAAGAAGATGCGATGATGAATGCCAGAAAACAGACTTTCCCTCACTGGAATCAAAAGTTACAATTTCAACCTGATCGAGTTCATGTAATTCACGTGAAATATCGACAAGTATGCCATTGACTTTTGCAGCAACGGCAGCCTGTGCAAGTTTTGGACTCAATGATTTTGCAAGATCAAATGATGTTGCACCTTCATTAAGAACTTTTACACCACCATCGGGAAGTCTGATATTCATAATAATTAACCCGGTACTAAAAGTACCTTATCAAAAATAGTATAAGCCGCACTCCCACCCTCAACCTTAAACTGAGGATTTCCGGAACGAGGCTAATAAAAAATGGGCGTTACAGGACTCGAACCTGTGACCCCTACCATGTCAAGGTAGTACTCTAACCAGCTGAGCTAAACGCCCGAAATGTTCTAAAAACAGCTACTCATCCGCTGCAATCTGATGATTTTAAACGAAATGAGTATTTCCGACAGAAAACAACCCTGAATCGGAAGACATATAAAATATGTATTTTGACGTTATAATGTCAAATAAAAGTTTGTTTATTCTTATTATTGTTAAAATAAATCAACAATCCCCCTGCAAACTGTCTCTGTTACATAATAAATTTCACAAACGCTTTTTTTTTCAAACAGCCTCAAACTGGAGCCTGTAAAGTTCGTAATAGAGACCTTTTCTCTCCACCAGACTTTCATGTGTCCCGGCTTCTGCGACAACGCCATTTTCAAGCACGATAATTGTATCAGCATTTCGAACAGTTGATAAACGATGCGCTATGGCGATTGATGTCCGCCCCTGCATTCCCTGAATTATTGCCTCCTGAATCAGCTGTTCTGTGTGCGTGTCAATATTTGAAGTGGCCTCATCAAGAACAAGAACCGATGGATCAGCATAAAGCGAGCGGCTGAAAGCAAGAAGCTGCCTCTCTCCTGCTGAAAAAGTCACTCCGCGCTCCATGACAAGTTCTTCACTTCCGGCTTTCAGCCGGTTTACAAAATACGCAGCATTGGTGCGTGAAAGAACATTACTGAACCGCAATTCATCCCAGGGTTCGTTGAGGATAATATTATCCCTTACTGTCCGCGAAAACAGAAACACATCCTGCATTACAATAGAAAGATTTCTCCTCAGGACTTCGTATGGAATCTCTTTTATATCCACTCCGTCAATAGTAATGCGGCCTTTCTGCGGAATATAAAATTTCGCAAGCAGACTGATAATGGTGCTTTTTCCTGAACCTGTTTCACCTACAACTGCAAGTGTGGTTTTTGGATTTACACAAAAAGAAATACCCTTAAGCACCCACTCCCCTGGAGTATATGCAAACCATACATTGTCAAATACGATTTCACCGTTGAACCTGTAGAATCTCTCAGTTGAACTCCTGTCATTTTCGACAAGCACTTCCTTTAAAGCATCTGATCTGAATATTGAAAGTATCTTCTCTCCTGATGCTGTGGCACTTTGAAGAATGTCAATTTTTTCAGCCAGTTCACCGATCGGCTCAAAAAAAGTATTTACATACGCAATAAACATAACTATGAGTCCATAAGAAAGTCTCCCGTCAATAAGGGATTTAGTGCCGAAATAGATTACAGCCCCAAGTGCAATCCATCGGAAAAAATCAATTAACGGCCTGAATATTGCGTATATGGTTACCTGACTTATATTGGCACTGTAGACTTCAGAGTTGATTTTTCTGAACTTTGCGAACTGCTTTTTCTCCTGCACAAAAATCTGTGTCAGCCTGATCCCGGAAATGTTCTCATTGAGAAACGTATTAAGATCAGCGATTTTTGTGCGGATCAGCCTGTAGGCCTTTCTTGCCTGTGAACGGAAAATCAGAATAATTATGATTAGAAAAGGTATTGACAGACAAACAACGGTTGCAAGGTATGGGTCGGCGATATACATCATCACTATGACACCGGCCATTATTAAAAGATTCTGCGACAGGTTTACAATCACAGATGAGAAAAGTTCATTGAGTGATTCAATATCATTTGTCACTCTGTTGACAAGCTTTCCTACCGGATTTTTGTCAAAAAATGACAGCTCAAGTGACAATATATGGCTGAAAAGATCAGTACGCAGATCACGCATTGCTTTTTGAGACAATTTCATAAGGGAAAGTATCTGCAGGTATGATGCGATAAACTGACAGCTGAAAAGTATAAGCATTACTAATGAAAGAAGCGTGACTCTTTTAAGATCCTCCGCGCGCAGCAGTACCATTTCAGCGGTTGTAAAATGTGCTTTTGCATTCTCCGGAATAAGTACTATATCTCCAATTTTTCTGACAGCCCCTGATTTGATTTCAGACTGAATTTTTTCCTGCATTGCGCTATTCAGTGACAGATTCTTCACAGGCGTATATTTATCTTTTGACAATATTCCGCGATAAGTCAGGCTGTCAATAAACACTCTGGAATAAGTTTTTAGCGTACTCTGATAAATAAACCAGCTGCTGCTGTCAAGAACCATACCGTTTTTCCTGACTGATTCTGCAAGCGCCTGACTGTCTCCAGACAATGTCAGATGCCCGAGATCTGCAATATAGCCTGAATTTATTACATGCCTGTCGATAATTATTTTAGCAAGTACTGGAGTAAAAAGTGTTGTCACAGTTGTAATAAGTACAAAAAAAGCTGCATAAAACAGATATTTTTTATACCTCATTACATATTTGAAAAGCAGCCTGACAACGTCTGCATTAAAGAGCTTCTGCTGCATAAGCTCTTCTTCATGTTCAAGACTGCTCATGATTTCACCTGCATGCTTTGCAATTCATACAACCGTGCATATAAGCCGTCCTGCGCAATGAGCTCCGTATGATTTCCCCGTTCAATAATTCTGCCTTCTGAAAGTACAATTATCTGATCACAATCCCTGATTGTGGAGATGCGATGGGCAATTATAACAGATGTTTTTTTCTTTATTTCCGGGGCAATATTCCCCTTGATTTTTATTTCAGTCACTGGATCCACCGCTGAGAGTGCATCGTCAAGAATCAGTATTGACGACTGCGCAAGCAGGGCTCTTGCTATTGCAAGCCGCTGTTTCTGACCGCCCGAAAGCGTAATGCCCCGCTCACCTATACGAGTCTCATAGCCATCAGTAAACTCCCGGATATCCTGATCAATAGAAGCAATCTCTGCAGCACGCACAACTTCAGAATCATCAATTTCAGTTTCTTTACTGAAAGCTATATTCTGACGTATTGTATCTGAAAAAAGAAACGAATCCTGCGGTACATAACTGATTGCAGTCCTCAGAGCACCAAGTGGAATATCGTTTATGTCAATATCATCAATAAACAGCCGTCCCCGTTCCAGTTTGTAAATGTGACAGAGAAGTGATGCGATAGTTGTTTTTCCAGATCCAGGTCGCCCGATAATACCTAAGGAACTCCCTGCGGGCAGAGTAAAACTGACATCATCAAGAACGATTTCTGCCTCCGGGCTGTATCTGAATGAAAGATTGCGGAACTCTATTCTGCCTTTAATCTGAGCCTGTTCTGCAGTTAAAACAGCTCCATCGCTCACCTCCGGCTTAGTGTTCAACATGTCAAGTATCCGGTTGGATGACGCGATTCCGCGCTGAAGCAGATTGAATACCCACCCGATTGCGATCATCGGCCATATAAGAAGATTGATATAAAAACTGAATGAGACAAACTGGCCTATTGTCAATTCACTTTTAATAACCATGTTGCTGCCGAAATAAAAAAGCAGCACAAACGATGATGACGCAAGCATAGTTATGGATGGAAACTGGATCCCCCATAACTTTGCAAGATGAATGTTCTGTTCAACATACCTGTCACATGCGGCATAGAATCTGGCACGTTCCTTGCGTTCCTGAACAAATCCCTTTATCACCCTGATTCCTGAAAATGATTCCTGTGAATGAGATGATATTTTATCAAATGATTCCTGCACATCTGTAAATCGTTTCTGAATCATGGAACCGGTTTTTATAAATATTATTATTATCAGAGGCAATGGAAGCACTGTGAGCAGTGTCAGCCTGACATTAATTGACATCATAAAAACAAGAGACATTGTACTTAAAAACAGAGAATCAATGATCCCGACCATGCCCATACCTGTGGCCATGCGCACAGCATTGATATCATTGACAAACAGGGCCATCAGATCGCCTGTTTTCGTTTTGTTGAAATATGATGACGATAGGCGCAGAAGAGTTTCAAACATATCATTACGCATCTGCCGCTCAATGATCCGTGACGGGCGCACAATAAAATACCGCCAGAAAAACCTTAGAAACAGCATCAGCGCTGAAAGTGCAAAAATCAGCATTGAATTTTTAAAAATTACAGCTTCTGAAAATGCAGAGCCGGAAATTATATCAAGAATATGCTCAATAATTTTGGGTATAACAAGCTGCAGACTGTCAATAGCAACAAGAATCGTCATGCCGAAAAACAGCGATAATTTATGCCTTCCAAGATAGATCAGAAGAAACCTGATTGCATCAGAATTTCTTTTAACTTTTTTCATAAGATTTTATTTTCCAGCAATTGTGCAATAACCCGGGCATATTTATTTATAAACAGATTCAGTATAAATTATTATAAAGCAATGCCGGCAATGCAATCATGATAAATATTATTAGTAAACAACAGACCCCTGAAATAACAAAGGCGCATCTGATGCGCCTTTGTAAAAAAAATCTTTATTTCCTACTCACGAGGAGGACCTGATCTGCGCTTGAAACCACCGCCGCCATTACCGCTTCTGTGGCCACCACCGCCCCCTGGACGCTGTTCTCTTTCACGAGCTTCACTAACGGTAATTTTTCTTCCTTCGAAATCTTTACCGTTAAGATCGCTGACCGCCTGATCGCCATTTTCCATCTCAACAAAGCAGAAACCGCGAGATTTACCGGTTTCCCTATCGGTGATGATCTTTACTGAACTGACCTCACCAGCCTGCGAAAAGAACTCCCTGATTTGCTCTTCGGTGCTGCTAAAAGGGAGATTTCCAACGTACAACTTACTGGCCACAAAGAACCTCCATGAAAAAACGTTGCAGATGCAGTGGTAATTGAAAGGAGTATGCAACCCTCCTGCAATTAAAACTAAACATTAAAATAAATACTCTTTTTCCATATTGAATGCAAGTATTTTTTAAATAAACTTTCGAATTCTTTTCCAGCCGTCATCAGGAATACTTGCCCCGACTACCTGACAAACCTCATAACCGCACGCAGAACCTAACCTGCCGCTATTTTCAAGCGACATTCCATGCATCAGACCGTAAAGAAAACCTGCAGCCCACAAATCCCCTGCCCCTGTTGTGTCAATTGCTTTTCCGCTGCCCATCGGCTGTATTGCAACACGTTTGTCTCCATGCGCAATAAAACTTCCCCGTTTGCCGACTTTAAGTACTGCAAGAGGTGCTTTTGATGCAAGTATGTCAAGGGCACTGCTCTCAAGAGAACTGCCTGTAAACACACGTGCCTCGTCTTCATTGGCAATAACAATATCAACATATTCTTTACAGATATCCTCAATGAGTTTCTTTGCTGCCTCGACCACTGTAAAACTTGCCAGGTCAAGTGAAACCATCGCCCCAGCTTTTTTTACTGCCTTAAGTATTGACATCATGAGCTTCTCATTAAAGAGCAGATACCCTTCAAGATGAACAAGTGCGGTATTCGTGAAAAGTTCACTTGTAATTGAATCCGGATCAGTCTCTGCTGATGCGCCAAGATATGAAAACATTGTACGCTGTGCATCAGGTGTTATAACTGAAAGCACATGACCGGTGGGAGTATTATCTGATTTAAACAGCACTGGTTTAACATTGTGCGCAATAAGTCCGGACTCAAACAGTTCACCAAGCTCATCTTTCCCGCGTTTACCTATAAACTGTGTTTCTGCGCCCAGTTTTCCAATACCAAGAATTGTATTGCAGGCAGACCCTCCCGGAACAATCGCAGGTTTAACTTTTGACCTGGCGAGAATGTTCTGTATCGCAGTTGCATCAACCAGCGTCATTCCGCCTTTGGCTGCCTGGGTTGTTTTCAGAAATGCCTCGTCTTCAAGCAGGCACATATCCACCAGCGCACTTCCGACAGCTGCAATAACAGTTTTTGGTTTCTGCATTTTATAAGGAATCTGCATATTATCTCCTGATAGGTAAATTATTTGACAGCGGCCATAAATTTTGAATATTGTATGGCAATTCTTTTAAACTTCTGATTTGATAAAAATAGTATATGTTTCTATAAATGGTTTGCTTTTTATATATTTTACAAGTCGTATTTTTTCAAACCCGCACTCAAAATCCCTCTCTATGGAATCTGAAGAACGGGAGATATTGTTACTGCTGATAATGCATTATATATATTTCAGTAATACTTGATAAATATCACTATGGCAATATAAATATACATCTGAGAAACTAATGAACAGCCCGTCATCAGAATACTCGCTTCTTGAAGATCTTAAGTCAATTCTCACGGAGCATTCGGATTTCTATGAGATTGAAATCGGTGATGATGCTGCGGTGCGGAAGGGCAATGAAACAAGTCAATTAATTTTTACAACTGATTTGTCTGTTGAAAATGTTCATTTCAGGCTTGACTGGATGTCATTTCGCGAAATCGGTTACAAATCAATGGTGACAAACCTCAGTGATTGTGCATCCATGGGGGCAGTACCTGAAAGTGCACTTATACAACTGACTTTTCCTGCCGGCACTCCTTATTGCAAAGAAAATATCAGGGAGCTCTACCGGGGCTTCAATGATGCATGCAGTAAATGGCACTTCCCAATCATAGGCGGAGATCTCTCCTGCGGAAGTCAGTGGGCAATAGGAATTACGCTTATTGGAAAAGTACCCTGTGGTATGCGTACCCTGAAACGAACAGGTGCTGTTTCAGGAGACAGGCTGTGGGTAAGCGGAGTTCCTGGTAAAAGTTCTGTCGGACTCAGACTGCTCAATAAATTTGGAAGAAACAATATCCCCGCAAAGTATAACTCTTTTGTTGATGCGCATATTGTGCCGGAGCCCAGAATTGATCTTGGACTGGAACTCCGTGACAATCCTCATGTTCATGCCATGATGGACCTCTCTGATGGTCTTGCGAAAGACGGCAGAACTCTGGCATTTGAAAACAATCTCGGCATTACTCTGGAAATTGACTCTTCACACATTTCTGCACTAATGATAGAATCAGGAATGGAGCTTGATATTTCACCTATGGATTGTATTATTCAGGGTGGTGAAGAATACGAGCTTCTGTTTGCAGCGTCACCGGAATTTCAACCTGCCCAGCTGCAGCCAAAGTCCGGTAAAACATGTATTTGTATTGGAACATTTTCAGACAGCATATCCGGTTTATGGATTAGAAAAGAATCCGGAATTGATGAAATTTTATATAACGGATGGAATCATATATAGTTTGATACTTGATTTTATGCAGATTCACTGCTATTTTTATAGATTCAAAACGTTGATTTTCCGATCGGTTGAAGAATGATTACACGACGAAGAAAAAAACTTGGTGAAATTCTCATTGCCCAGGGACTGATCACAGATGAACAGCTGCTTATTGCTCTTAAGGAACATAAACAGACCGGTGTCAGTATCGGTACAGTTCTTGTAAAGCAAGGCTTTATCACTGAGGATGATCTTACAAGTGTTCTGGGGCAGCAGATACAGCTTGACCAGAAAAAACGTATAGGCGACATTCTGCTTGAACAGGGACTTATAACTACCGAACAGCTCAATGCCGGCCTTGACGAACAAAAAAAGTGCGGTCTGCAGCTTGGAAAATGTCTCACAAAACTGGGATTCATTTCAGAAAACAAGATTGTTGATGTGCTGAGTGCACAGCTTGACATATCGCACGTAGTACTGGAGAATTTCTCATTCTCACATGAACTGATCAGAGTCATTCCTGAAGAAATGGCCCGTAAATACAAGGCAATACCGCTGTTTGAACAGAATGGCGTTATTACGTTCGCAATGGCTGACCCGTCAAACCTGCGAACCCTTGATCACCTTAAATTCAAGACCGGTAAAGAAGTTGAATCTGTAATAGCCACTGAAAAGAGCATACTTGCAGCAATTGACAAAAACTACACAACCAGTCTTGACGAAATGGCCAAATTTCTTGGTGCTACACAGGCAGAACAGGACCTTGAAATAATTAAACACGAAGAAGACGCCAAGGAAAGCGTCTCCGACGAGGAAGGCCTGCAGGTTGTCAAGCTTACCAATATGATAATAACGCAGGCCATCAATGAGGGCGCATCTGATATCCATCTGGAACCTCTTGAAAAATATGTACGGCTGCGGTTCCGCGTTGATGGTGAACTTAAAGAAAAAAATCCTATACCGCTTCAGCTGCGCGCACAGATAACATCACGTATAAAAATCATGTCCGGAATGGACATTGCAGAAAAACGCAAACCTCAGGACGGACGTTTCCAGATCCTTTCCGAAGGCCGTGAAATCGACCTTCGCGTAAGCTGTTTTCCTGTCATGACCCGTCACCGCGGTGTCAATGAAAAAATAGTCATGCGTATTCTTGACCCCGAATCAAAGCAGCTTTCATTCGAAAGTCTGGGTTTCATGCCTAAAACAGTGACAAAATTTGATGAGATGATCAGAAAACCCGATGGAATCATTCTGGTAACAGGTCCGACAGGAAGCGGAAAAAGCTCGACACTCTACTCTTCTTTACAAAGAATATACAGCGTCTCGATGAACATTGTCACAATGGAAGATCCTGTGGAACTGCATGTTGACGGCATCTCACAGGGGCAGATCAATCCGAAAGCGGGCTTTTCATTTGCTGACGGCATGCGCTCCATATTGCGTCAGGACCCTGACGTCATAATGATCGGTGAAATGCGTGACTCTGAAACCTGCCAGATGGCAATTCAGGCGGCTCTTACAGGACATCTTGTATTCTCGACACTGCACACCAATGATTCACCAAGCGCATATACACGCCTGCTTGATATGGGTGTTGAACCATTTCTCATAACATCAACGGTAATAGGAATCCTTGCCCAGCGCCTTGTAAGAAAAATCTGCTCTAAATGTAAAGAGCCCTACACACCGGATCCGGACTTTCTTGTTAAAATAGGTCTCCGTCCGGGAGTACAGCTTTACAAAGGCAAGGGCTGCAGAGTTTGCAACAACACCGGGTATAAAGGACGGCTTGGACTTTACGAATTACTTATTCCCGACCATGAAGTTACCAGAATGGTAATTGCCCGGAACCCATCGGAACAGATTAAAACTCACCTACTTAAACGCGGCGATTTTGACAGCCTCAGACGTGACGGACTCAGAAAAGCTATTGACGGATTAACCACTATCGAACAGGTACTCGGGGCTACACAGAATGATGTATTGTAAAAAAGATTCTGTTATTGACAGAATGGTGTTAAATGATATTCAGAAGGAAGCAGTTCTTTATGATTCGGGTCCGCAGCTGGTTTTCGCAGGAGCAGGAACAGGAAAGACCCGGGTTTTAACCGCTAAAATTGCGTGGCTTATTGAGAACGGCATAAAGCCCGGTCAGATATTCGCAGCCACATTTACAAATAAAGCCGCAAAAGAGATGCGTTCACGTGTTGAAAGCCTTATCAATATGCCTGCCGGCGGACTCTGGATCGGAACATTTCATTCAATGTGCGCACGAATACTGCGCCTTGACGGCAATCAGATCGGATATAATTCATCATTTACAATATACGACTCAAACGATCAGTCGTCGCTTATAAAAAAAATACTGAAGAATCTCTCCATTGACGACCGCAGCATGCCGCCCCGTCAGGTTCAGGGGACTATTTCACGCTACAAAAATGCCTGCATGACACCGCAGAAAGTCGATAGCATAGTAAAAGGATTTTATGATCAGGAAGTATTGAAGGTTTACAAAAGTTATCAAAAATCACTCAAAGACCAGCAGGCAATGGATTTTGACGATCTGCTGTTCAATACGGTCCTGCTTTTTCTTCAGAGCCCCCAGATACTTGAGCAGTACCGAACACGTTTTAAATATATCCTTGTTGATGAATACCAGGATACAAATGCCGCACAGTTCAGATTGATCAAATTACTGTCAGAGTCACACGGACACATTTTCGCGGTCGGCGATGACGATCAGAGTATTTACGGCTGGCGCGGTGCGCAGATTGAAAACATATTATCATTTGAAAATGAATTCCCGGCGACAAAGATTTTCAAGCTGGAACAGAATTACCGTTCGACAAAATCGATTCTTGACTTTGCAAATGCAGTTATCGCGGAAAATACAGTACGTGCAGTGAAAAGCCTCTGGACTGAGAGAAAGAAAGGTGACGGCGTCTCTATTGTCAAATACAGGGATGATCGCCAGGAAGCTGAGTCGATAGCTGAAAAAATATCAGCTACACTTTCAATTGGTAAAGTAAAAGGCAGTGAAATTGCCATTCTATTCAGGACAAACGCACAATCACGTTCTTTTGAGGATGCATTGCGTAAAAAGCGTATTGCTTATGTCCTGGTCGGCGGTATGTCATTTTATGAACGTGCAGAAATCAAGGACTGCCTTGCATACCTTCGTCTTCTTGTCAATCAGAAAGATGATATCAGCTTTGATCGCATCTGTAATGTTCCGGCACGCGGTCTTGGTGACAAAGCAAAAGAGGCATTGCAGCTTGAAGCATCAAAAATTGATAATTCCGAACTTAATGCGCTGCTTGGCTGCGATATCAGCACTCTTGGAAGCAGAGCGCAGAAAGGTTTTAAAGACTTAAAAGAACTTTTTGAGCTTCTGATCGATCTTCACAGACAAAAAGAAGCACCTCATGAGATCTTGAATCAGATGCTCCAGTTAAGCGGCTACATGGACATGCTTACCACAGAAGACAGTGAGGAGGCACAGGGCCGGATCGAAAACATCAATGAACTTGGAAATGCCATGGCTATATGGTCCGGAGAAAATCAGGATAAGGGACTTGCGGAATTTCTTGAGGAAGTGACGCTTGTAAGTGATATTGACTCATGGGAACAGCGGGAGGCGGCTGTCAATCTCATGACCCTTCACTGCGCAAAGGGACTTGAATTCAGGCATGTTTATCTTGTGGGTATTGAAGATGGTATTATTCCGTCAAGACAGAATTTTGATGATGTTTCAAGGATTGAGGAAGAGAGGCGTCTTCTCTATGTCGGATCAACACGGGCCATGGAAATGCTGGAGTGTTCACACGCAAAAATCCGGTGGAGATTTGGAGAAATCCTTCCGAGCATTCCATCACGGTTCATAGATGACATACCTGAAGAGCTTTTCACCTTTGTTGACAACAGCAGCTACTCCAATCAGCAGCCGTTGCGGCAATTCCCTGTCGAACGGAAAACATTAACGCAGAACATGCCTTCAGGAGCTGCAGTGCGGCCGGTCAACAGCGGATCTGTACAGAAAAAACCAATCCAGGAAGTGCCGAAATTTGATGACTTTTCGCAGGACACTGTCGAATTTCGCATGGGTCAATATGTCCGTCACAAAACCTACGGCAGAGGAAGAATCCTGAGCATTAGCGGATTTGGTGATGATATGCGGCTTACTGTACTTTTCAATAATGGTCAGCGGCTCAAACTTATGGCAAAATTTGCAAATCTTGATTAACACTGCTTTTATAGATCAATATTATACAAAACAACCCGCGCAAATGGTTCCCTCTGCGCAAACGCCGGAGGGAGTCCGACTGAAAGGTTTTTTCAGTTTTACATATCATAATCCCGAAAGGAAAATCCATGACTACCGCAACACTGTGTGTCATCCCGGCCCGCTATGCATCAACACGTCTCAGGGCAAAGCCGCTATGCGATATAGCCGGTAAACCGATGATAATCTGGGTGTATGAACGCGCAGTAAAATCAGGCGCGTTTGATCATGTTGTTGTTGCAACCGATCATGAAGACATTCTTGCAGCAGTAAAAAAACATAAAGGTGATGCAATTATGACATCTGCAGATCATCCCCGCGGAACAGATCGTGTTTTTGAGGTCGTACAGGCGATAAAGTGTGATTATGTTGTTAACCTCCAGGGTGATGAGCCAAATGTGCCAGTAGAAATTCTGAAAGATTTTTCATCTGAAGTTAAAAAAATAAATGACAATTCCTTGCTTACAATTGCCTCATATGCTACAATTGAAGAAAGAGATAATCCTAATGTTGTTAAGGTAGTACTCGACAGGTTTCAGAGGGCACTTTACTTTTCACGTTATCCTATTCCATACGATCGTGATAAAACAGGTGTCAGGTTGCTAAAACATAAGGGTATCTATGGATTTTCATCTGACAGTCTGAGAAAATTCTGTAGCTTTCCGCAGGGTGAACTTGAAAAAGCTGAAAGTCTTGAGCAGTTGCGGGCACTCGAGTACGGAATGGAAATCAGATGTATAATAAGGGAGTTTGAGTCAATCGGTATTGACACGCCGGAAGATCTCGAACTTTTCAGGTGTTTAGTTGACACAGGACATTTTGAACACTGAGATGATGCACCTCCTTATCGTTGATGATGAATCATCGATCTGTGAGTTATTGGCACAATATCTGAGAAAAAAAGCATATTCAGTTTCAACGGCAGCCAGTGGAGAAGAGGGCCTTGAATTTGTAAGAAGTAATCGTGTCGACCTGATTATTTCTGATATAAAAATGCCTGGAATGTCGGGCGTTGTTTTTCTTAAAAACGTTAAAGAGTTATATCCGTCAATACCGGTATTTCTGACAACCGGTTTTCCAACCCTTGACACTGCTATTGAGGCACTTA
>Ga0209800_10002173_pt1 | contig 17932 bp, 15 predicted proteins | sample Higcelweek8metaG_FD_187174 | JGI IMG/M metagenome (GOLD analysis project Ga0209800, IMG submission 187174) | Freshwater pond sediment microbial communities from the University of Edinburgh, under environmental carbon perturbations - High... | ecosystem: Environmental > Aquatic > Freshwater >...
TTTGACTTGGTTATCAAATTCTTTTTCATCAAGATTAATGTTTTCCCCTACCATAATGACACTACTCATAAGGTAAAGACGCATGGCATCGCCACCGTATCTTTGAAGTACCATTTTGGGGTCAGGGTAATTTTTGAAAAGTTTACTCATCTTGCGACCGTCAGTGCCCATCATAGTGCCAGTGACGACACAGTTTTTGAAACTTTCTGATTGAAAAAGAGTATTGGATAGTACGTGAAGAGTGTAAAACCAACCACGAGTTTGGCCGATATATTCGACAATGTAATCAGCTGGAAAACTTTTTTCAAAAAATTCTTTATTTTCAAAAGGATAGTGAAGTTGGGCATATGGCATGGCCCCTGATTCAAACCAACAGTCTAAAACTTCGGGAACACGATGGACTTTTTTGCCACATTTATCACAGGTGATAATGATTTCATCAATGTCTGGTTTGTGAAGATTAGTAACTTTTTGTCCTGATTTGGCCTCTAAATCGACAATACTTGATGGAACAAATCTCTCACCACAGTCACATTCCCATACAGGAATAGGTGAGGCCCAAAAACGAGAGCGAGACAAACACCAATCAGGTGCAGTTTCGATGCCTTGACCGAATCGGCCATTTTTGATGTGTTCTGGAACCCAATTGATGTTTTGATTGGTGGCACGCATTTGATCTTTGACTGATTGAACGTTAAGATACCAAGCAGTTTGAGATTTATAAATTAGTGGAGTGCCGCAGCGATAACAGAAAGGATAACTGTGGGTAATTTTTTCTTCTTTGAGAAGTAAATTTCTATTTTTTAAATCTTCTATTACTAACGGATCGGCTTTTTTGACAAAAAGGCCGGCAAACGGAGTAACTTGACTAATTATTTTGCCTTCATCGTCGACATGAGAAATAATTGATAAATTATTTTCTTTGCCAAGACCAGCATCATCTTCTCCAAATCCTGGAGCAATATGAACGATACCGGTACCATCAGTCATGGAAACAAAATCAGCATGATAAATTTTGTAATCATTTTCTTTGGTCTCAAAAAATTGATAAAGTGGTTCGTAAGAGAGACCTAATAATTCTTCACCTTTAAGTTCTTTGATAACTTCATATTTTTGGTCGGATAAAACAGCTTTAACTCGGGCTTTAGCTAAAATTAAATTTTGATTATTCACCAAAACTTCGGCATAATCTTCGTCTTTGTTAACGGCTAAGGCAAGATTTCCGGGAAGGGTCCAAGGGGTGGTGGTCCAAGCTACAATAAAAGCATTGCGGTCTTTTAATTTAAATTTAATAGAAATGGCGGGATCCTCAACATCTTTATACGAATTATCCATGGCAATTTCGAAATTGGAAAGTGGAGTAGAACAGCGAGGACAATACAAAGAAATACGATTGCCTTTGTAAATTAAACCCTTTTTGTAAATTTCTGAGAATGTCCACATAACACTTTCCATGTAATTTAAGTCCATGGTTTTGTAGGCATGATCTAGATCAACCCAACGACCAATGTGATCAATGTACCACGGCCATTCTTGAGAAACATTTTGGACATAATCATAACAAGCGTCAATATATTTTTTAACACCAATTGACTCAATATCTTTTTTGTTTTTAAGGCCTAATAATTCTTCAACTTTATTTTCGGCTGGAAGACCGTGACAGTCCCAACCCCAAACTCGACGGACGCGTTTGCCTTTCATGGTCCAATAACGAGGAATAACATCTTTGGCAATACTAGAAAGTAAATGACCGTGGTGAGGCATACCGGTAATGAACGGAGGGCCATCGTAAAAACTGTAGTTATCCCCTTCTGGACGAGACTCAACTGATTTTTCAAAAATCTTTTTATCTTTCCAAGAACTAATAGTTTCTTCTTCTAAAGAAGCAAAACTGACATTTTGGGGAATATTTTTAAATTTAGACATAGCTTATTTTACAAAAAAATCCTTCAAAAGAAGGATTTAGATTGCCGATACTTCTGCAAAGCAGAACTCGGCTATTTAATAATGATTATTTTTGAATTAAAAGAATTCACTGATAGATATTATACCCTATTTGTATGTTAATTTTTATGCTTGAAGAGTTTGGAAATAATTAGGGAGATTGATTTTTATTTTAAATCTCGTATTTGATAGCATTCCTTTGTGATATTGTATCCATTAAAATCAAATTTATTCCTTAAGCGAACTGGTGTTTTGTCGGTGACGTAGTTAGAAAGTACATAATTAATCGTGGTAGCGTAATTAGAAATAGTTCCACCAGTTCCGGCAGCAATAATCTTTTTAATACCCATTTTTTTAGCAATTGGAGTGAGGTGCTCGACAAACGATTCAAAGAATTTACCGACATCAACTGATTTTTCATTAGGAATATCAAAGGCTCGAATTAAAAATACCGGTTGGTTATTTACGTCTTTGACTTTAAAAACTAAGGTTGATCCAATAAATTCTGGATTTTTTGACTCTGGGTTTGCAATAAATTTATATGGTACTAGATCTGGATATTGCTTGAGTAGTGGATAGACTTTTGTGTAACAGACATTTGCCATATAGCCGGACATTTCTCCAATAAGGCCTCTATCTGGAACCATTTGGATAGTTTGATCTTGAGACAGCTCAGTGGTTATGAACGATTCTCGATAAGAATTTAATTCATTAATGAATGAAGGGAAACCAAGATTTTTCTTGAAGACAGAAGAGTATTTCTTGACTGTTTCAAAAGTTGATTGATTCCAATAACCATCTTGATTTTTGGTTTCAAAATTAAGAACATGATCTTTTATAGTATTACTGATTAAATTGATCATACTATTAACTGTATCAACAGTAGAGCTATCGCTTCTTAAAGAAGCAGCAATGTTTTCTTGCCATCCAGGTGAATTTTGATGTTTATCAAAAACTTTTTTGAAAACGAGTTGGCGAAGAACTGAATTAAATTTTTCTTGATCATCACTTAAATTGAAATTAAAAGTAACAAGACTATCGATTAACTGGTCAATAGATTGGGATTTTGATATTTCACTAACTTTTTGTTTAAAGGCATTAATTTGTTTTTGAATAAATTCTTGTTTTTTGGCTTTGGTTGGATCTGGCTGTTGTACTTCTTGAGAAAGAGATTCAATTCTTTGGTTGAATAATTCAGAAATAGTTGTTCTTTCTGGCGAAACATCGTTAGGAGAATTGATACTGGCAAGTATTTCTTGACTAAGAGCAGTTAATTTGGGGCTATCACTAATTTTTTTACCAGTTTCAATACTAATTGATGCTGAATTAATGGTTTCTGGATGAAACCCTGACGGGAGTGGGGCAATTTTTCTTTTGGATATGTCATGAGAAAAATCTGAAATGATCGTTTTTAACGGTATTCTGGTCCATATATTAGCGCTATGGCCGGTTATTATTGATAATAAATTTAATTCAAAAGGAGTTAACTCAGAGACATTGGTTATTGGCTCAACACTAAAACATTTTTTTTGGACTATCTTTATACTTTTTGTTAACTCTTCAGTTGAAGTAATATGATTACTGGTTAATTCGTTTGGAAGAATGTTTAACTTACCTTGTTGAAAAAAATAAATTGATTGAAAGTAATTGTAAAAAATGGATGATTCGGAAAGACCATAATTTTTGATATATTCAGAGGCTATCTGAATATGATCTGTGTCTAGTCTGAAATTAGTTTGTGATGAATGATCGTATAAAAACTTAAAAAATTTACTAGTTCGATCGTATTGATTGTGGGTAAAGGCATTACGTTTTTCATCAGATGATTTAGGGAGATTATCTAATAATTCATTAATTAAATTATCACCAAAAGCTAATTTCCAAAAACTTTTATCTTGAATATTAATAAAATTTAATGGATATTTGTCGGCGAGTTCTTTATAAAAAAGCTGTGTTATTTCTCCATTTTTAATAAAACGTGATTTATCACCAGAAAACAAGAAAGACATAAAATCTTTATTATTTATATAACCTGATGATATGAGATACCCCCAAAGTTTTTGATCTTCCATAGAAAAAGAGGAAAGAGCATCTTTTATAGATTCGGAGTTAAATAATTCAGGATTAAAAGATTCACTTTTTGCTAATGCTTCAAAAAAAGATATCGTTACATGTCCATCTTGATCAAAAAATAAATTAGCATCTCCTTTAGTAAATATAAAATATTTGGCCAATGAAGGATTATTTGTTTCTAATTCAATTAAACTTTTCCAAAAAAGTTGCTTTTCGGGGAGGAGAGAGGCTAATGTTTCTGGAGTAATACTTGATTTGATGCTTTCAAAAATTGATCCGATATAATTTTGTGAAAATACTTGTTCGTTTGTATAGTAGTTATTTCCATTAACTAGACTGTTTTTGCGAATTTGTTCTGATGAAAATTTGTTCCATGTCTCTTTACTTGAATCACTCGAGTCAAGTGATAAATGTTCTTTGAAAAATATTAATTTGTCTTCTGCTCCATTAAGACATCGTGGATTTTGTAAAAAAAATGATATTTCACTTTTTGATAAAAACGGAAATTGAGCCAGTTTTGTGCGAAAATCTTCAAAATCATGGTCAGTTTCAAATTTAACATTATTATCATAATAATTTATATTATTACGTTGAATGAATTGTTTATCAACTAAACCTACAGCATCTAATCTGTCAAAAGTTTTAAAGCCGCTAGAATAAGAGGATAAAAGATTACATTGTAGTATTTCTTTTATAGTAAAGCCTCTAGCGCTAAATTCATCATAAATAAATGTCATATCTTCTCCATATGTTTTTGTCAAATGATGAATATTAATTGCTCGAGTAATAGCTCCTCTCAATGTTTTTCTTTGAGATTCATATTTTTGATGATATTGTTCATAGAGAGTTGGCTTAAGATAAGTTTTTGGAGGTGGTACTTGGGGAATGACCTCTGTCGTTTGGACATTCAGAATTATTTGGTTTAAATGAGCGATTTCTTTTTGATCTTTTTTAGCAATATTATGAATAATAGGTTTTGGCTCTGGAGATACTTCTGCTGGGGTATCTATAATTGGTGGAGTTTCGGTTTTTTGAGTGGGTTGAGAGCTATTTTCTGGGGTTGTTAATTTGGCTAATTGAGAAAGTGTTTCTGGAGGAGGAGTGTTTTCGGTTTGGCTTAATATTGTTTCGATATTGGCTGTTAAACTAGGTCTTTCTTTAGCAACATCTGAAACTGGTGGTTTGCGCCATTCCCCATGATTAACTGACATAAGATTTATTTAATGCAGTAATGGTTTTGGAAAGATTTTCTTTGAAAAGTGGGTATTGATTAACAAATTGACGAGTTTGTTTGAAAAGATCAGAGATAGAATTAGTAGTATCAATATTTTTTAAAACATAACGAGAAACTTGAACGACTTCTATTTCATCAATTTGATTATCGGTAAACAGAAAATCTAGAACATTAATTATTTGACGTTCAATAATAATTTTGATAGTAGAAAAGTTATTTTTTTGAGCTGAAGAAGACATAAAATAAGTATACGTTATTTTAATTTTTTTTCCTTAAAAATGCGGGGATGTCGAACTCATCGACGATGTCGATGCCGGCGGGAAGGTCTTTGTCACCGAGGAATTTTTGGACTTCTTGGTTGGTGATTTCTTTTGGTTCAGTATTGAATGAATTTACTGTGGTACTTTGAACTGGAGTGGGATTACTTTCTATAATTGGTTTTTTAACTGATTGATAAAAATGAGCTTTGGTGTTGTCAAAACCGGTGGCGATAACGGAAATTTTAATTTTGCCTTTGAGAGATTCGTCAATGGTGGCGCCAAAAATAATGTTGGCGTCGGGAGCAGCTTTTTGAGTGATCGTTTGAGCGGCTTCTTCTATTTCGGACATAGTAAGATCAGATCCACCGGTAACATTGATTAAAACTCCCCTAGCCCCTTCAATAGTGGCTTCAACTAAGGGTGATTCAACTGCGGCATTAACAGCCATTTGGGCACGGTTGTCACCTTCGGCTTCTCCAACACCCATCAGGGCAGATCCAGCATTACTCATAACTGACTTAATATCGGCAAAATCAAGGTTAATAAGTCCGGGAACTGTAATTAAATCAGCGATAGCTTTGGTGCCTTTATTAAGTACTGAGTCAGCAATTTTAAAAGCTTCAAGTAAGGTGGCTTTGTTATTGACCACTTCTATAACTTTTTGATTAGGAATGACAATTAAAGTGTCGACATTGTTGCGAAGTTGAGAAATCCCCTCTTCGGCATTGAGCATGCGTCTGGTACCTTCAAACATAAAAGGTTTGGTAACCACGGCAATGGTTAAAATACCTAATTCTTTTTTGGCGATTTCAGCAATAATAGGAGCGGCTCCAGTGCAGGTTCCTCCACCCATACCACCGCAAATAAAAACCATGTCGGTACCAGATAGCACTTCTTTAATTCTTTCGCGTGATTCTTCGGCGGCTTTTTGACCCATTTGAGGATTACCGCCAGCACCTAAACCTTTAGTTAATTTTTCGCCAATTTGAATTTTTATAGGAGAAAGAGAATTCAATAATGCCTGAGAATCGGTATTAATGGCGACGAAATCAACACCTTTGATACTATCTTCATTAATCATGGAATTAATGGCATTATTGCCACCTCCGCCAATTCCGATGACTTTAATTCTAGCAAATTGTCCAGTAAGAGTTTTTATAAGACCCATAAATTATGGCATTAGAGACTCAATAATTTTTTTGAATTTATCAAAATTCACTTTTAAATGAAATTTATTTTTTTTGATGGAGGTTGAAGAGATTTTTTTATTATCGTTAGCTAACATAAGAAGCCCAATGGAACTGCTGTATGCCGGATTAATAATATCATCAATAATTCCACCGACTTTTGGTGGGTTGGCGATACGGACTGGAAGAGGAATAATTTTTTCACAAATGTCTTTGATATTGACTGTTTGAGCTCCTCCGCCGGTAAGAACAACTCCAGCTGGAATTGAGGCTAAAAACCCGCTTTCATTAATTTTGGAATAAAGTAATTGAAAAATTTCTTCTAATCGTGGCTTAATAATGCCATTAATAGTTGTTTGTAGAGAAAGTTTTCGTTTTTCATCTGATTCAATTCCAAAAGAAGAGAGATCAATTTCATCTTCAAATTTTTTAGATTCAGAAACTTTTGTAAGTCGAAGTTTTATTTTTTCAGCATCTTCTAAAGAAAAGCGTAGTCCAATAGCTAAGTCATTAGTAACATTATTAGCTCCAATAGGGATAACTGATGAAAAAACAGGAGAACCTTCGTTGAAAATAGTTAATGAAGTGACACTGCCACCAATGTCAATTAGAGCAACTCCAAGTTCTTTTTCTGTTTCAGTTAGGGTTGATCGGGCAGCAGCTAAACCTGAGTAAATTAGTTGATCTATTTTGACTCCAATTTCTTCTAAACATTTTTGAATATTTTTAAGAGATGGAGTGGAAGCAATAATGAGATGAGCTTCAACTTCTAGGCGGATACCATTCATTCCTACAGGATCGATTACCCCTTCTTGACCATCGACAGTGTATCTAATAGGAATAATATGAATAATTTCTTTACTTGGAGTGATCGAGACGGCTTTTGCAGCTTCAATTACTCGTTCTATGTCATTTGGAGTTATTTCTCCATTGGGATTGCTAATAGCGACAACTCCATGAGAATTGACAGATTCAATATGAGGAGCGGATAAACAGATAGAAGCAGAGTTTATTTGAAATCCAGCCATTCTTTCGGCTGATTCTATGCTTTGAGTGATGGTATTTGAGGCTTGTTCGATATTAATAATTTGGCCTTTTCTAAACCCAAGAGCAGGGATTGAAGAGACGGCAATGACATTAAATTTTTCTTCAGAATCAGAATATTGGCCAATAATGGTTGTTATTTTTGAAGTACCGATATCAATACCGCTAATTATTTTTGAATGTTGCATATGGATGAGCAGTGCTCAAATCAACTAATTTAATAGACTGATTATTAATTTTAGCGGTTTTAATGAGTTCTTGCAAAGATACAATTTGCCAAATGGGACTTTTTTGGTCTGACAGAATGATTTTAATGTTATTATTGCCGTTAGATATGGTAAATTCTACTTGATGAAGGAAATCTCTAACTTGCCAAGAAGAAGTTTCTAACTGACTAGTTTTAAGAGCTAAATTAAGTTGATTATAAAAACTGCTTTTATCGGAAATAGGATTAAAGGAATCTTTGTTTCGATTTAAAAAAAAGAAAATTAAAAATAAAACTCCCCCACAGAATATTGCCAATAGACTAATTAAAAATATTTTTTTAGATAATTTCATGAATTAAATGGAGCAGTTTATTATTTGGTTTATGAGATTGATATTTTGGCTTAATGTTGGTTTTAGATATTTGCAGAATGGAATTTAATAATTTTTTTGGAGTTAACTCTTGGTCTTTAATGATAATTGTTTCTGGAATTTGATCTTTTACCCAAAGAGCGTTGAGAGATTGTTCGTCTTGTTGGCTTTTGGGTAAGGGAATTAAAATGGATTTTTTGTTTAAAGCGGCAATTTCTTGGCTGGTGTTGGCACCGGATCGGCTGATGATAATTTGTGAGTTGTTGATTATCCAACTAAAATCGTCGGTTTCAAAATAATCAGAGACAAAATAATTAGTTTTCTTTTGGCTTACTTTTTTAAAGTAATTAAAATCAATTTTGCCTGTTTGATGGATGATGTTGTAATCGTCTAGCTGGGAAATTATTTTTTTGACGGTTAAATTAAGATGGTGTGACCCTTGATTACCAGCAGTAATGTAAATAATTAGCTTATTAGTAAGTAGTTTGTTAGTAAGTAGCTTTGGTTTTTTGGGTTTTTGGAATAGTTGGTGGCGGAGGAGATTACCGGTGATAACAACTTTTTCTGGAGGTAATTGATTAATTTGTTTTTGATTATCAAAAGATAGGGCGACTTTAGTGACAAACTGGCTGTTTATTTTGGTAGTTAAACTGTTGGTTAAAGTTTGTTCGTGAGTAATGGTTTTAATTTTTTTAAAAGATGAGGCAATGATAACTGGAACGGAAACGTAGCCTCCAAATGAGACAACGATATCGGGCTTAATAAGTTTTATTAGTTTAAAACTTTTAATAAATCCTGAAATTGTTTTGGGAATTCCAGCTAAAGTATTGGGAAGATATCTTCGGTCTAATTTTCCACAAGGAATAGTATAGAAATTAACACCAGTAGATGGGATAATTTTTGATTCTATGGAAGTATTTTTTATTTCGTTAGAATTGGACTCCCTGCCGATATAGCTTATTTGCCAATTAATTTTTGTGTCTTGTTGGAGTTGATAAATAAGTTCTAACGCTGGGGTGAGATGAGTGCCGGTGAGCAGAATCCTTTTGGTCATAATCAGAGTATATCAACAATTTGTATCTTTTTTCGGCATTATAAGTTAGGCCAACGGCAACCATAAGGGTGACTAATGATGACCCACCATAGGAAATGAATGGTAAAGGAACTCCAGTAAGAGGGATAATACTGGCAATAGCGGCGATATTAATTAATGCTTGAAAACCAATCCAACAAGCAGTCCCCGACATAATTAAAGAGGCAAACGGGTCTTTTATTAATGAGGAAGTTTTTATTAGATAGATGATGAGATAACTATAGATAATAATGATGGTGGCGGTTCCCAAAAATCCCATTTCTTCGCCGATTATAGCTAATATAGAATCGGTGGATATTTTGGGAAGAAATCGATATTTTTGATCTGAATTGGCAAAGCCTTTACCAAAAAAACCACCTGAGGAAAGAGAAAGAATTATTTGATTGCTGTGGTAAGAAGATTCTGATTCTTGGGGATTAATAAGAGTTTCGAGTCGAGTTAACCGATATGGTGAGGTTATGACTAAAATAAAAGCTAAAATTGTAAAGCTAATGCAAATAGTAAAAATTGGCATGATTTTTCCACCAGATAGATAAAACATTGAGATAGAGATGGCGAATATTAATATAGCAGTGCTTAGATTAGGTTCTAATATAATTAAAAAAAATGGTCCAATTAAGTAGATAAGGAGGTTGGTAAGATTTTTTTTGGATTCTTGAGAAAATAAATTAGCAAAGTAAATAACGGAACTTAATTTTAAGAGTTCGGAAGGTTGAAAACTAAAAATTCCTAGGTTTAACCACCTTCTGGCTCCGAGAATAGGGTTACTAAAACCAGGGATTAAAACTAAAACTAAGCAAACAAGCGAGAAAAAATAAAACATAGCAGAAAATTTTTTGACTAATTCAAGTTTAATTTTGGAAAAAAAATAAAAAGCAAAAAGGCTAATGAGAATCCAAAACCCTTGTTTTCTAAGAAAATAAAATCTGTCTCCGGCGGTATTGTTGGCTTCAGTAAGTGAAGAAATAGAAATAAAAGTAAATCCAATAGAAATAAGAATGAAGATAAGACTAACAAAAGAAGTTTTTTTAAAGCTAGACATACAATTGATCAATTATATTTTGAGGAATAATAATTGGATCTACTTGTTGACTGAGGGGGATTAATTCTTGATGTTTGCCGATAGTTTTACTGTTAATTTTTCTAGTTATTTCTGAACCAGAAATATTCGCTGAATTTAGCTCTGTTTGAATTTGATTAGCTGCTGGAATATTGGGTAGGTTAATGAATTGACTTAAATGAAGTAAAAATAAGGGGAATAAATTTTGAGACAATTCGAGTTTAGTATAAAAAGCAAAAGAAGCAGTTAATCTGGGGTTACATTCAAGCAAATAGACTTGATCATTTTGGTCGACTAAAAAATCTAAACCAAAAAAACCAAGATAATTAATTTGACTAATGGCTTTAGAAAAATCTAAAGTAATTTTTTGAGCTTGTTGAACAACAGATTTTGGAGCCATTGACGGCCATTGGCGACCGACGGTAGTGAAAGGGTTATCGGTTAATGGTTTAATACCGGTGTATTGCAGGGCTGGAGGACTTTGAACAAGGCCGTTTTGGGTAAGACAACAATTATTTAGTAAAGAATAGCCATTAATAAATGGAGAGAATTTTACTAAAATATTTTGAGGAATCTTATTTTCCAAATCTTCCCAATTATCCGATGAAAAAGTGCTATTTCCAGCCCAACCAAAATGAGTTTGAACAACAAGTTTGGAACCAAAAAGTTGTTGATATTTAATAAAATTTTGGTGAGTGAAATTATTGGTTTCAGCCGGAATTGTGGAAAGATTATTTTTTTGACAAAATTCCAAAAATTGATTTTTATCCTCTAAAAATCGATTAATTTTATGAGGAACAGAAGCAACTGTCCAATTTTTTTGACTACAAATGTGTTCAATTTTAGCGGAAGGTTTAAATGGAATAATGACTACTTTTCGATTGAGAGAAGTTTTTTGAATATAGTCGGTTACTTTTGGAGAAGACAAAAGTTGGCCGCTATTGGATTGTGAAATCGTTTCTCCGTTTTCTTCAAGACAAAAATAGTTTGAGTTCTTTGATTTATTTTGGTTTTTGTAGGCGTAGACTAGATGAAAATGTTCAAGCTGAGGCAAATCGATATCAAGAAAATTATCGACAATTAGAAAATAAAAAGAATATTGAGATTGATTAAATATTTCAAAAAAGTTTGAATTCATCTTTTAGCTCCGGTTAATAAAATAACAGGATATTCCCCTACTTCAATATTATTTTTAACGGCTTTTTGGTAAGCAGCTAACGTCAGAGCACCTTCAAGTGAAGTAGTAATTCCCTGAGATTCTAGATATGAACTAGTATAGACGATAGTTTCGTTTTGAATAGTAAAGCAACCGCCTTGGGTGTTTTTAATAGCATTGATGACGTTAGATTTTTGAGGTAAAAATTTGACAGATAAAGCATCGGTAATTAACCTATTTTCTGGGGTAAATTGATTATCAAATAATTTGCTTATAGTGGGGTTGGCACTTGATTGAACCCCAAAAATTTTAATGTTTTTTGGAAGTTTTTGAGAAATACCAAGTAAAGTAGTGCCACTGCCGATAGGAATAAAAATGCTGGTGGTTTGAGGTAATTGAGTGATCAGATCTTGGGCAATTTGGCCGTAACCTGCTAGGGCTGAGGGGTCAGTGGATTGGCGTAATAAATAAACATTGTTGGCTTTGGAAAATTTTATAGCTTCACTAATAGGTTGAAGAGAAAAGATAATTTCATGGTCAAATTGTTTTAAAACGGCTAGTTTTGAAGGGGAAATATTTGAAGAAAGAAAAATAGTTAAATTAATATTATTTTCGTGGCAAAAATGAGCGGCGGAAATGGCGGCATTGCCAGTGCTGGAAATGACAGCGCTATTAAAACCAAGTTTCTTTAAATTTTCAATTTGAAAAGGTAATGCCCTATCTTTGGCGGAACCAGTGATGTTTTGATCTTCTCTTTTGAGATAGAAGTTATCTATTTTAACTAAGGGTGTATTTGTCATATAATGGTTTAGCTTTAAGCAATTATATATTTTTTACTTAGATGACACAAACACAAATAAATAAGATAATTTGTCCTGACTGCGGAGAAGAAATTAAACAAGCAGAAGGAATGATGATTGGTGATATTTTGGAATGCGAAGAATGCGGTACTGAGATCGAGATTCTTTCGATTGATCCGTTGCAATACAGAGAATTGATTGAAGAAAAATAAAACCAGACTAATTAAATTAGATTAAAAATATTTTTATCGAGAAATATTGGTAGAGTTGGGTTTTTCGTCTGCAATTTTGAGTGGGGTTCTAATAATTGTGTCTCGAGATGTAACTTCGATAAGCGCCATCCCCATTATCTTGTTGGTTCGGTCAATTTGCTCTTGGGTAGGTGGAATTACTTTTCTTTCAAGTATCATATGGTTGGGATTTTATCTTATTTAATCCTTAACTGTCAATGCATTTGTTGGGACTAATTGGTTGAGACGGAAGATGCCTTGGTTGTCGAAGAGGGGGTCGGAGAGGTTGGCTTGGTTGTATTTGACACCACGACCGTCGAAAGAGCTGTCGATGTAATCAATTATTTTTCCTCTTTTCTCGATAATAAAAAGAACATGATGACCATTTTTTTGGCGGATCAAATCACCGGTTTGAATTGAATCAAAATCAGTTATTCTTTGTGATAATGGAAGTGAAGTCAACATGTCGGCTGATGTTTTTCTGGGATTTAAAGTGATTTTTTTATTAATCAAACTGCCGTAAAAGATAATTAATTGAGTGGTAAGACCAGAACAATCAATACCAATTTTATGTTTTTTTTGGAAGTTATAGAGTTTTTGAGGGGTAAGTTTTTTGAGATTAATATTTTCTAATTTAGCTAATCTTTGAGTTTCTTTTTGGATGTCTTTCCAATTGCCTTTGCCACCTAAGAAACGTTCTTTAATTATCTTGTCGCCACGAACAATATTAATCATATAGGGCAAATTCAAATAATGATTTGCTTCTTGTTTGAGTTTGTCGATTAATTTAGTCCCAGCCATAATCCAAAAATAGCTAATATAATACCGGCTAGCCAGGCTCGGGAAACAATTTTTGATTCTTCCCACCCCATATTTTGTAAAGTTAAATGGATTGGGGCGGCAGGAAAAACTTTTTTGTGGAAATATTTTTTACTGATTATTTGGATAGCACTGCTTAAACCTTCAATAATAAAAGGTGAACCGACAATTATAAAAGGGATTATTTTACCTAACATTAGGGCGATAACAGCAAAAGTAGCTCCAAATGAAAGAGCTCCAACGTCGCCTAGCCAAATTCTAGCCGGGTGAATATTAAAATAAAGAAAAGCAATAAGTGATCCAATCCAAAGAGAGAGGAAAAGAGAAATAGGGGTATCGAGAGAAGTATTGGATAAAAACCAAAAGGCGAATAAAGCAATCATTAACAAACCACAAGATAATCCATCTAATCCATCAGTAATATTAAAAAAATTAGCAAAACCAGCAATAATCAAAGTGGCTACTGGAATAAAAAACCAGCCCATATGGATGGCTCCTAAAAAAGGAATATAGATAAAATCAATTCTTAGTTGGGAATAAATTAAAAAAGAGGTAATCCCCGCAAGAATAACTTGAAGAATTAGTTTATGAGCCATTCTAAGACCAAAAAAACCAGTTCTTTTGAAGCCAAAAAATTTGTAAATATCGTCATAAAGACCGAGCAGTCCAAAGCTGATAAAAGTAAAGAAAATAATAAATAATTCGTGGACTATTTGGTAGTTAACCGAAATAAATATTTTGGAAAATTTTATAATAGGGAAAAGAATTAAAAATAAAATACATACAGAAAAAATTATAAGTAATCCCCCACCAACTGGAGTACCTACTTTTAAGTTGTGAAACTTATCAAAAATTGGAGTTTTTTTGTTTTGAAAATCAGTAGTAGTTTGAAGTTGTCGCTGGAATTTAAGCCGATATAAAAGATTAATAAAAGGGACAACTAAAAGACTGGTAATTAAGAAGGAAAAAAGTAAAAGGCCTAAGTATAAATGAATCATATTAAGTTTTTATATATTCTATGTTAGCACCCAAAGAGGATAATCTTTCACCTAATTTTTCATATCCCCTTTCAATATATTCAACTCCATCAATGGTTGAGGTTCCTTTAGCTGTAAGAGCAGCTAAAACAGTGGACGCTCCGGCTCGAAGATCGCTGACATCAAACTTGGCTGGTTGTAGTTGGGTTGGTCCATAGATTTTGACGCCGTGAAAATATTCTGGTTTATCGCTAGCTGAATTAAATTCGTAATAAGTTTCTGGATTAGATATTTGAGGATTGAAAAAAGAAACTTTAACACCCATTTTTTTAAGATTTTCGATATGTTGAAAACGGGAAGGATACACTCGTTCGATAATAGAGCTAGGTCCAACTGTTTGAGTTAATAGAACACTAAAAACGGCTTGCCAGTCGGTCATAAATCCTGGTTCGGGTCCAGTTTCAATGTCAATCTTTTTAAGAGGTTTAACCCAGGAAACACTTAATTCATCATCGCCGACAATTGTTTTTGCTCCCATTTTATCGATAGTTTCAATGAATGTTCTAACTGTTTCGGGGTTACAGTGAAGAATGTTGACTGAACCTTTGGTGGTTAAAGCGGCACAAGCAAAAGTGACAATTTCATTTCTATCGGGGATTATTTGATGTTTGGTCCCTGATAATGATTTAACACCATTAATAATGATGCGTTCAGGGTTGGTGGAATCACGTTTAATTTGTCCACCCATACTGTTGATTAGTGAAATAAGATCATCAATCTCGGGCTCTCTGGCGGCGTTATCTAAAACAGTTTCTCCTTGAGCAAGCGCGGCCACCATAATTACAGTTTCGGTAACAGTGTGACTAGATTTATTAAAAACATAGTGAGTGGCTTTTATTTTGTCAGTGTTGAAAGTAATTTTTTCATTAGTTATTTCAGTCTTGATTCCCATTTGAAAAAAACAGTCGAAAAGTCGGTCTAAAGGTCTAGCACCAAGTTTGTCTCCGCCGGGAGTGGGAACTATGGCGGTGCCAGTTCGAACTAAAAGTGGGGCGGAAAACATGAATGAACTTCGGGATTTTTCTCCGGTACCGACTGGAACAATGGAACTAGTGATTTTGGGAGCAGAAATTGTAAGACAATGTTCACCACAATATTCAATGGTTACCCCAATACTTTTGGCGATACTTTCGGTAATTTTTATATCTGATATTTTGGGAACATTGGTTAATTGAGTTGGTTGGTCACTAAGAATGGCGGCAATAATTTGTTTATAACTAGCATTTTTGGCGCCTCTAATGGAAACTTCACCATGAAGTTCTTTGCCTCCGGTAATGATATATCTAGACATATTTTAGTAGGTAGCTATTAGCAATTAATTTTTAAATAGTTTAATAATTGATTTGAAAATACGATTCCCTTCAAGGCCTCCAGAACTCATATAGATTAAGATATCATTTGGCATCAGACTACTTTTATAATACTCTAAAATTTGTTTTCTTAGTGGCAGGTAAATTAGTTTTGACCCCAGACAATCACGAAAATCTTTGGCGGTATTTCGATCTTTTTTGTCGATTTTTTGGCTAAATTTTAATTGTGATAAAACAACTTCATCGGCTTTAGTAAAAGCATCTTTAAGATGGCACAAACTGCTTTTGTATTGACTAAATGAAGCGTGAGGTTGATAAAGAACTTTGATTGGTTTATTGGGAAAATATAGTTTAAGAGAATTGATGGTTGATGAAATTCTATCTTCTGATTGGGCAAAATCATCAAAAAAAAGTCGGTTTTTTACAGAGGCAACTAATTCTAACCTGCGTTTAACTCCTTTGTAAGAAAAAACTGATTTGGCAATAGTGTAGTGACTAATACCTAAACTATCACAAATAGCCACTGAGGCAAGAATATTTTCATAATTAAATTGACCAATGAGAGTCGTATTAAGTTTTAAAATTCCATTGGGGGTATGAATTATTAAACTAGTGTAATCATTATGCCTAATGTATTTTTCTATAAAATAATCGGATTCTGGAGAGTTATAGGTGATGATTTTGCTTTGAGTGGATTGACTTAGTTTTGTGGCGCTAGTTTTTTGTTGATTAACGATTAAAAATCCATCTGATGGTATTTTGGAAACTAATTTTTTAAAGGCATTAAAATTGAGATTTTCGTTGGCATAAGAATCTTTATGTTCCCAGTCGGCGCTGGTAATTAAAAGATATTTAACTGGATAATAAAGAAATTTGGCGGATTTATCTAAACCATGGATAGATTCGTCTCCTTCTAAAACTGACCAATCGGAATTATTTATTTTAAGTGGACTGAATTTATTTTTAGGAGTACCACCGAACATGTAACTGGGTTTGAGCAAAGAATGAGATAGTATCCAAGAAGTAAGACTAGTGATAGTAGTTTTTCCGAAACTTCCGGCAATAACAATAGAATTAGTTTTGGCAATATGTTGACTAATGTATTCAGTGGCGGAAATATAAGGGATATTATTTTTTTTGATTTGCTGAAATTCTTTTTGGGTATTTTCGAACAAATTGTAAGATGAACCAATTATGGCCAAATCAATATCTTTGGTTATTTCTACCGTATTAACCATGATATTTTCTTTTTTTAAAATAGTACTGACAGGAGGAAAGATTTTTGATTGATCTGAACCGGAAATAAAATTACCTTGTCGGTGAAGTTCAACAGCAAGTTGTGAAGTCATGGCTCCGGCGATGCCGAGAATATGGATATGCATGTTTAGCTATTAGCTATTAGTAAGTAGCTAGTAGTTTTTAGCAAATAATAAATAGCAAAATTATTTTTCATATTTAATCCAATTATTTTTATCAAAATATTCAAAACATGGCATGTTGCGTTTGTAATAACCGGTGTCTGAAGAGAATCGGCCGAGGTAACAGTATTTTAAACCTTTACTTTGGCTGTCGATAACAGTTTGGAGAACTAATCGAATAGGTAAATTGCCGTGGCTATACTCTGGTTTGTAAAAAACATAAGCAATATGACTAATGTCTTTGGAAAAATAACAAATTGAATAAGCGATAATCTGACCGGATAAATTTTTCCAAATATATAGATAGTTAAAAATATGGTTAGTAAAGATTGATTTAACTGAACTTATAGGAAAATCCCAGCCTAATTCTTTTAACCAAGAAAAAATTTGTTTTTGGATTTCTGATGTCCATTGAAAATTTTTTAGTGAAATTAGTTCAAATGTAAATTCTTGAGTTTTGTTTAGAATGCGGCGATTTTCTGAACTTAATTGAAAATTGTCTAAATTAGATCGACTACTGCTATCTTGATACCAAAATTGAGAGCTATTTCTTTGAGGAAGTAGCCCATTATTATAATTTTCTTCAATAGTTCCAGTCGGTTTAAGATTAAATGAAGCCATACTTAAGATTTATTTTTTAAACTAAAAGCTAATCGGAAGGCTTGGCTTTCTGACCAGGGATACTCGGTGT
>Ga0209800_10002176_pt1 | contig 17926 bp, 18 predicted proteins | sample Higcelweek8metaG_FD_187174 | JGI IMG/M metagenome (GOLD analysis project Ga0209800, IMG submission 187174) | Freshwater pond sediment microbial communities from the University of Edinburgh, under environmental carbon perturbations - High... | ecosystem: Environmental > Aquatic > Freshwater >...
CTAGAGGCAATGTGGATGTGCCTTTAAGGATTAGGATCGCTTAAGGATTCTGATTACCTAAGAAGCTCCCATCTTCTATAAGTGGGAGAGGTTCACTTGTTTAAATTTCAATATTTAAGTAATCATCAATATTCATAATCAATACACAGTTTACTTTTTTAACAAATTTGTTATAAGTATTCACCATTGATCTATGAATCATATCTTGAGCAGCTCTTTCGTGCTCTTTTTTAAAGACAAGTATAATACCATCATTATAAACACCAGCTAAACGAAGCCCTTGTTCGTTTACTTTGTTAAAGTTTTTAATTACCTCATTTAAGTCTAATAATACCTGATTTATAATATCAGCTTCAATAATTCTAACATAATCATAATAGTTATTTATATGCAAGTATTGATACTTTGTTGGATAAGTATTATGAGTTGATAAAAATTCAACTATATGAGGAAGCTTCATTATAACTTTATTCAAAACTCCATTTACGTCATTCTCTCTTAAATAGCAATCATAATTATGCATCAGCTCATTCTGGATATCTTTCGGATCATTTATGTTTTTTAGAATTATATCTAAAAAAACAGCCGTGTAATAATTAATTTCCATAGTAGAATTTTTAAAACCAATTTCGTTGGATAAAGCCTTGATAAGTTCAGTTTTGAAAAACTTTGTTGGATTGCTATCTTTATTTAATATATCAATATAGCTTTTGAACCCTAACTTATCAATTAATATTCGATAAAATAAATTATCAAATTTGGCATATATAAATTTTTCATTTTCAGCTCCAGTTATGTAGTTGCCCCAGATTTTTAAATCTGAAAACACTTTGTTGTATTTTTTATCAATATTCATAGATAGATCAATGCACAAGTTATTGATTTGTGCGATACTATCAATATTTTCAAGTTTTAGTTTTGGCTTCTCCTGTATTTTGTCAATCACTATTGGCATATACTTTAAAAAATTATACCAAGGCAAGTTTGCAATTTTCAAATATTCGTTGTTCAGTATCGCCAATTCTTTATAATTTTCCTTTTGTGCCTTCGATATCAATCCGCGGTCAGTTATTTTAATAGTCTTTCCTTTCAATACCTCAACTAATGACTTGTGCACTGTTTGACATTCGCAACATCTATTCTTTATATCTTTTTTTACATTTAACAAAGTGTCTGCGTCAATCATTAATTCTGGTAGGTTTTTTACAATATCGTAAACGCAAAATACTTTATTGATTTGAGTCATGTACTTGTTAGAAATAAAGTCATTTGATAAATTAGCTACCAAATCAATTATATTATACATAAAGATATATATACCGTTTTCTGTTGTAATATCTACATCTTTAGAATTACTATAAAAGCAATCCACTATATCTTTTATTGAACTATTTAACAAAAACACAGATTCCATGATTAACTTTAAATTAAAGTACATATTTTTTTCAAATGTATTGCAAGTATCATTAAATATTATTTTAAATGGTCGTGAGCTGTTAAAAATACTGCCAATTGCCTTTACAGTTTCATTAATGACAAATACTTGTTTTTTAGAATTAACAAATATTATCTTATCATCCACTTTATTTACAGTGGAATAAAAGCTTGTTCTGTTTGAGTATATATCATGAATATATTTAGTACACTCTTTATCATCATTAATGTAGATTATATCCAACTGAATATCTTTTTCATAATTAAATGCTCTTTTGTATTTGTTAATTTCTATCATCAATAACACACTTCCCTCAATCAATTAATGTCTTCTTTATAATTTGCCAATCCTCTTCCAATATACAACCATGCTTTAAAACACAATCCAGAGACATTGATTTGATCTCTTTTTCTAGATAATCTCTGACGTTTTTTGCTTTTTTCAAGCTCTTATTTAATTTCTCATATCTTTTCTTATCTCGATCATCAGCTTTTCGAGGCTCTAGCACCATTTTGACCGAATGCTTTCTTCTTGTTAAATTATGTTTATCAGTTTCCTTTGTATCTACAACTTTAATTTTTCTGTAAATTTCCTTGTTAATGATCACGAATCTATTAAAGTGTTTTAATAATACTGTATACCTTAGATGTCTATCCGCATACCTTTTTTCAAGCTCTTTATATCCCTCTATTTCTACAAGTGTTCCACAATCGTTTTTCATGTACTTAATTTTTTGATATGTATCAATATCTATGCTAACAAAGTAATATAACTTTGTTATATCGGTCTTTAAAATAACTGATATTTGCAGAGCAGTATATATAGAAGGTATATTTACACTTCTTTCAATTGCTCCGAATCTCTGTTCTTGGATTGGCTCAGAATTATCCACCTTACACATTTGGCGAGATATATCCTTTTGCATTAAGTTTTGCTTCTCACGAACTCCTTTGATATTGTTAATCATTACTAAAATTTTTGGCTTATTTTCAATGTTTTGTTTCATGAAAATTAATTCCCCTTTCTTATCTACAATAGTAGAAATTTCATAGCTTCTTTTTACCTATGACACATAAATTTTAATTTGTAAAAAATTTTTTTATCTTTTTCTCACTTTTTTATTTACTATTTTATTTTTTTGTGTCATAATGAAAACATAATTGCTTTTTATAAATTCCAGAAAACTTATTGATTTTTGGAAGTGAAAGTAGGTTAAAGAATACATATTTGTATACTTTAAAAGAAAGAAAAAGTCGCCGCAGGAAGTTATTTTGACATCTATATATCACTTGTTTTATTTTATTGATTGGAATCTATTTCTGATCTCGGCAAATTTTCTTGTAATATATAGTATGATATAAATAACTGGGCGTTGAAATAAATACATAATCAATTAATGCTTAATGATCATTAACTGATTGAGAAACGAGCAAAAAGAGACTTTTCGGAGTCTCTTTTTTTATTTGTAAAATTAAAAAGGGAGCTATCTTACTCCCAGTTTGGTATTATCTTTTTATGTTTTGCAATTTCTTTATATATTTCTTCATCTATTAATATAAGTTTTTTAAATTCTTCAGGATAATATTTTTGAAAGCGATTTAATTTCGTTTTGCTTTTACTATCCATATATCCTTTTACCTCTACCCATTTATCTAATTCTGGTAGATAAAAATCTGGCTTATACGAAATACATCCTCTTTTAACAGGAAACATAAACTCTTTAATCTCGTATTGCCATTTAACGCCAATAAAATTATAATACCTCGCAACATTAGCCTCCCATGAGCTTCTAAAAAATTGATCCAGATCTTCTCTTTTGCCGATGGCGTGACTTTTTTTCTTTAATTCTTCAGATTTTTCTTCTTTTATAATTCCAGTAATTTCATCAATTGATTTATTACCATGAATCCTTAAGAAAGGGTTTTTATTTAATAAATCTTTAAGTTCTTTTACTGATAAATTCATACAACACACAATCTCCTTATTTATGATTCCGATATTTATATGACACATAAAATATGTTTTGGACAATTAGCAAGATTAAATTTTTTATAATTAATAGCAAAAAGTCTTCCAAAAATAAATTTACATGTCATATATTTTCAAAATACTTTATGAATAATTCAAACGATATTCAAATGGATACGAAAATAGAAAAGGAGATGATTTGATGTCATTCAAAAGATATCCAAATGGAAATTCAGTAAGGGACATTAAATCTGGTGTTCCATGTCCTATATGTAATAACAAAATGGGCAGATGCGGTATTTTCTCAGATAAAGACAATAATGTAATTGCTTATATTTGCAAACATGTAACCAGCGACAAACCATTTAAAGGATGGGATGGGTGGTACATGCACAAAACGGCAGATACCAAACCTGTAGATAAAAACATGATAAAAGACGAAGCTATAAATATAGACTGGAATCTCAGATTTTCAGTTTATAAAAACTTAATGACTTTAATAAGGGAAAACATCAATTTGTACGAACTGGATTTAAAAATCCTTAAAAATAGGGGTTTATCCGAAGAAGAGGTTGCGGAGCTTGGTTTATTTAGCGTTCCTAATCTTTATGATAGTAAAAAAATTATAAAGGCTCTTGAAGATAAATACAAAGATAAACTACTAGAAGTCCCTGGATTTTACAAAAATAAGTACGGTACACAGATGATTAATTATCCAGGAGTTTTTATCCCATATGAAGACATTAACGGAAATGTTCAAGGTTTTCAAATAAGATTAAATAACCCAATAACTGACACAAATAATAAAACTGTAAGATATATATGGTTCTCTTCAAAGAATAATTCTTCAGGTGCGTTTATTGGTTATTTTTGCCCACCTAAGATCAATAACGAAAACATATTTCTTTTGGTTGAGGGAGGATTAAAAGGAAGAATAGCAGCTTTAAAAACAGGTTTACAAACTCTTTACATGGCCGGAGTAAGTAGTTATGGAAAATTATCAAATACCGCAGCAATGGTTAAGAAAAATAATTGTCCTGATTTAAAATGCATAATAGCATTAGATATGGATAAATACGTTAACCAAGATGTCTTAAGATCCGAAGAAAAATTAATAAACCTTCTTAGTATTCATAATATCCCAGCTTGCATAGCTGAATGGAACGTAAGAATAAATATCAAAGATATTGATTTTGATAAGTTTAACTCATCAAAAAATGAATTAAACAGAATTGCTCCTAAAAACAAATTAAAAAACATTGCAAATATTGAGATTTTAGGGGTTAGTAGCAAAGAATTAATTAATGATATTGTTGACATTTTAAAGAATGGAATAGTTCCAAAAGGAGTTTATGCTGATATCGATATCAAAGGTATCGACGAAGCTGCAATCAATAAAGTAAATTATATTTTAAAAGAGTGTTACTAATTAAACACTCTTTTTTTATATGTATACAAAACTATTGATTTGTCGCAATATTCGGCAATGTATCGCATTTTTGCTTTTTTCTTTTCTTTTGTATATGATTTAGTAATTACTTCTACTCCGTATTTTTTATTATCTTTAATAAACACTGCATCTACAGTGCTTTCAACATCTTTATTGTTTTCTCTTAACTCTATTTCTGTTTTCCAGGTCTCCTTTTCCTCGGGACTCAAAGAGCAATAAACCTTTGCTAAATAATAATCATGCTCAGCTTGGTTTATATTACCGTTATAAATATAAATCCCATACTGTTCTCGGATAATTTTTTGTGCCATCTCAGTAGCTGCATAAAACTTAGATATAGTATTTTTTATTAAGCACACACCCTGATAATGTATATATCCATTTTGAATCAACCTATCAATACTATATTGAGTTATGCCCATATATTTATACAATGATGGTGTAACAAAGCTCACTCTTCCAAGCATTTTAATAATCTCTACATCTTTATTTGATAAAATATACATTTAAATCACCAACTTATTTATATTTTATTAATTATGACACAAAAAACAAAAGACAGGTAAAATTTAACCTATCTTTTATCAATTTTAGTATTCGATATATTGTTTTAATTCTGGACAATTATATTCCAGTTTCTTGTATATCGCCTTCAAATTATTGTTCACTGTTTGTCTAGATATCTGTAATTCTATACCGATTTTTGTTGAAGATTCTCCCTTCATTTTTCTCATAATGATTTCTTGCTGTTTTTGAGACAAATGCTTATTGATAGCATTTTCTAATGTAGCTTTCAATTCATTATGTACTACTTCACTTTCAAGTGAGTAACCTGAAGTTAGAACTTCGTGTTTTGAATTTCCATTAGAATCATCGAAAGTCTCATCGATAGAAATCCCTTTTGAAATACTATCAAATATCCTATAGTCAGTAATCAAGTTATTAACATGATCAATGTCTTCATTCATTTCTTTTGATAATTCTTCGATAGTAGGTTCTCTGCCATTAATCTGCTTAAACGAAGCTAATGTCTTTTTCAAAACATATATTTCCCGATTTCTATAATCAGGAATAGCACAGTGCGTTACATTTGAACAAACATATCTATATATTGCTCCATGTACCCATGGTCTCAGATATGTCGTAATTGCAACATTTTTACTTGCATCATATTTTTGTAACGCTTTGTATGATGCGATTGTTCCTTCCTGCACAAGATCTTCAAAATTGTAGTCATTGTTATGTTTTATAAATTTGCGAGCGATGCCTTTTATCATAGGCGTTACAGTTTTAATTGCAAACATCATCTCTTCTTCATCCATAACCGCTTCTTTTGATGATTTTTTTTCACATTTCATTTCTTCTTCATATTCTTCATCATCTTTACCTAAACTAAGTATATCAAAATCTTCATTGTCTACGAAGCTGTCATAATGATTATCATAATCATAAATAAACATATTTTTTACCTCTCTTATCCAATCAGCTCTTTTCACATCCATCAAAGGATTACGTTCTATGGTTTTTATACTAATGACGCAAACTTTGATTTCTGTAAAGTTTTTATTTTATTATAAAAATTTATTTTTATTGCTTTCGATTTTATAGTTTGAAAGTTTGAAAGTTTGAAGTTTGAAAATTTATGAATTAATTGTATAAATTAACGCAACTTAATAAGTGATGTGACAGATGATTTCTTGGTCAAACAATATAGTTAACACTATCCAAGAAAAGTAGCTCTATTGTCTTACCGCTAAAAAATATAAAAGAATATTCTTAGTAATTGATTTAATTAGATTTTGAATTTAATTAGATTAGATTTCTCCGAACATTTGTTCGTCTATCTAATTTTACCATTTTGATACTAATTTGTCAATCATAATTATGAAAAATCATAAACCATAACTTGATAATATTAATCAGATAAGCCGAAATATCCTAGATATTAATCAGATAAGCCGAAATATCCTAGTTAAAGATATTTCGGCATTTTTGTTAATTTTATTTGATTTAATTTTGGATTGTCACCGTGATTTTCATTCCAGCTTCACCCTTCATTTTCTTTGTTTCTTTGTCATAACATCTAAAATATGCTATAGCTGGATATTGACCCTTTTTTAAATTTTTCTTGGTTAAATTTGCATTAGCAATAGATGTTCCCGGCTCCATCACTGGCGATTTATATATTGAGTTTTCATCTTTGTTTACTATAATTTCTACTTGCATTAAATAGGGATTTTCTTTTGCATTTTCAATCATTATATTGCCCTTTGAGTTAACATCTTTAAACACAGGATTAACATTTATTTTATACTTCATGTAACTAGCATCTGTTCTTCTCTGTATTTCAGCTTTTATCTCTTTTGTATCTTTTAAATCTAGAGAATTCTTTTCAATATCTTCTTCTGATATAGTTTCATCAATAACAATTCCTTCATCCTCTTCAATCTTGATTTGTTTCTGCTTTTTATTAGAACTATCTTTCGTCTTATCTTTTACTTCATCTTTTACTTCATCTTTTGCTTCATTTTTTTCATCACTAAATATATGTTTCACATCTATGACATTAGTTACATCTAATACTGCAAATGTACCTACTAAAAATAGTAAAGCACCAAGTACTATTACCGCTCCTGTTACTATTTTCTTTGAAGCATATAAACCATTTTCTTTCTTTGGATTATTTTGTTTTTTCATAAATCATACTCCTTATTTTTATTTTTATTAAGATAAAGATATATGACACATATTTTTTATTTTGTATAATATTTTTTAAAAAATATTATACTTTTCGACGAAAATTTCATAAAAAATTAAAGCCGTAAATAAATTACGACTTTAATTTTTTATTAATTAAAAATTAATATGCACTCTGAACTAAGCCAAATATAAATGTGATTTTGTAAGTTGATGTTATCGCTGTTGGGAAAGATGAACCATGTTTTGCCTCAAATCCAAATGTTGCAGACTGTCCTGATAAAAGAGATCCGAAATCATATATGCCGGAACTTGAGAAATCATCTTTTGCCCATGTTGATGAACCACTTACAGTTGCCCATTGAGATGGATTTGTCGCTTTAACTTTTAATGCAAATTTCTTAACACTGTTAACAACTCCCATGTTTTGCCACTGTTCGTCTGTGTAAGCATCTGCCACTGATGTTTCATTCAATAATCCACCCTTGTAACTAAAATCTTTTATTCCTACTTGTAATGGTGCGGTAGATGTATTAGTTACTGTGAATGTTGGTGCTGAAAATCTGTCAGCATACACAGATTCATTTGGATTAATCGCAAATGTTGTTTCTACTGGAACTGTAAACGATACGATTGTAGCTATTGCTGACCCATTTAATAATGTGTCTCCAACATTATCGTTAGCTGCATTATACAAACCAGTATCTTCATCTGTCATTGCAGCGATAAATTGTGTCTGTCCATCTTCATCAATTGTCGCCGCTGAAGCAAATACTCCCATTGAAGCAATTACGCTCACCATTAATAGTCCTGATAACACCTTTTTAAATTTTTTCATAAATTTGTCTCTCCTTTGTTTACTTTACTTATTATTTATTATTATCATCTTGTTAATCTCGAAAATGTATTTACCTGAGCAACTATTGATGTTAAATCTTTCTCTTAGCCTCCTTCGCATTAAATTCTTTTATATATGACACGTAATTTTAAAAGTGTAAAAGTAAAATTGAATTTTTTTAAATTTTTTTAAAAAATAAGAAGCCCATCTTTTTATATAGATAAGCTTCTTAATTACACCATGATTTTAAATTAAATAAATTCTATGTCGTTTTCGAATTTCTTTTCTTTTTTAAAGGATACAATGCATTAGCCACAATTTTAAAAGTTTCCCAATTAATTCCTATATTTGCATCATGATTTTTCATCACATGTATTAAAACCTTAGACGCTTCTCTATCAGTTAAATCAGGACGCACATTTTTTACATCATCTACATGCCATACAATTTCAATTTCCTCATCGTATTCTTCATCTTTTGATACATAAAGAAACGAACCTTTAGGATATTTATCATCAGATAAGTCCTTGATAATATCCCAATTGACCCCAATAGAAGCATCATGCCCCTCTTGTATACTTTTCAAAACGTTATAAGCTTGGTAATCTGATAAATCAGGTCTAACACTCTGAACATCTTCAATAGACCACGTAATACTAATCTGTTTTATTATCATATAAATCTTCCTTTCTCAACTTAAAAAAGTTTTTAAAACATAATTGATTAATTTTATATGACACATAAATCAAAACTAGGCAAAATTATTTTTAAAATATTTCATTTTCCCTTTTCACTTATTAATTAATATGTCATTTATTATTAAATTAATATTGGTTTGGTAATAAATCTTATGAATTAAGATTTATTGAGGAAGGAGTATCTTATGTTTAGTTTTATTAAAATTTTTACATCTATTGCTGGAAGCAAAAGAGTCTATGTTTTGTCAGAAAAAGATCTCGCCTCAATAGATGGAGTGAGAAGTATTTTTGATGAAGAAGGCTTAATTCACCAGATAGAACGTATTCAGAAGAAACAAGGTGTATTAAAGATCAAAAGAGGTGATGAAGTTATAAAGATTGACTTAACTGCCCAAGAAATAGCCCCAGTTATTATTTAACTAGGGTTTTTTCTTTTTATTTTATTTTTAAGACAAGTAAAAATAAGAAGCTTGGTTAATATCCAAGTTTCTTATTAATTATCTGATTTGTTATACAAACATATATTCTGGCTTCTCGTACATATTTCGGCATTCTTTGACTCCGTCGAATTTATGTTCAATGCACACCATACCAAAAGCCAAACTTTTTTTAACATTAATTATTCTTTGATTTGTTGATCCTCGAAATTTAACATTTAAACTTTTCTTTGTTTTTTCAAATTTACCATCTACCAAAATATCAATGTTTTTCAATAAATCAAGATATACTGGATTTATTTTTGCCATATTAAGTATTTGTTCAAATGTATATCCTGTATAGGCCCAAACATTTAATCCAATACTTTTAACGTATTTTGCTATTTCATAACACGCCTCTGGCTGACGAAATGGTTCTCCTCCAGATAATGTTACCCCGCTTTGATTTTTAAGTTCAGATATCTTTACTATTATATCTTCAGTAGAGTAAACTTTTCCACCATTAAAAGAATGAGTTTCTGGATTCTGACATCCTGCACAATTATGAGAGCATCCTTGTGTCCAAATAACAGTTCTTAAACCTTCTCCATTAACTATGCTATCTGTCTGAATTTCTGAAGCTAATCTGATGTTCATTACAAAAACCCTCCTTATATTTGGTGTTTAACTCTGTCGTGTTCTTCTGCTTTTTTCCCATTATTAAATCTATCAACTGTACCAACAAGATATCCAGTAATCCTTCTAATTCTTTCGAATTTGATACCATCTTCTTCAGTTCTATTACAACCAGGGCAAACATCTCCTATTACGCCAGTAAAACCACATACTGGATCTCTGTCTACAGGATGGTTAATTGCACCATATCCAATACCAGATTCTTTCATTATTCTTACAATACTTTCAAATGCTTCTACATTATCTGTAGCGTCACCATCAAGTTCAATGTATGTAATATGTCCAGCATTTGTCAAAGCATGATATGGAGCTTCCAGAGTAATTTTCTTACCAACTGTTGTTTGATAATATGCAGGAACATGAAAGCTGTTGGTGTAGTATTCTCTATCGGTAACTCCTTCAATCTCACCATATATGGATTTATCAATTGCAGTGAATCTTCCTGAGAGCCCTTCTGCTGGAGTAGCGATCAAAGAAAAATTAAGTTTATATTTCTGAGCATACTCATCACATTTTTCTCTCATGAATCGAATTATTTCCAATCCAAGATCCTGTGCTTTTTCGGATTCGCCATGATGACTTCCAATTAGTGCTTTTAAACACTCGGCTAATCCAATGAAACCAACAGTCAATGTACCATTTTTAAGTACTTTTTTGAGTTTATCGTTTGGTTTTAAACCTTTTGAATCTACCCAAGTACCTTGGCCCATAAGAAACGGAAAGTTTTTAACTCTCTTATTTCCTTGAATCTCGAATCTTTCAAGAAGCTGGTCTTTTACAAGATCCATTGTTTCTGTTAACTCAGTAAAGAAGCTTTCCATATTTACATTGTCATTTTTTGCAATACCATACTTTATTCCAAGCCTTGGCAAATTGATTGAAGTGAATGAAAGATTACCTCTTCCAGTAATAATTTCTTTATTTTTATCATGTACATTTCCAATTACTCTAGTACGACATCCCATGTAAGCAATTTCTGTTTTGTAATCGCCAGGTTTGTAATATTGGAGATTAAATGGAGCATCAATGAATGAAAAATTAGGAAACAGTCTCTTTGCGGAAACTTTACAAGCCATTTTAAATAGATCGTAATTAACATCTCCATCATTGTAGTTAATGCCTTCCTTTACCTTGAAGATAGATATTGGAAAAATTGCTGTTTCTCCTTTGCCAAGTCCACTATCAATAGCGAGCAAGACATTTTTTATTACCATTCTGCCTTCAGGGGAAACATCTGTTCCAAAGTTTATTGATGAAAAAGGAACTTGTGCTCCCGCACGACTATTCATGGTGTTCAGATTATGAATAAAAGCTTCCATTGCCTGATATGTTGTTCTGTCTGTTTTTGCTAATGATTTCTCGTAGAATTTTTTAAAAAGATCTTTTATTTTTGACGTCTCTTTGCAAAACTTATCAAAAACAGAAATATCAAAAGCGATAGAGTTTATTTTATCAATTTCATGAACTACTTTTTCAAAATCAATAAAATTCAACATATCTGAGAAATCCAAATAATCATATACTGTCTGCTTCATATTTTTCTTAAATGTTTTAAGAACACCAGGAGCCATAAAATAATCAAACGCTGGGATTGATTGTCCTCCATGTTGATCATTTTGATTTGATTGAATAGCAATAGCAGCGAGAGCTGTGTATGACATAATGTCATTTGGAGTTCTTAAATGTCCATGTCCAGTGCTGAATCCTCTTTTGAACAGATCACTTAAATCAATTTGACAACAGGTCGTGGTTCCCATAGCCATGAAGTCAAGATCATGTAAATGGATTAATCCACTCTCATGAGCACCTATGACTTTATTGCTAGTAAGATATGCCTTCGCAAATTCCTTTGAGATAGCACTACCATACTGTAACATTGTACCCATTGCACTATTACCGTCAACATTGGCATTTTCTCTTTTTGTATCATTTTCTTCTGAGTCTTTTATGCTAATATTTTCAATTAGCTTTAAAAACTTGTGTTGCTTAGTTGTGAAATACTCTCTTGATAATTTTCTTCTTTCCCTGTAATCATGAAAAGATTTACAAATATCAGAATATCCAAGTTCTTCAAGTTTACTTTCGATCATACTTTGAATATCTTCAATTTTCAAAGATTTACTTGATCGAAGCATTTCCAAGATACCCTCACACACAGCATTAAAAACTTTATTTACATCAGTTTCTGTATATGAAGTATCTTTTACACTATCAAAACCTTTTTTAATAGCAACAACTATTTTTTCTTTGTTGAAAACTTCCTTCTTTCCATCTCTTTTTACTATTCTAACATCTTCAGGAATTTTCTTTTCAACAATATCTTCATTTCTTATTTTCATAAAACATCTTTCCTTTCTCACCTATTATATTTTAGGTTAAATGACACTTATTTATTTTATTGTAAAGTATATGACATAAATTTAATTAAGCGTAAAAAAGAAACCTTTAAACTTGGTTTCTTTTTTGAAAATTTTTCATAATATTAAGATTCAATATTTGACTCTCCGAAAAAATCCTGTATTCAAGTTCATCGAAGCTTTCGCCATTTCCAATATGAATTACTTCATCATATCCTAAGCTTTTTGCGTAACTTACAAATTCAAAATCGTCCAATAAAATAAATGCATCAATATAAAGCTCATTCAATAGATTAGGGTTTGCATTTTTTAACTCAAACATATTATCATATTGCCAGAAATTCTCGCACCAATTATTTGTGTTGACTATATAATCTTGGTACTTAATAGCCATCTTCCATATAATGTCACAACCTAATTTATTTATAAACTCATTAAAATCAGCAAAACAATCATCTTTATTGTAAATTACAGGATTCTGAATTTGTATTTTTGCAGACAATATCATTTGATTCTTTGTTTCATCGGTTGATACATTTGGTGAACTTGAATATATTTCTGCAATCTTCAAACTTCCAAAACTAATTGACGGCAGTCTTGAATGTATCTTCATCTCTAAAGTGCCATGCTGCCCTCTGAATACATCGATTATCATAAATTTTCAGTTCCTTTCTCAAAAACATAAGTTTTTTAATTTAGAATATAAGACTTATTTTATTTATGACATATATTTTGAATAATACGATTACTTATAATTATCCGAAAAGATATAGTTGTTTTTTATTTTTCCATTTTACTAAAAGCGTGTCATTCTACTTCAAATATTAAAATTTATTAATCTAAAAATATTTTTTGGATTAAGTCAGGAGAGATATTATGAATAAATACAATGAAATTAAAACCATCCCAGAATTAATGATGTTTGTTAGACTACATGGTATTGACAGCTCTGATATAGACTTTATTAATTATGCAGCTGATATTATCAGACATGCCAAAATGGATGAATTAGCTCAATACGCAAAAGAAGATAAACAGATTTTTTTCCTCATTACAAGATTCACATGGTCCATGACACGAAACATAGTATTTTATATTGATTATATAAGCGATACTTGTAAAGAATACAAGACAAAAGCTTTGATGTACGATAAAATATGCGAACAAATTGCTGAATTAACAAAAGAAAGAAGCATGAGAGATAATGAAATTGAATCTTTAAAAGAGGATAAGCAATGGCTCCTTGTTGAAAGGAATTCAAACCTAGCTCTAATTGAGGTATTTAAAAAATCGATAAACGACTTAGAACAAACAGTAAAATCTTTAAAACTACAATTAGACATAACAGACAAAGAGTCATTGACAAGGTAACTAGAGCTGAAAGTTATTAATTTGATAAATATGATAAATGAAGCTGAGGAAGGAATGAATCGAATGATTGATTTAATAAAAAATACAAATACCTTTAAAACAGGTTTTAAGTTTACTTTAAAAAATGACTTAATATTAAGAAGGGTGAGAACCAAAAAAGGAGCTCTATGTGAAATTGTAGAAATCGACGAAAGTGATGGTGAATTTCCATACAAAGTAGAAATCCAAGGATACAAATTTGGCTGGTGGTATTTTTCAGAAAACGAAATAATAGAACACTTAATTAGATAAAACATATAAAAATAAGAAGCTTTTGAGCTTCTTATTTTTATTTTTATATCAATATTTTTTCATTTGATCTATCTGCAATAGTAAAATTAGCGGGCTTTATTAACTTTCAAAAAACAGTATCAAAGTCATATCATTTACAACAGCAGAAATTATAGAAATATGTACAATAAAATAATTATCCGAAAGAAACGTAACTCTCAGTTTTTAATCTCCATCAAACAATTCAGGATATCTCCCACTTAAATAATCATAATCAACAATAAATTCGCTAATATGACACCAGAACTTCTCACCATTCTCATCTTCAACACAAATTCCTATCCATCTGTCGTAATTCCTATGTGGTTGCCAAACATCAGTGCATACACCTAATAAGGTTAATTTTTCACGTTTACATCTTTTTGCTATAATATAAGGATCGTGACTGATCCATACATTCCAATTAGAATGACGACCAATCTCATATTCTTTCATATTATTCTTCAGGGCCCTGATTATATTTTTTGCCTCTTCCTTATATGTAGTATGAAATTCCTCTTCTGTCATCTCAACATCGAACAACGTACCCTCAGATGTTATTTTATCTTCAAATTCTCCCCAATTTAAAACAGTAACAAATGAAGGATTCATATCTTTTACAATAGCATTCACAGAACAAGAACGCCCAGTTTGTGACCAACCTGTAATCTTCATATCTTTTTTTAAATGTCTCCACGTAATTTTCTTAACATCAGTTTCCATATTATACCTACTTTCCTATCTTACACATAATAGCCATGCATTTTTTCTAATTTCGTATTCCTCTCATTAACTTTAAAAGTCGCCAATTTAACATTACCTATTGGTATTACTTTAATCATATCATCTGACCAAATGTGAAAAAATGAATGCTGGTCACTGCCAATAAACAGCCCCGAAATTCTTTCTTCATTATTATCAATGAAACTTATGCGATCTCCTCTTGATATAATTGTATTGCGAAGGGATGTTTCAATCCAATGACGATCAGGAAATACAAAAATTGAATATAATTCTTTATCAGCATTATTTAGTAAATGGTATTTCCTCTGAATGTATGTCTTATTGTATTCATCTGTGTCATATGCTTTTCTGCAATATATATTTAACCAGTAGTTGATATATTCTGATAGTTTCTTGTTAGTTTTTCTTTTATCCTTATCCTTTATAGTGATTCGGCTCTTTGAATCAGCTATTATTAATTTAATGGAATCGATATCAATTTCGATATTTGGAATTTTGGTTACATGATACTGCATTGCATCCGCATCTGCCTTAAGTATCACACAAAAATTACTTTTATTTCTATTATCAACTCCTGCGAAAAATCCTTCCAAGGTTTTCTTGTGCAAGTTACTATAAAAACTAATCCAATCTCCTTTATTGATAATAATATTGTATTTGTAAAATTTAGGCTGCATTATTTGTTCTGTGCCATATGTAGTCCAATTCAGTCTATTTGTATATTTTACTTTTTCTTTATTATGAAATAAATAGTACTTAGTTGAAGCTTGGTTTGAAGATAAACCCTTTTTCATTTCATTACTAAGTTGTGCCGAAATACCTTTTGTGGATTTGAATTTTACAACCTGGATAATAGTTCCAATAACTAACACAATGAACACTGAAATTAAAAGACTTTCAAACATATTCATACACTCCTTGTATTTTTCAAATAAGTTTATTATTTTTGTTTTACACATACTTATGACACATATTTTTTATTGTGTAAAACATTCTAAAAAAATAATAAAAAAATGTGTGTTTGACACTCGACACACTTACACATTGTTTTGTGGGTACATTGGACCCTTCTAGGTCTTACTAAATCTGCTTTTCATTTTTCATCGATACAGAAATTTGTAGCTGTGTTGTCCGTCTGTAAAGTAAGTAAGTTAAGTGGTTATAAATAACCTTAAATTTATCTCTTTTCTCCTTAATCTCCCTCCATCTTAAGTTTACTGTTTAAGTAAGTTAAGTAAATATATTCTTATATTATTTTTGTATTATTTTTGTCAATTCTTCCATTTTCTTATCTATCATTTTTTCCGATTTTTTCTTTTTGCTTTTTATCGAACGAAGCTAAGAGTCGGTTCATGTATTTAAATATCTTTTTAAGAACATCCCAACTCATTTCCCTATCCCCCCAAGTCCATCCATACGGTTTTAAATGTTTTTTTAAACACATACACCTTTCCTCTATACGATTTTAAATGTTTTTTTAAATACAAGACAATATCTTCCATCCTTCATCTATACGGTTTTGAATGTCTTTTTAAATACATGTCAATATATTACATATGTCTCAAATGAAGCTTCCTTCTAGGTTTATTCGTTTTTATTCTTCTGTCTTTTTATCTGATTTATTATCTACTTTGAGTGTGATTCATTATCTAGTTTGGGTGTGTTTTATCACAGGCATACTGGGTAATGCTTAGACGAAGCTGAGAGTTATAAGTCAGCTATGCGAGGAGCTTTTTCGGATAAATATTGATTTTTAAAATCGTGAACTTTGTGTTAGTGACACACCAAGACCAAGGTAGGTTCTTAGAGTGAGTATGTGTTCCAGCCAATAAGCTAAACAAATTCTTTAGCTTCATAGGATTAATGTCTTAATTTGTTTTGGTTCATTTCATAGCTTCCTTATAAAGCTTTTTGCGTTAAATATTAATAAGTGTATATGACACAAATATTAGAAACTGTAAGGCTTTAGCGGTTTTTTTATTTTATTTATCAGCTTCGTCTATAAGCTTCATTCATTCGCTCGACTCATCTAATCTCCTGAATTTTGCCATTACTTTGTCAAGTAACATACAAGGAGTGTCAAGGAGTTTATCAGCTCCGTTTATCAGTTCTGCTCATGCAGCCCCCTTATCCAGTTTACTTGTGCCTCGCCCATTGCTTCAAGGTAACTATGAATACAGTTATGAGTATATTAACAAATGCAGTTGTAAGTAGGATACTTGGGTTATTTCTTCTTCTTTTTCTCTCCCCTTTTCATTCCTTTTTGATCCCTATTATTGTGCACTTTTCCCCTTGTCCTTATTTTCTTACTTACTTAGCGTGTACGTAGGCGTAGCCGGAGCTGAGATTGTTTTGTATTGCATTGTATTGCATTGTTTTACTTACTTAGAGTGTTATCTGGAGGCGAAGCCGGAACCTAGACGGAGCTGAGAATCAGAGGGTTACAGGGTTTTTGTATCTTAGCTCCGTTTGTCAGCTCTGTTCGATAGGCTTCGCCTTAATCCTATCGAACTTCGCTCTTGATAATAGGGTGATAAGGGCTATGATAAGGGTTAATAAAGTTAAAGAAGGAAGCTGGAAAGGGTTGATGAAGGAAACTCACGGGTGGGGGTTTGTAGCTAAGCATATAAAGAGACCAAGGGGAGTAGTTACAAGTATTAAAAATGCAAATATCTAGGAGTTTGTGTATCTATTATCAGTACTGATATATTGGTCAACACTAAGACTAAGATTAAAATCTCAGGCTGTCTATGCCAGGAGCTTTTTCGGATAAAATATTGATCTTTTTTGAGTAAAATTGCGAATTCTATGTCAAAGTTCAGCCCAAATTAAGAATATTTTATGCCTTAGATGTACTAATTACCAATGTAATTTTCAGGGGACATTTACCCCTGTTTTTTACGAAGTTTTATGTAAATGCAAAGTTAATAGCGACTTAGAGACATAA
>Ga0209800_10002177_pt1 | contig 17916 bp, 15 predicted proteins | sample Higcelweek8metaG_FD_187174 | JGI IMG/M metagenome (GOLD analysis project Ga0209800, IMG submission 187174) | Freshwater pond sediment microbial communities from the University of Edinburgh, under environmental carbon perturbations - High... | ecosystem: Environmental > Aquatic > Freshwater >...
TGAAGGCATGCTGTGGATTGCGCGGAGCGGGTCGCAATGGCGTCTTCTGCCTGCGGAATACGGTAAATGGAACAGCGTGTACCGGCGTTTCCGACGCTGGTGCATGACAGGTGTGTGGGATGCTCTGCTGCAGACGTTGGCGGAGTTGGCCGAACCGGACAACACGATGCACATGATCGATAGCACGGTCATCCGGGCACACCAATGTGCCGCCGGGGTAAAAGGGGGGATCAAAATCAGGCGGCCCTTGGCCGGTCCCGTGGAGGCTTCTCGACCAAGATCCATGCCCGATGCGACGGGAAAGGACGCCCTATAGGGTTTTGGCTGACCGGTGGTGAAGTTCACGACAACCGTGGTTTTCTCCCACTTCTGAGGTTGGTTGACGGCAAGATAAAAGCGATGCTGGCGGACAAGGGTTATGACGCTGATGCCATCCGCGAGGAGTTGCTGATCCATGGCATCGAGCCGGTGATCCCTTCCAAGAAGGATCGAAAGCAGCCAATCCCCTATGACCGAGAGAAGTACAAGCAAAGAAACCTGATCGAGCGCTTTTTCAACAAACTCAAGAACTGGCGTCGGATCTCTACCCGATACGACAAGACAGCAGATTCATTTCTCGGCTTTGTATGTCTCGTATCTGCCAAACTATGGATACCCTTTGTCAACAGAACCTAATACAGGTAATAGCCGTCAAACGGCGGGCTCCAGTCGGCAAGGACGCTTTCCAGCCGCCCGGCATCGCGGTGGGCGGCGGTGGTGTCGGCCATCAGATAGCCCAGCCCGAACCCGGCCAGACAGGCATCCAGAATCACGCTGCTGCTGTTGAAGGTTAGTTGACCATCCACCCGCACCCGCAGCGGATGGCCGTCCTTTTCAAATTCCCACACATACAGCCCGCCCGAGGTCTGAAGCCGCATGTTGATGCAGCGGTGGCCGGTCAAATCGTGCGGCACCAGCGGCTTGGGATGACGGGCGAAATAGGACGGCGCGCCCACCACCAACAGCCGCATGGCCGGGCTGATCGGCACGGCGATCATGTCCTGTTCCAGACTTTCGCCCAGCCGCACCCCGGCATCAAAGCGGTCGTTGACGATATCGCGAAAGGTGGACTCCACCACCACTTCGACCGAAATATCAGGATAGGCCCGCAGCATCGGTTGCAGCGCTGGCCACAGGACGGTGCGAAAGGCGTGTTCGCTGGCGGTCAGGCGGATGTGCCCGGCGGGGGTGTCGCGCAGGGCAGTCAGGGCGGCCAGCTCGGCCTCGATCTCGTCCAGCTTTGGCCCCACCGACTGGATCAACCGCTCGCCCGCTTCGGTGGGGGCGACACTGCGGGTGGTGCGGGTCAACAGGCGCACCCCCAGCCGCTCCTCCAGCGCCCGGATGGTGTGGCTGAGGGCCGATTGCGACACCCCCAGCCGCGCCGCCGCACGGGTAAAGCTGCGTTCGCGGGCAACGGCCAGAAAGGCCGCAAGATCGGGGAGCGGGCTGCGCTGCATTGATGACTCCTGTCGATAAAGCCATGCCGATTTTTCTGTCTAATCGCACAGTCTGGCAAGGATTACTGTTCCGGCTCCTTCCTTCCCCCGTCACGGAGAGCAGACATGGAACAACGAATCCTCGGGACCAGCGGCCTGCGCGTCTCGGCACTCGGTTTGGGCTGCATGGGGCTGAACTTCAGCTATGGGCAGGCGCTGGAGCGGCGCGACGCCATCGCCCTGATCCGCACCGCCGCCGATCAGGGCATCACCTTTTTTGACACCGCCGAAGTCTATGGTCCCTTCACCAACGAAGAAATGGTTGGCGAAGCGCTGGCCCCGATCCGCGACCGGGTGGTGATCGCCACCAAGTTCGGCTTTGCCATTGACCCGGCCAGCGGTCAGTACACCGGCGTCAACAGCCAGCCTGACCACATCCGCGCGGTGGTCGAGGCATCGTTGCAGCGTCTGGGGACTGACCGCATCGACCTGTTGTATCAACACCGCGTTGACCCCGCCGTGCCGATCGAAGATGTTGCCGGAACGGTCCGCGACCTGATTGCCGAGGGCAAGGTGCTGCATTTCGGCCTGTCCGAAGCCGGAGCGCAGACCATCCGCCGCGCCCACGCGGTGCAGCCGGTCACCGCCCTGCAAAGCGAATATTCCCTGTGGTGGCGCGAGCCGGAGCAAGAGATCCTGCCGACCCTCGCGGAGCTGGGGATCGGCCTTGTGCCCTTCAGCCCGCTGGGGCGAGGCTTTCTGACCGGCACCATCGACGCCAGCACCACCTTTGCCGCCGGAGACTTCCGCAACGTCGCCCCCCGCTTCAGCGCCGAAAACCGTGAGGCCAATCAGGCCGTGGTCGCCGTACTGGGCGCGCTGGCCGACAGCAAACAGGCCACCCGCGCCCAGATCGCGCTGGCGTGGCTGCTGGCGCAAAAGCCGTGGATCGTCCCCATCCCCGGCACCACCAAAGCCCACCGGCTGGCGGAGAATGTCGCCTCGGCCAGCATCACCCTGACCACCGACGAGCTGAACGCCATTGACAGCGCCATGGCCGCCATCACCCTGCACGGCGACCGCTATCCCGCCCATCTGATGCAGTTGGTCGGGCGATAATGGCCGTTCTCGTCACCATCCTCGGCAGCTATCTGATGATCGTGCTCGATATCTCGATTGTCATTACCGGCCTGCCCCGCATCCAGCAGTCGCTGGGGTTTTCGCCCGCGCAATTGTCGTGGGTCCACAGCGCCTATACGCTAGCCTTTGGAGGTCTGTTGCTGCTGGGCGCACGGGCGGGGGACATTCTGGGCCGTCGCCGGGTGTTCATCCTCGGGCTGATGGTGTTCACCGCCGCGTCGGTGGTCATCGGCATGGCCCAGTCTGCGCTGTGGATGTTGACGGCCCGCGCCGTTCAGGGGGCGGGCTCGGCCTTGCTCGCCCCTTCGACGCTGGCCCTGTTGACCACCCGCTTCCCCCACGGCCCCGAACGCACCCGCGCCATCGGCCTGTACGGAGCCACCGCCGGCATCGGTGCCAGCATCGGACTGGTGGCCGGTGGCGTTCTGGCCGACATGCTGTCGTGGCGGGTCGGCTTTTTCATCAATCTGCCGGTTGGGCTGGCCCTTATGCTTGCCGCCCGACGATTATTCCCGGAAAGCCCGCGTCATCACGGTCGTTTTGATCTGATCGGTGCCATCACCTCGACCCTCGGCATGGGGTCGCTGGTCTTTGCGCTGGTCCATGCCGCCGAAGCCGGGTGGCACAGCCCGCTCACCCTGTTGCCATTGCTGGCCGCCGCCGTGCTGATCGGCCTGTTGCTGGTCAATGAGTGGCTGGTTCCCCAGCCGATCATGCCGCTGTGGCTGTTTGCCAGCCGGGAGAGAACCGGCGCCCTGTTGGCCCGCTTGCTGTTTCTGGGGGCGATGGTCGGTTTCTGGTTCTTTACCAGCCAGTTCCTGCAAGGTGTTCTTGGCCTGAGCGCCTTTGCCACCGGCTGCACCTTTCTGGCCACCGCCATCCCGCAATTTATCGCTGCCCTGCAAGTCCCACGACTCACGCGCAAGGCCGGGAATGGGCCTCTGTTGGTCATCGGTCTGGCGATCACTCTGGCCGGACTGGGCTGGCTGGCACTGACAGCTCAGCAGATGGCCGGGCACATGGCCATGCTGGCCCCGATGATGCTGTTGGGGATCGGTCAGGGGTTAACTCTTAGCCCGCTGACCGTCGCCGGGATTGCCAACGTCCCGCAAGACGCTGCCGGGGCCGCATCCGGGCTGGTCAACATGGCCCATCAACTGGGCGGCTCGTTGGGGCTGGCGGTGCTGGTGCTGGTGTTCAGTGCCGTGCAAGACCCTTCGGCGCCTGCTCCGGTCTTGCTGGCCCACCGGATTGCGGCTGTTTTTGCCTCTGGCGCGGGGATGCTGGCTCTTGCCCTGCTGCTGGTCGGCGGGTTGATCCTGCCCGGTGGGAGGAGACCGCCCAGTACATCGTGAATGCAACAGACAAGTCGTGGAGCGCTACTCCACACCTCGCCGGGGCCTTAAGGCCCCGGACCCAATGACATTGACGGGGAAGAACTGGTCACCGCGCTGGGGGCCGCAGCCGCAGCATACGGAGCAAAAAAGACCGCCGATGCCCTTGCCAACGGGGAAAAGGGACCAGCCCCCAGCACCCTCTGCCCCCCAGCACTCGCCCGGAGGAAAAAAAGGAGGACACAGTCCTTGCAGACCTTCAGGACGATACTCTTCCTGATCAAAACATTCTTGATATCAAGGTCCTCAAAAAGCCCATTCCGATCAACCTCGGCGAGGCACTGCCGGAAAAAGTAGAGACCGGACTGGGCAAGATTCAGGACAGCCGCCACAAGGATTTCATTCGTTGTCTTATCAAGAATGGGGATCAAATCAGTGGATTAGGGGATGATGGATGCAATATTGACATCAAGGGAAATTATGCCGACGTACAAAATACACTCCGCGAGATGCAGGAGAAATTTGGCGGGACAATCAAGCCTCAAAAGATGAGCGCAAAATTCAACCACCAATCGATGGACGTCCTTGAAGTCAATGATACACTGGAGGTCAACGCACGCCCAACAGCTGATAGCACCAGCACTCCAACATTGGAGATCCGCGTCAAAAAAAGTGAAAATGATGATACCGTATACGTCGTAAAAATACGTGCCTATCCATAATCAATACCATTCAAAGTCAACATCATGTGTAATTCATAAGGGGACGGATAATTACCATCCCCTTATGATATGTGCATGGAGAAATAAATGATGTACAAAAAAATATCCGAAGACGAATACGACCACACAACCCTCCCCATTCTGGAGGCCATTTTTGATCAATACATCTATGGGACGGTCGATAACCCGTTCATAAATAAATCATGGGAGGTTATTCTTCTTGGAAAGAATATACTTTGCATGCTTCTTGACCATCATTCGATAACCGAAAAATCAAAAATAGATACCGTTATAATGTACAATAAAATCACACAATATCTTCAAAGAAGGAATATTAATGAAGTCATAATTTCGAAAACACCAGGCCGGAAACCAATTGGACCCGAAATATATTCCAATTTTGCGGCTGTAATACCAACAGCATCAATCACTGAGAGCATCCGGGAGCTATGGAACAAAGAACCAGATTTCAAATCAGCTCACACATATGCTTTATGCGATGAAACAATGACATGGGGTTACATATCCACATGGGACGACTTTAGCTGGCTAGCCGGGGATGCAGACTTCATCGAAGGCTTCCACGCCTTCTATGGAGGGCGTGAGGCTGTTCGGCAGTATTTCTACGATTTCGATGTCTCCGGCGCATGGATTCTGTCCTACGACGAGACCGGAGGCGTCCCCGCAGTAGGAGCCAACTCAACTCGTGAATACGCCTATTACTGCGCTGGCTGGGAACCGCACATCTATACCGAGCAGGAAATCGAGGCAAACACCATCGAATATCCTGAACCAACCCAGCCTCCAGCATCAGGACAAGGTGAAAGCTGATTTACGAGAGGTACCATGTACAGAAAAATATCCGAAGACGAATACGACCACACAACCCTCCCTATCCTGGAGGCCATTTTTGATCAGGATATTTACGGGACGGTTGACAACCCGTTTATCAATAAATCATGGGAGGTTATTCTTCTGGGATGGGATCTATTTTACATGTTTGCTGACGAAAGCAGGCTAACCAAGAAATCCAAAATAGAGACCGTCCGCATATACAAGAAAATTTTCCAGTATCTTCAGATCAGAGATATTAACGAAATCATCATCTCCAAGACGCCCGGGCGTCGACCAACTGAGCGCGAAGGCTATCGCAATTTCGCTGCCATCATACTAACAGCATCAATCGCCGACAGCATACAGGAATTGTTGAACAAAGAACCTGATTTCAGGCCAATTCACAGGTACACCATATGCGATGACACAAAAAGATGGGGATACATATCCACACACGATGGCTTTAGCTGCCTTGCCGGAGAGGCTGACTTCATCGAAGATTTCCACGCTTTCTATGGCGGACGCGATGCCGTCAGGCAGTATTTCTACGATTTCGATGCCTCCGATGCATGGGTTCTGGCGTATGACAACACTGGCGGTGTCCCCGCCGTAGGAGCCAACTCAACCCGTGAATACGCCTACTATTGTGCTGGCTGGGAACCATACGTCTACACAGAGCAGGATCTGGCCGAGGATCCCATGGAAAGCCCTGAACCAACCCAACCTCCGGCCTCGCCCTGAAAGCTCGTGGAGCGCTGCTCCACACCTCGCCGGAGCCTTCAGGCCCCGGCCCCCGTTCCTTTGAAATCCAGAAAAACTGGAGGCTCGGAGGCTGTGCCTCCGAACGGGTCCGGGCGGTGGCACGGCCGCGCAGCGGAATTTCCGCCGCCATAACAAAACGCGCCAGAGACAATGTCTCTGGCGCGTTCCGCTTATGCCCGTCATCACAGGGGCCTGAACCCCCGGTCAAAATTTAGCGCAGGATCGACTTGCCAGCGAACAGCGCGGCATCGCCCAGCTCTTCCTCGATACGGATCAGCTGGTTGTACTTCGCCATACGGTCGGAACGGCTCATCGAGCCGGTCTTGATCTGGCCGCAGTTGGTGGCAACGGCGATGTCGGCAATGGTGCTGTCTTCGGTTTCGCCCGAACGGTGCGACAGGACGGCGGTGTACTTCGCCTTGTGCGCGGCTTCGACGGCTTCGAGGGTCTCGGACAGGGTGCCGATCTGGTTGACCTTCACCAGGATCGAGTTGGCCACGCCCTTTTTGATGCCATCGCGCAGACGAAGCGGGTTGGTCACGAACAGGTCATCACCGACCAGTTGCACCTTGTGGCCGAGGGTGTCGGTCAGCAGCTTCCAGCCTTCCCAATCGTCTTCGGCCAGACCGTCTTCGATCGACAGGATCGGGTAACGGTTGCACAGGTCTTCGTACAGGCGAACCATGCCTTCGGAATCGAGGGTCTTGCCTTCGCCTTCCATCACGTACTTGCCGCCCTTGAAGAACTCGGTCGAGGCAGAGTCCAGCGCCAGCATGATGTCTTCGCCCGGCACATAGCCAGCGGCTTCGATCGACTTCATGATGAAGCCCAGAGCATCGTCCGCCGACTTCAGACCCGGAGCAAAGCCGCCTTCGTCACCAACGTTGGTGTTGTGACCGGCGTCATGCAGGTTCTTTTTCAGCTGGTGGAAGATTTCAGCGCCCATGCGGATCGATTCCGCCACCGAGGTGGCCGACACCGGCATGACCATGAATTCCTGGAAGTCGATCGGGTTGTCGGCATGCGCGCCGCCGTTGATGATGTTCATCATCGGCACCGGCAGGGTGCGGGCATAGGTGCCACCGATGTAGCGGTACAGCGACAGACCGGCTTCTTCGGCAGCGGCCTTGGCGCAGGCCAGCGACACGCCGAGGATGGCGTTGGCGCCCAGACGGGCCTTGTTCGGGGTGCCGTCCAGCTCGATCATGGTCTTGTCGAGATAGACCTGATCTTCGGCATCCAGACCGGCCAGAGCCTGGAAGATGTCGTCGTTCACGCTGTCAACGGCCTTCAGCACGCCCTTGCCGCCGAAACGGGACTTGTCGCCATCGCGCAGTTCGACAGCTTCGTGAGCACCGGTCGAGGCACCCGACGGCACTGCCGCACGGCCAAACGCGCCGCTCTCCAGAATGACATCGACTTCAACGGTCGGGTTGCCACGGGAGTCGAGGATTTCGCGGGCGTGAATATCGATAATCGCGGACATCGAAAAGTGCTCCTAGCCAATGGAGAGCGGATGAGACTTCGCCAGCCGGTCAAAGGCGGCCAGCGTCGTGAGAAGATCTGCCATCTGTCCCATGGGCACCATGTTCGGGCCATCGGACGGGGCAGCATCAGGGTCGGGATGGCATTCGATGAACACCCCGGCGATCCCGAGCGACACCGCCGCCCGCGCCATCACCGGAGCAAACTCGCGCTGCCCCCCCGACGAAGTACCCTGACCCCCCGGTTGCTGAACCGAATGGGTCGCATCCATGATCACCGGGCAGCCGGTCTGGCGCGCCATGGTCGGCAGGCTGCGCATGTCGACCACCAGCGTATTGTAGCCGAAAGAGGCTCCACGCTCGGTGACAATCACGTTATGGTTGCCGCTATCGTCCAGCTTGGCGACCACGTTGGCCATGTCCCACGGGGCGAGGAACTGGCCCTTTTTGACGTTGACCACCTTGCCGGTGCGGGCAGCGGCGATCAGCAGGTCGGTCTGACGGCACAGAAAGGCCGGGATCTGCAGGATATCGACCACTTCGGCCAGAATGGCGCACTGGTCGTTTTCATGCACATCGGTCAGCACCGGGCAGCCATAGGTGGCCTTGATCTCGGCGAACACCTCCAGCGAAGCCTCAAGGCCCATCCCGCGCCGCCCCTTGAGCGAGGTGCGGTTGGCCTTGTCGAACGAAGTCTTGTAGACCAGCGGCATGTTCAGGTTGCGGCAGATGTCCACCAGGGCACCCGCCGTTTCCATGGCGTGATCACGGCTTTCCATCTGGCACGGACCGGCAATCACCGCCAGCGGCAGGTCGTTGCCGAAGGTGACCGAACCGGCGGTCACATGACGTTGCACGACAGCAGAAGTCATCAGGACATACGCCTTTGCGTCAAGAGGGGGAGAACACTTGCCTTGCCCCACCAGAGCCCGCCTGCGCGGCCTCTGGCCCTCCCCATATACTCATCCCCCTCCGCCGGTTGGCAGAGGGGGATGATGTCGATATCAGACCAGACGCGACTGTTCAATCGCCGCCCGGATAAAGGACGTGAACAGCGGATGCGGATCGAACGGCTTGGACTTCAGTTCCGGGTGGAACTGCACGCCGATGAACCACGGATGATCCGGGTATTCGACGATTTCCGGCAGCAGACCATCCGGCGACATGCCCGAGAAGCGCATGCCCGCGGCCTCGAGCTGTTCGCGGTAGTTGATGTTGACTTCGTAGCGGTGACGGTGACGTTCCTGGATCACGTCGCTGCCATAGATCGAGCGCACCTTGGTACCGTCCACCAGATGGCACTTGTAGGCACCCAGACGCATGGTACCGCCCAGATCGCCCGCCGCCGAACGCTTGACCAGCTGTTCGCCACGGATCCATTCGGTCATCAGGCCGACCAGCGGTTCCTCGGTATAGCCGAATTCCGACGACGAGGCACGCGGCAGGTTGGCCAGATTGCGGGCGCATTCGATCACCGCCATCTGCATCCCGAAGCAGATGCCGAAATACGGCACGCGTCGGGTGCGGGCAAAGGTCGCCGCCTTGATCTTGCCTTCGGCACCACGCTCGCCAAAGCCGCCCGGCACCATGATGCCGTGCACGTCTTCCAGATGGTTGACCGCATCGCCCTTTTCGAACACTTCGCTGTCGAACCAGCGCAGGCGGACGCGCACGTTGTTGGCCAGACCGCCGTGGACCAGCGCCTCGGCCAGCGACTTGTAGCTGTCGAGCAGCGAGGTGTACTTGCCGACCACGCCAATGGTCACTTCGCCTTCCGGCTTGGTGGCGCGTTCGACGATGCCGTGCCAGCGGCTGAGGTCCGGGGCCGGTTCGACCGGCAGACCAAAGAACTTGCACACCTGGCTGTCAAAGCCCTGGGCGTTGTAGTCGATCGGCACCTGATAAATGGTCGGCGCGTCCAGCGCGGCAATGACGTTCTTTTCATTGACGTTGCAGAACAGCGCAATCTTGCGGCGCTCGCTTTCCGGGATCGGGCGGTCCGACCGGCACAGCAGCATGTCCGGCTGGATGCCAACCGACAGCAGTTCCTTGACCGAATGCTGGGTCGGCTTGGTCTTGATTTCGCCTGCGGTCGGGATGTAGGGCAGCAGGGTGACGTGGATCACCATCGCCCGCTCGCGGCCCAGTTCGTTCGACAGCTGACGGATGGCTTCGAGGAACGGCAGGCTTTCGATATCACCAACGGTGCCACCGATTTCGCACAGGCAGAAATCCTCGTCGGTCAGGTCCGACAGTACAAAGGTCTTGATCTGGTCCGTGACATGCGGAATGACCTGCACGGTACCGCCGAGATAATCGCCGCGACGTTCCTTTTCCAGCACCATCTTGTAGATGCGGCCAGAGGTCACGTTGTCGCTCTGGCGGGCCGGAACGCCGGTAAAGCGTTCATAGTGACCCAGATCCAGATCGGTCTCGGCCCCGTCATCGGTGACGAACACTTCGCCGTGCTGGGTCGGGCTCATGGTGCCCGGGTCAACGTTCAGGTACGGGTCGAGCTTGCGCAGGCGGACCTTGTAGCCGCGCGCCTGCAGGGAAGCCCCGAGGGCAGCCGAAGCCAGGCCCTTGCCCAGCGAGGAGACAACGCCACCGGTGATGAAGATAAACCGCGTCATGGAGCGTATTTTTACCTCATGCAGAGTGCGCGCCCAACAGGAACCAGCTGCTGGTCTGGCGGCGCACACGAAAATCAACGTCAAACGACAGGCTGGTCGGCAGAGCCTTTGCACAAAGCCCCGGCAGCCCAGAGCTTTCCTTGCATCGCAAGATCAAGCACCCAGGCTGCCAGTCCCAAACAGGCGATAACCACCGCCCAACCCGACTGTGTTACAAAAAACAGAGGCGGCCGCAGCCGCCTGCTGTTGGCATCCGGAAAGACGCCCGTTACTTCGCGATCGGAGCCGCAGGCCCGGTCGGAGCAGCCGGAGCCACCGGTTCAGCCGGAGCAGTCGCCGCCGGGGCCACACCATCAACGATCGACGGGGCGCTGCTGCGCTGATTGGCCATGATCGCCAGCACCAGGCTGGTGACAAAGAACGCCGTCGCCAGAATGGCCGTGGCACGGGTCAACAGGTTTCCAGCCGCACGGCCGGACACCAGACCACCGCCGCCGCCGCCAATCCCCAGAGCGCCGCCTTCGGAGCGCTGCAGCAGGATGGTCCCGACCAGAGCCAGCGAGATCAGCAGATGGATAACCAGAACGACCGTAATCATGCTTCACTTCCAATAGAGGGAGCACCCGGAGAACGCCCCGGGTGCAGACTCGCGTTGGCGGCTTTGTAATCCCCTATGCCGCCAAATGCTAGGGGCAAGTTGCACCTGATCGCAGAAATGAGCATTCAGCTCAGGCGTCGCAAGCCTGCGCGATCGCCCAGAAGTCATCGACCTTCAGGCTGGCACCGCCCACCAGAGCACCATCCACGTCGGTCAGGCCCAGGAAATCCACCGCGTTCGACGGCTTGACCGAACCACCGTACAGGATGCGCAGCGATTCACCGCCACCGCCCATCACCTGATTGGCAACCTTGCGGGCTTCGGCGTGGATTTCGGCCACATCATCGGGGGTCGGGGTGCGACCGGTGCCGATGGCCCACACCGGCTCATAGGCCAGCACGGTGTTCTGGGCGGTCGCGCCAGCCGGCAGCGAACCACGGATCTGCTCGCTGACCACCGACAGGGCTTCGCCACGGTCGCGCTCGCCTTCGGTTTCCCCGATGCAGATCACCGCAACCAGACCGGCAGCCTGCGCGGCCTGCGCCTTGTCCTTCACCACCGCGTTGCTTTCGCGGTGATCGGCGCGGCGCTCGGAATGGCCGACGATCACATAGCCACAGCCCAGATCGCGCAGCATCCACGCGCTGATGTCACCGGTATGTGCACCCTTTTCACTGGCATGGCAATCCTGCCCGCCCAGCACCAGACCACTGCCCGCAATGTGACCGGCAACCACCGACACCAGCGTCGCGGGCGGGCACAGCAGCATGTCGAACGCAGGCTTCTGCAGCGCCTTGTACCGTGACGCCAGACCACCAGCCAGCAGTTCGGCATCGGCCTTCAGGCCATTCATCTTCCAGTTACCAGCAATCAACGGGCGGCGAGCGGTCATCCCCGGCATCCTTGTTATGGTTTCGTCGCAATGTCAGGACGGCTTTGCCCCCGGGCCAGCCGTCGCGGCATGGTGTACCATGCCCGCTGGCACTTGCCAACCGGACTGCGGTACCAGACCAGCGCCCCACAAACGGAAAAGCTGCCGGAATAGGGATTGCGTCAGCCGGAAAAGGCTTTACCTTGCAGGACAAAGCCTGCGCTTTTATCATGCCTTGCCGGATGCAGCCCCTTGGGGGACTAGCTCCCTGGCGGGTTAAAAGAGCGCCAAGGCCCTCGTCCGCTGTCGTTGTCACTATATGGAACACCGTGCTCCATGCTTGAATTTCTTCGCAAGTCCGCTGGCTCGTGGGTCGCAAAGGGACTGTTTATCCTTCTGATCCTCAGCTTTGGTGTCTGGGGCATCGGTGACGTGGTGCGCAGCAGCGGCGCTCCGAAAGCCGCCATCGTGGTGGGTGATGTTGAAGTCTCGCCAGCCGCCGTCCGGCAGGCGTTCGACCAGAAAGTCGAACAGTTCCGTAGCTTCCTTGGCGACCAGATGACCCGCGAAACCGCCCGTCAGATGGGTCTGGCCGACGCCACCGTGCGCGAACTGGCCCAGACCGCCACCATGGACATGCTGGCCAAAGACATGGGCATCACCGTCAGCGATGACGCCGTGCGCGCCGAAATCGTGAAAACCCGCGCCTTTTATGATCAGGGTGGCAAGTTCAGCCCGGAGATTTTCCGCGCCAAGCTGATGCAGGCCAACCTGACCGAAAGCGGTTATGTCGCCATGCTGCGCGACAGCCTGCGCCGCGAACGGATCGAAAGCCTGATCGCCACCCCGCCCGCCGTTCCGGCAACGCTGGCCGATCCGGTGTTCCGTCATGATCAGGAACGCCGCACCGCCGAAAGCCTGACAGTACATCCGGCAGCGCTGACCGTTACCGGCCAGCCCGCCGCCGAAGACCTGGAAAAGCTGTACAAGGAGCACATCCAGGAATTCACCGCCCCGGAATACCGCAAGATCACGGTGTTGACCCTGAGCCATCAGCAGATGGAAAGCCGCGTGCAGGTCAGTGAGCAGGACATCACCGACCACTACACCGCCAACAAGGCCAGCTTCGCCACCCCGGAACAGCGCAGCGTCATTCAGGTGCGCGTGCAGGACGAAGCAACCGCCGCAGACATTGCTGCCAAGGTGCGCAGCGGGATGTCGCTGGCCGATGCCGCTGCTGCCGTCAAGGCCTCGGCGCCGACCTCGATGGGGACCGTTGGCCCCGGCGCCCTGCCGGAAGAAGCCGACAAGGCAGTGTTCGCCCTGACCGTTGGCGGCATCACCGACCCGATCCACAGCCCGCTGGGCTGGCACGTGTTCAGCATCACCGCCATTGCCCCGCCGCAACAGCAGACGCTGGCACAGGTGCACGACGGCATTGCCGCGTCGTTGCGTCAGGAACGGGCGATTGACAAGGTTTATGAAGAGTCCAAGACCCTGCAGGACACTCTGGGGGGTGGCGCGTCACTCGAAGAGGCCGCCAGCAAGCTGGGCCTGACCCTGTTCACCATCGAACAAACCGACATTGACGGCAAGGCCCCCAACGGTGACTTCGCCAAGGGCCTGCCGAGCGATGCCGCTCTGGGGCAGTCAGTGCTGAAGGCTGCCTTCCCGCTGCAAACCGGCGAAGAAAGCCCGCTGCAGGAAATGAGCAACGGTTATTTCATCGCCCGCGCCGACAGCATCACCCCGCCGACCCCGCGCCCGCAGGACAGCGTCGCCAATGAGCTGCGCCAGTTGTGGACCAGCCGGCAGCAGGCCGCGCAGGCCAGCGCCAAGGCCGACGAACTGGCGAAGAAGATCGACGGCGGTGCCGCCATGGCCTCGCTGGCGCAGGCCCCGGCGGTGACCTACAGCAAGCACTCGCCGCTGACCCGTGACGGTCAGCCGGTGCCGTCCGCCGACCTGCAACCGAACCCGCTGCTCAGCCCGGCACAGGTCAAGCAGGTGTTCTCGCTGACCACCGTTGGCGCCTCTGCCGTGGTGGCGACCGAAAACGGCCCGACCGTTGTCCGCCTCAGCGCCATCGAAAAGGCCGATCCGGCGCAGAACAAGGACAAGCTCGACGCCCTGCGGGAGCAACTGGCCTCCGGGTTGGCTCAGGACATCGCCTCCGAGGCTCTCGATGCCTACGGGGCCAGGTTCGGGGTGAAGGTCAATCAAAGCGTGATCGACCAGGCCCTGTAAGTACGTTTCCCCCCCGGCCCGAAACCTCCCCACAGGCTTCGGGCCGGTTCTTTTGTCCACCCTGATGATCCCCTCAGAAAATCATGAACGGATTGTTCGATGCATAGCCTTCCCGCCCTTGATGATTTCCGCGCAGTCTACCAGCAAGGTCGGGCGCAGGTGGTCTGGACCCGTCTGGTGGCCGACCTGGAAACCCCCGTCTCGGCCATGCTGAAGCTGGCCGACGGGCAACAGAATGCCTTTTTGCTGGAATCCGTCGAAGGCGGATCGACCCGCGGCCGCTATTCCTTCATCGGCCTGAAGCCGGATATCCTGTGGCGCAGCCGGGGGGCCAAGGCCGAAATCAACCGTCAGGCCCGCACCAACCCTGATGCCTTCGAAGACGCAGGCGAAACCATGCCGTCGCTGCGGGCGTTGTTGGCCGAAAGCCGGATTGACCTGCCTGCCGCCCTGCCGCCGATGGCCGCCGGCCTGATCGGTTATATGGGCTATGACATGATCCGTCAGGTCGAACGCCTGCCGGACGAAAACCCCGACAGCATCAACATCCCGGACAGCATTTTCATGCGTCCGACGGTGATGGCCATTTTCGATAACGTCGATGGTCTGGTGACGGTGGTGACGCCTGTGCGTCCGCAGGATGGCATCAGCGCCGATGTCGCCTATACGCAGGCCCAGGAACGCCTGAGCGACATCACCGCCGACTTTGAGCGCAACCTGCCCTATCGCCGTGAAGCCAACCGCACCGTTGACGAAGCCCCGACGCCGGTCGCCAACGTTTCGCGCAGCGGGTTCCACGACATGATCCGCAAGGCGAAGGAATACATCGCCGCCGGGGACATTTTTCAGGTGGTGCTGTCCCAGCGGTTCCGCATTCCGTTCCGCCTGCCGCCATTTGCCCTCTATCGCGCCCTGCGCCGCACCAACCCGTCGCCGTTCCTGTTCCACCTGCAACTGGGCGGCTTTGCGCTGGTTGGCTCCAGCCCGGAAATTCTGGTCCGTCTGCGCGATGGCAAAGTCACCATCCGCCCGATCGCTGGCACCCGCCCGCGCGGCAAGACCGCCGAGGAAGACCGCGCCCTGGCCGAAGACCTGCTGGCCGACCCCAAGGAGCTGGCCGAGCACCTGATGCTGCTGGATCTGGGCCGCAACGACGTTGGTCGGGTGTCGCAGATCGGCAGCGTGTCGGTCACCGACAAGATGATCATCGAAAACTACTCGCACGTCATGCACATCGTCTCGAACGTCGAGGGCACCCTTGACGCCAGCAGGCACGATGCCATGGATGCCCTAATGGCGGGCTTCCCTGCCGGGACAGTCTCTGGTGCGCCAAAGGTTCGCGCCATGCAGATCATCGATGAACTGGAAAGCGAGCGCCGCAGTTTCTATGCCGGAGCGGTGGGGTACTTCTCGGCCAATGGTCAGATGGATACCTGCATCGCCCTGCGCACCGCTCTGGTCAAGGACGGCGAGATGATCGTGCAGGCCGGTGCCGGGGTGGTGGCAGACTCTGATCCCGACAAGGAATGGGAAGAATGCCACAACAAGGCTCGCGCTCTGGTGCGGGCCGCCGAAGAAGCGGTGAAATTCGCCGGACGCTGAGCCATCAAAAGACGAGACCGATGTGCCTGCGTCAGATCATGGCTCACGACAGTTGGCGGTATCAGTGCGGGCTACCGCTCGAACCCGTTTGGTAGCGATGCCCCCAAGCCCTCATTTTTTCTTTCAATATCAAGTCAATAGAGTCCGGGGCTTCAAGGCCCCGGCGAAGTGTGGAGCAGCGCTCCACCTCCTTGCGTCCTGACTGTCGTGTCCTGTGGCTTCAGACTGGTCCAGAGCATAGCCCACAAGAACCCCACTCAGCCGGATCACCCATCCTGAGTGGGGTTTTTGTGTCTGCACGGGCATTGTACGCAAACAGCATCCTCACCCATCCGTACAAAAACCTCATATGCAAGAAGGATTTATAAAAAAAGTCCCGTTGCCATACGACTTTTTCAATTCTTCCTTGCGATATTTCATTGTTTAAAACCATCCCTATGCGCACATTATTACAGTCTGAAGAAAAAATTTTGCACCGCAGCAGCAGGCCGTATCCCCCTGCTGATCGCCTCACCCCATCCACAGGAGGATGTCATGGGCCAGATCATTCCTTATGGTGCGGTTCGCACCCTGCGCGCCTGCAAAGACATAGAATCCTCCAGTCAGGAAATCCTGAAAGGACTGGGGCAAATGAGTGACGACGCCGACCGGGCGCGCAACCAGTTGGCCGATGCCGCGCGCAGACTGGAAGAAACCCTGGTGCATTACGGCGATGCCCAGCGCAAGCTGCAGGCGGTGCAGGACAATTACCTGGCCACGATGAAGCTGGTCGACGAAATCATGTCCACCAGTCAGGCGTTCCAGAAATAGAGCGGTGAGCGCAAAAGTGGGAACCGGTTTTGCGCAAAATCACTGCGACAGAACAAAAGCTTGGACCAGCGTGCCTATGTCAGATTTAACGCACGCTGATCTAGACCTGCAAGCGATCGTGTACCGAACCCGCATTATGCTTTATGGTCCGGGATCTGGTGCACACGCTGACAGGACTTCCGATGAACTACCGTCACGCCTATCATGCGGGCAATTTTGCCGATGTCTTCAAGCATGCGATCCTTGCCCTTTGCCTCGAACATTTCAAAACCAAGGATAAGCCGTTCTTTGTCCTCGATACTCACGCCGGTATCGGTCGTTATGACCTGAGCGGGATCGAAGCCGGAAAAACCGGCGAGTGGCAAGACGGCATTGGACGACTTCAGGATGCCGCCACCAAAGGGGCTCTGTCCCCTGTTCTGCTGGATGCCCTGCGCCCGTATCTTGACGCGGTTGCCGCCGAAAATCCCGCGGGCGGTTTTCGCGTATACCCCGGTTCGCCTTGTCTGTCGCAACACCTGTTGCGGGACAACGACCGTTTGTTCCTGTGCGAACTGCATGCCGAAGACGAGCAGACCCTGTGGCAGACCGTCGGGCGCGACAAGCGGGTAAAGGTCGAGCATCGGGATGGCTACGAAGCCCTCAAGGCTGTCCTGCCGCCCAAGGAACGGCGTGGAATGGTGCTGATTGATCCGCCGTTCGAACAGCCCGACGAGTTTGATGCGATGGAACGCGCGCTGGCGGATGGGGTCAAACGCTGGGCTAGCGGCTGCTTTGCCCTGTGGTATCCGATCAAGGACCGGCTGGAAATCGCCACCTTCCACGCTCATCTGGAAACGCTTGATCTGCCGGAAACGGTGGCGCTGGATTTTTACATCCGCGACCCGCAACAGATCATGCCGGGCAGCAGCCTGATCGGCTGTGGCTATGTGCTGGTCAACCCACCCTATGGCCTGATGCGTGTCATCGAACCGCTGATGGACGGCCTGCTGGCCAACCTGCGTCAGGATACCCCGAGCGGGGTCGCTGGCAAGGGGGCCTTCTGGCGTTTGCAGACACTGAAATACGCCTGACAGCCCGTTTGTCGCAAGCACTGCACGGGACAGGTCAAACTCCTGTCCCGTGCAGCGAGCAGGCTCCGCTATTCTGCCGGAGCCGAAGCGACATCAACCGGGCGTGCCCCCACAGGATCGTTACGGAACAGGATATCCAGTTCCTCGACCCGGACTGTCAGCCGGGGGTGGGTGGCAAAGATCGTGCTGATAAAACCAAAAGGCTCTTCCCGCGTTTCAGGGTGATGGCTCTGATGCGTCGAAGGGGCTCAGGTTAGTGTGAATTTTTTGCCTGTTCAGCAGGTTGAAATGCTGCTTCGATGCAGTCCTTGTTCCTGCTTTTGGTCTG
>Ga0209800_10002178_pt1 | contig 17908 bp, 15 predicted proteins | sample Higcelweek8metaG_FD_187174 | JGI IMG/M metagenome (GOLD analysis project Ga0209800, IMG submission 187174) | Freshwater pond sediment microbial communities from the University of Edinburgh, under environmental carbon perturbations - High... | ecosystem: Environmental > Aquatic > Freshwater >...
ACGGCAATACTGATGAGGAGATTGGCTACAAAAAAGTGTCCCCAAACAGCAAAGGCACGGGCAAGAAAGTTGGGTGAAAGTAGCTTAATGTTTGGAACATTGGCATTCTGCCTGACCATTGCCTGTCCTTCAAGCTGTTGAACCCGTGCAACTAAATTGGCGATATCCTGATCTGAATACATAAATCCTCCTAGGATAAATGAATGATATGTTTATTATGCGTTTATTTTCGCAAAAAACAAGCCTGACTAAATATGAATCGCTTTTCCCTCGGCGTTTTCAGCAGCTTCCATCAAGACTTCGCTCAAGGTCGGGTGTGCGTGGATATTGGAAGCGATCGCATCTATACCAAGCCCGTTCTTCTGTGCCAGGGTGAGCTCGGGCAGCAACTCTGAAACTTCGGGTCCTACCAGGTGGGCGCCGAGAAGCTGCTGTCTTTCTTCATCAACGATCACTTTGGCAAATCCAGCGTAATCACCAAACCCAAGCGCCTTGCCATTTGCCTGGAAGGGGAATTTTCCGATCTTTATGGGTTTGCCCAGTTCGCGTGCCTGCGCTTCTGTATAACCAAAGGAAGCTATTTGCGGTTCGCTGAAAGTGGCGCGCGGTACCATAACGTAATTGACTTCCTCAATCGTCTTGCCGGCGATGGCTTCTGCGCACAGGATGCCTTGCTTCGAGGCGACATGAGCCAGCATGAGCTTTCCGGTTACATCTCCCACCGCGCGGATTCCGGGAATATTGGTGGAGTAAGCATCGTCAATCTTGATGAACTTGCGTTCAGTCAGTTCAACACCGATATCTTCAAGTCCGAGACCTGACGTATTGGGTTTAAAACCAGTGGCGAGCAATACCTGTTCGGCTTTAAGAATGGATTCGCCCTCAGAATTCTCAACTGTAACTTTAACACCGTCTGTTACCGGTGCAACAGACTTAACCCGTGTGTCTACAAGGATTTTGATACCGCGTTTGGTGAGTGCTTTTGCCAGTTCCGCACTGACTTCGGCATCTTCCAATGGCGCAACCGCGGGTAACATTTCCACCAGGGTCACCTGGCAGCCGTAGGAATTCCAAACGGTGGCGAATTCAAGACCGATGGCCCCAGCCCCAATGATGATCACAGATTTAGGCAGCCGTTCCTGCAGGATGGCTTCGCGGTATGTGAGTATCTTTATGCCATCAATAGTGATTCCCGGAATTACTGCCGGGTGTGCGCCAGTGGCGATGACGATATTTTTGCCAGTCAGCTCGCGCGTGGAGTTATCCATTGCTATTACTTGAACCGTAGTTGGGCTGGTGAATTTTGCCGTTCCCATCACCACAGGGATGTTGTACTTTTTCATCAGGAATCCAACCCCGCGGGTCAGGCGGTCAGACACCTGGCGGCTGCGTTTTACTGCTGATGTAAAATCAAGCTGCAAATTCTCAAGAGTAAAGCCAAAATCCTTGCCGCGCTCGCGTAAAGTATGTGCCACGTCTGCGTTCTTAAGCAGGGCTTTTGAGGGGATACAGCCAATGTTCAGGCAGACTCCGCCCAACCATTCCTTATCAATGATGGCTACTGATAATCCTAATTGTGCTGCCCGGATGGCAGTTACATAGCCGCCGGGGCCGGCACCAACGATAACAACATCGAAATATTCCATGGCAACCTCTCATTTCTATATTGTTTTTCATTATACCCAATCATTACCCCTGAAATAATTAGTACAATCAAAGGTAAAGGATTAATTTAATGATCGAAATTTTGAAAAAAAGATCAAAAATGACTAACGGCTTTTGGGCTGACAAATTAGGCTTAAATGCCGAGGTTGCCATTTTCCACCAGTGGGAGATGCTTGAGGCGACCCGTTGCATTGATAATTTCCGAATTGCCGCCGGGATGAAAGAGGGATTCCGTGAAGGATTCTTCTTTGCAGATTCAGATGCCTACAAGTGGCTGGATGCTGCTTCGCGCATCCTGGCAACTATTCCTACTGCAAAGTTACTCGCTGTGGTGGATGAGTTCATTTCGATCCTGGAAAAAGCCCAGGATGAAGATGGCTACCTGTACACCTACAATCAGATTCATTTTGGCAAATCACGCTGGCAAAACTTACAGATCGAGCACGAATTCTATTGCCTGGGTCATCTCATCGAAGCAGGGATTTCTCACATCCAGGCTTCCGGCGAGGACCGATTATTCACCATCGCTAAAAAAGCTGCGGACCTGCTGGTGGAAGAATTCTGGGATGCTGCTCCAAAATTCACCGACGGTCATGAGGAAATTGAGATTGCGCTCATAAAATTAAGCCGGTTTACCGGAATCTCCCGCTACCGCGAACTGGCAAAACGCATGTTGGAACGGCGCGGCAAAATCCATGGTTACCCGGCTCACTTTACTATTCAATCATTAAGGAGCGCAGGTCGGATGAACACAGTAACTGCCATGCGCAAACAATATTACAAAACACACCAAACAAAAAATGATTTTCATTTGCCGACACATAATAAACACCTCATACCCCGGATGATGCCATTACGTTTTGCTGCCCAGGCACTCTCGGGCAGATACACACAACAGCATAAGCCGTTGGTTGAACAAAGTGAGCCTGTAGGGCATGCCGTCCGTTTTGCCTATCTCAATACGGCTGCCGCCATGCTTGCCCGTGATGAGAATGATAAATCCGACTTATCAAGGATAAAAAAATTGTGGCAGCATATGGTTACCAGGCGAATGTCAGTTTCAGGCGGGATTGGTTCTTTGCCGTTGACGGAAGGTTTTGGCCGTGATTTCGAGTTGGATCCGGAAGTAGTTTACAACGAAACCTGCGCGGCACTGGGATGCATGCTCTGGGACCACGAGATGGGGTTATTAACGGAAGATCCAAAATACGATGACCTCTTTGAATGGCAGTTGTATAACGCCGCCTCCGTTGGCATTGGTATTGATGGGTGTTGTTACTTTTACAACAATCCGCTGACAACCAAGGGCGGATATAAACGGAAAGCCTGGTATGACATCCCCTGCTGCCCCTCCAACCTTTCTCGGGTATGGGCTTCGCTGGCTGACCATGCCGTCTCTGCCCGGAGTGACGAGATTTACCTCCATCATTACCTGGGCTGCGAGGTTGAGTTTGATGCAGGGCAGAAGATCACCCTTTCTATTGAATCTAGATTTCCGGGAGAGGGTAGAGTGCGCGTGCGCCTTAAAATGGAAAAGCCTGCCCAAATTAAATTGAACCTACGGAAACCTGCCTGGGTAGAAAGATATCGACTCCTGGTAAACGGAACCCCGTTTGAGTTCGGGATAATCTGCTCTGATCCCCAGGGCGGCACAGCTTGTGGACTGGATTTTGACGCTTCCAATTGGCTGCAAATTGATAGAACGTTTTCTTCTGACGACGAAATCGAATTGGATTTTGACATGCCCATCCGCTTACTGAAACAGGATGAACGGATTACCAATTGCGGCGGAAAGGTGGCTGTTGCGCATGGCCCACTGCTTTACTGCCTTGAGGGAATCCAAAACCCTGCTAGTTTTGAGCAAATGATACTTGCACCTGGAACACTTAAAATAGTTGACGGAGAGGGTTTATTCAAAGGGTTACCAGTCATTGAGGGAAAATCTACGATGGGTGAAAAACTTAACTTCACACCTTACTTTTTGTGGGGCAACCGCGGAAACTCAGTCATGACGGTATTAATTAATGAAAGGGTATAATTACTGCGTTCAGTCGAAAAGGGAGACATGATCGACCCAAGGTTATCGATGGTAATACCAGTCTATAACGAAAGCCGCACCCTCAAAGAGGTGCTTAGGCTGGTTTTTGCGTCTGTCCCTGATATTTTTGAGGTCATCGCAGTAGATGACGGCTCGAAAGACAACAGTCGTGAGATTTTGACTGAGTACGCCAAAACGGAACCCCGATTAAAAGTAATTTTCCACCAGGTTAATGGTGGGAAAACGGCTGCTCTTCGAACCGGCATTGCAGGCACTTCTGGCAATGTGGTCATCATCCAGGATGCCGACCTTGAGTATGACCCGATGGATATTAATAAGCTGTTGCAGGTATTAAGTGAGAAAGAAGTTGATGCGGTTTATGGCTCGCGGTTCATGAACACCGGATTGCAGGGATCCCATTATACGCAGCATTTTATTGCGAATAAAATGCTCACCTTCTTTTCCAATTTATGCAATGGCTTGAGATTGACTGATGTGGAAACCTGCTACAAGGCTGTAAAGGGAGAGTTGATCCGAGCCATGCCTGTCACTTCTAAACGCTTTGGTTTTGAGGTTGAGGCTACCGCATATTTGGCTAAGAAAAAAGCGAAAGTTGCTGAGGTACCGATTTCTTACGCTGGTCGATCTTATAGTGAAGGCAAGAAGATCGGTTTTAAAGATGGCTTGATGGCGATTTGGTATATCTTCAAATACAATTTCAGGAAATAAAACCCAACCTATTGTTCGATATTTTCAAGATTTCTAAATCCTTGCCTGAAATCCAAGCCTCTCATGATCACATTGTCGTTACCGATGATTGCGCATGGAAATATGCTATACCAGCAGGAGTCATACTCTACCTGGCAATGTATGGTAAAGTTGCCAAATTTGCATGGAGCGGTGGACCAGCTAGGGTAATCTTCTGGAAGAAGAAGTATATTACTTATAGTTGAAAAATGAAAAGTTGACCGTGAAATAACAATTATACCGATCAGTAAAATCGGTAAAACTGCAAATTTGATCACTGATTGTAACCATTGGGACTCATCAATTATGAATTTCAAAAGCAGAGAGAGTTCTAGCAAAACTGTTCCGAGTAAAAAGCCGTATCCAAATCTAAATGTCGGGGCTGCAAGGAACCAAAAAATCACACCAATAATTGATACGGTGAATGGGAAAAGGATATACTTTTGGGCAACAATAAATTGACGCCATTTCTGTATAGGAATCAGACATAACATCAATAATGGCAAAAAGATAATCGTTAACAGGATTGCTTTGTGCCGAGGGAGTAAATTTCCGAACCATATGGGAATCCATTGAGATGGAGTCATTTTATAGAATTCACCTTGATCGATATGAGGTAGTACCGCGAACCAGTGAATTGTTTTTGTATCTTCTGCCAACCAATAAATTGGAACACGCCAGTCAAATTTAAAGATATCGATCGGTGGACCAGGATAGACCAAGTAACCAGACAATATTAAATTTCTTGTTATGAATGGAATTATTACTAATAAAAGGCATATGGTAAGACCAATTAAAAGCTGTTGTCGTTTACTCTTTAAGGCTAAAAAGAAGATTGGTAGTACAGTCAGTATTATGGGGAAGGCACTAATCTTGACGGTAAAGCAAAATGCAGCCAGGATTGCTATCTTCAGAAGTTCTGATGAGATTCCTTTTTCTTTCCGTTCAATTAATTGAACAATCTCCGTAATTAAGATCCATTCAATGACGGTCGCCGGGGCATCTGTTCCTGGCGAAGACGCTTGATCCAGAATGAAAACAAAAATAGAAAGTAGAAATCCAATTTTTAGAAAATCACTTAGGTCGAACCTACAAGTAATTAGGCTCTTAATCCCGGAAGAGAAATAATAACTGGCAATTAAGAAAAGAATGCCTGTCATAAAATGAAACGAAGGCAATCCAGTGAAGGAAAAACTAAAAACCGCATTTAATAACAACCAACTGGAGTTAAACCCTAACCTTGCATGCAGATTTGCCAGACCTGGAATTGCGGGATAATCTTCAATCCAATGAATGGCTTGCGCATGGTATATACCAGTATCCGGATTTGAAGGTACTAATGATGTGGCGTTTACAATTAGGATGGTGATAATGATTAACGCAAATCCTAGCGCTAAATTCACAGTTGATAATTTTCGTAATCCTTCAAACTTAAATGATCGATAAGGTTTGAAAAAAAACATAAAGGTGATTGCTACGATGAGGAGCACCAACTGAAATTCCCAATTTATCCGAAAAAATAATGAAAAGAAACCTGCAAACGTTGTGATTGTTGCAAACCCCAATAATTCGATGATGATAAATTTATGGCTTTGTACTCCTGATATTTTTCCAATTATCAAGTTGGTTACCGATCCAAAAATGTAAGTAATGAACAGAACATATACTATTGCCAATCCAATGACAATCATTTTCTCCTCACCACCGCGTCGGTCATTTTTGCCAAGCGGACAACCGGTTGTACATCATGCACGCGCAGAATATCTGCTCCACGGGTGATACCGACCGCGCAAACTGCCAGGGTGCCTTCCAGGCGCTCGGCAGGGGGCAGATCCAGTGTGTAGCCGATGAAGGATTTACGGGATGGGCCGAGCAGCACTGGATAACCGAGTGCCTTGATCTCGTCCAGTCGATTCACCAATTCAAGATTTTGTTCAACTGTTTTCCCAAAACCGATCCCGGGATCCAGGATGATGTTGGTATCTTTAACCCCGGCTGCCCGGCCTATGGCAACACTTGCCATTAATTCGTTTTTGACATCCTCAAGAAGATTACCATACGGCACGCCGATATACCGCCCGCCCAGTTTTTGCTGCAACTCAACCTGGTTGGGTTTGCTGCGGTTATGCATCAGGATAACAGGTACCTGATACCTGGCTGCAACCACGGCCATTTGTTCATCTGCATTAAAGCCCCATACATCATTGATCCAATTTGCGCCGGCATTCAGCGCTACTTCAGCAACTGCAGCCTTATAGGAATCGATTGAGATAAGTGAATTAATGCCGTTATTGCGCAGAGCTTTGATCACTGGAGTAACACGGGCAATCTCATCCTCTGCTGATACCGGATGGGCACCAGGCCGGGTACTTTCGCCGCCAATGTCGATAATATCGGTGCCAGCATCGAGGAATTCTTCAGCCTGGGCAAGCGCGGCTTTTACCGTGTCTGCTTCACTGATCAAACCGTCTCCCGAAAATGAATCGGGGGTAATGTTGAGTATGCCCATCACAAACGTGCGTTTGCCAAATTCCAGGTGATTTTGCATATTCTTTTGCCTTTTTATGCGAGTCGGATAATTCCGGTTCTATCCACTGATTGCAGCCATTGAGCAACAGTTCGATCGGTGCCGGGGATGACCAATTGCGGAGCGAGGTCAGCCAGTGGCACAAGCACGAATGCGCGCTCACATATGTTTGCATGAGGGATGGTCAGATGCGGCTGTTTGACCTGCAGTTCGTCATAGAGCAGGATATCCAGGTCAATCACGCGGGGACCCCAATGAAGGGCTTTTACGCGTCCCATTTCAACTTCAATATTTTTTAGAAAAGCTAGTAGGCGGAATGGTGTCAGTAGAGTAGTACCCGTGATCACCATATTAAAGAAGGATGGCTGCTCGAGTACTCCCCAGGGTGGGGTTTCAAAGATGGGAGATTTTTGAATATTCGAAATGCACCCTCCCATGTGAGCAATCGCAGTCAGCAGGTTTCCAGCGCGGTCGCCCAGGTTGGATCCGAGGGAAATGTAGACCTGATGGGAAATGGCTTTGGTCAACGGTTTTTCTATGCTCCACGCACGGCATTGATCAGGTCAGCCAACAAGCCGTAAGCCGTAGTTTCTGGTCCGGGGTTGCTTTCCAGGATGCCCAATCCGGGTAGCGTATCCATTTCAAACTGGACGAAAGAACTGGTACCATTTATGCAATATAACGGACTGGTTGGCGGAACTCGCTGGGGGGCAACCTTTGCAACTAGATTACCACCTTGCTTTTTGCTTGTGCAAACCAATTTCCAGCGTTCACCGTGACTGAGGGCTTCGGTGATCATATCTCTTGAAATCCCTCGGATTCCCGTCCGGTCAACCTGGTCAGGCTTGAGTGGCATTCCCATTAACACAGTGGCAAGAGCACTCACTTTGATTGCGGCATCCCACCCGTCAATATCGGCGCTCGGGTCAGTTTCGGTGATACCAATGGATTTGCCATATTCAACCGCTTCCTCGAAGGATTTCCCCTGTTCCATCAATCCCAGCAGCAGGTTGGTGCAGGAATTGAGTATGCCGTCGAAACCTTTTAACTCAACAGCCGGCAAGGGTCCGCGGAAGAGGGAAAAGATGGGAGCACCATCCATCACTGCAGATTCAAAAAGGAAACGACGATTCTGTTTATTTGCGAGGGCTGATAGTTCTGCATATTGGTGCACAACAGGTCCTTTATTGGCAGTGATGGCATGCATGCCGCATTCAAGTGCGGTCTTCAGGTGGTCGCCAGCGGGCTGCCCGGTGTGATGGTTGACCGGCGTGTTTTCAAACATTACCTCCGCTTTGCATTGGCGGATAAATTCAAGATTGTCTTTAGGCGCAGGAATTTTGGAGATCCTCTCCAGTGTCTGCCCTGATGCAACGAGTTGGATTGCTTTAAAGCCATCAATTCCTGATGGATCAAGTGCATTACCGTGTTTGCCTGTGGTAATGCCAGTGATGATGGTCTCAAAGCCGAATTGATCGCGTAAAACAGGCTGTTTTTTATCCAGCAGGCGCACCAGTGCTTTGCCGACGTTGCCAAATCCTACCAGGCACACGGGGATGGTTTTCATTATTTCACCGCCATAAACAAGGAATTATTTAACCAAATTGCCTTTTGCACAATAGCCGGTTCATTTGAAAAGTAGGGGAGCATTCTGGTAAATTCCTGCGCCTCTCCAGTTGTAATGAATCTCACACCTGCAATGGTAATATCTTCCGGAATCCACCCGCGCGCATCGAGCATTCTTTGTACCTGGCGGGCAATAGCCGGTGCCGGGTCAATAACCTTTACAGCTGGTCCGGTGATATGTTGGATTAATGGGATGACAAATGGATAATGGGTACATCCCATTACCACTGTATCGACCCCCTTCTCGATCATAGGTTCAAGAGCATTACGTAAAATCTTCTCGGTCTCTGCGCCAGTGAAATTGCCATTTTCAATTTGAGCCACGAGACCCGGGCAGTGATCCTGCAGGATGGTTACCCCCTTTGCAAACCGCTCAACGACCGAGCTGTACATTTCTCCCTGGAACGTGGCATATGTTGCCAATACCCCCACCACTTTGGAGTGAGTTTGTTCAGCAGCGGGTTTTACAGCGGGTTCCATCCCGACAAATGGAACATCCGGAAATTCCTCCCGTAAGGTTTTCAACGCAGCCACTGATGCTGTGTTACAGGCAACTACGATCAACCGGGCACCCTGGGATAGTAGAAACCGCGTAATAGCATGACTGAATTGGCGGACCTCTTCGAGGGAGCGGACCCCATAAGGCACATGAGCCTGGTCTGCTAAAAATATCACCGGCTGCGATGGGAGTAGTTCCCGGATGGCACTTAATACCGAAAGTCCGCCGACGCCGGAATCGAAAACACCTATAGGGAGGAATGCAGGATTTTTCAAGTTATTCTCCCGGGTTACATGCAGGTCTTGATAAACTCCACGAACAAGGCTTTATGTACTGGCATTTCCTGCAGGTTTTCAGGATGCCACTGCACCCCAATGACGGGTTTGGAAATGCCGGGAAGTTCCACTGCCTCAATTAAACCATCAGACGACCGCGCTGTCACCACTAACCTGGCAGCAAGTTGTTTTATTGCCTGGTGATGAAAGCTATTAACTTCAATGTGCGTTGACCCCACAATATGTGCAAGGGAAGAATCCTCCACAATATCAACAGCGTGCGCGAGATGCTGCCGGCCTTTTTCTGCTGCAGTATTGTGATCGATAGTTGTTTTATATTGAGAAGGGATATCTGTAAAAAGCGTTCCTCCGAGCGCAACGTTGAGTACCTGAATACCCCGGCAGATGCCGAAAAGCGGCCAACCAGATTCTATTGCGAGATGCGCCAGGGCAAGTTCCAATCTGTCCCTTAAGGGTGAGGGCTTGCCAATGGCGGGATTGGGCTCCCCATTAAAATAGCTGATTTCGACATCGCCGCCGCCAGTAAGGAGCAGTCCCTCGTATCTTTCACGCAGGGCAGCGCATTGGTTTACTGGAAGATCCCGTGGGATCAACACCGCAATACCTCCAGCTCTTTCTACTGCTTTGGCATAAGTTGATGCCGGTTTTTTTTCGAGTTCTTCAATGGTGAAATTGGTTGTGATGGCGATTACTGGTTTCTTCATCAATAATCCTCTGTGAAATGGTCTATAAAACTAAAAGGGCGCAACCACAAGAAAGGTTGCACCCTGATGATATCACTATCAAGACGATCAGTTAAATTTTTGCTTTAGGCGCGCACTCTTACCAGAGCGGTCGCGCAAGAAGTACAGGCGGGCGCGGCGGACTTTGCTATGGCGTTCCACCACAACCTTGTCGATGCGCGGGGAGCGCAGCAGGAAGGTGCGTTCCACACCAATACCATTGGCTGCCACACGGCGAACTGTGAAAGTGGAGTCATTGCCGTGGTTGTGCATATACAGGACAATTCCCTTGAATTCCTGAATACGCTCACGGGTGCCTTCCTTGATTTTCACATGAACACTGACCGAATCACCACTGCGGAGTTCGGGAATGTTCGGATTGACGGGAGTATCGTATGCTTTAATTAGATCGCTCATTTATCTACCCTTGCTACTAAATTTCTTGCCGTCCAAGCGGCGCGAAGGAAAATTATAACACGTTTTATATATTGGGCAAGTTTAAACAAGAAGGAAAATTCCAATAATCATCATTTTCAGTATTTGATACAATACCTAATAGATAGATGACAATCCGGATTGTTTACCTTCGAGGAAGTGTGACCCGATGAAATATATTGCGATTGATATAGGCGGTACGCAGTTGAGGGCGGCGGTTTATCCTGAAGAAGGACTTGAGCCGGTAAATTCACGCAGTATCCCGACGCACCAGGGGAATGAAAAACCGGAAATTCGACTATTGGAGTTGATCGAATCAGTATGGCCAAAAGATGATGGCATTCGTTGCATTGCTGCTGGAGTAGCTGGACCGGTGGATCCCCGCACCGGAATCGTTTATAACGCGCCTAATATCTGCGGCTGGACAGATTTCCCATTAGGGTCCATTATTTCGCATAAGTTTAAGACAGAGACGCGAATTGGCAATGATGCCAACCTGGCGGGTTTAGGAGAGTGGAAATATGGAGCCGGGGTAGGTCACCATGACCTGATCTATCTGACCATAAGTACCGGGATTGGCGGGGGAATCATTATTGATGACAAAATGCTGGTTGGTCCGCACGGTATTGCTGCAGAGATCGGGCACATTACCGTTTGGCCGGGTGGACCCATGTGCGGCTGCGGCAAGCGCGGTCATTTGGAGGCAGTTTCTTCTGGAACCGGGATAGCAAATTTTGTAAAGCAACAAATCGCTAATGGCGTAGAGAGCGCACTCGCTGATATTTCCGAAACCATCACTGCCCGAGAAGTAACCCGGGCTGCACAGCACGGTGATGCGCTGGCATTAGAAGCTTTTGACCAGGCTGGGCGATTTTTGGGTCAGGCTATTGCGGATTTGTTGCTGATTTTTGAACCCACTATCGTTGTGCTGGGTGGAGGGGTAACCAAAGCCGGAGATTTATTAATGAATCCCATGCAGAAAGCGCTCAAAGAAGGAGTTTTCACGCCAGAATATCTTAAACATCTGGAAATCGCCATTGCCAAGTTAGGTGACCAGGTGGGGCTGGTAGGTGCGCTCACTCTCGCACGTTCGTAAACCTTAAAGCATCATTATTTCAGCGACAAAAATTGTAAAGTCTTCTCTACCAACAGAAGAATATTCTGCTGTACATCTTCCTCGAAGATGACCGTTTTAACGATATTAATATCCTATAAACCACAATCAAAGAATTGGTTGTCCCCCAGACACCCCAAAAAAGATTGCCTTGAGTCCGAAGTCAGCCGCAACGAAAAGTATATTTTTTAATTTTCGAGGTTGTAACAATTATTCCACCCCCGGTATTCGATCCTTTTCCATAAAGCCATCATGTTTTCACTCGAAATGTATTTAGTGGATTTTTCCCATATCCATTTTTAAAATTTGAAAAGTTCGAATAGTTTAGTAAAATTGAGTCTGACCCCAAAAGGAGACTGCTCGATGAAATTGCCTAAAAATGTACTGCGAATATTTTTCGCATCTTCTCTATCAATCTTGTTTCTTCTATTTTTATTTACTGGTCTGGCTTCTGCTCAATCGTCCCCCGAAGTTACTATTTACCTTTTTTGGGGAGATGGATGCCCCCATTGTGCCATAGCCAAGCCATTCCTGGAGCAATTGGCTGCAAGCAACCCGGGTATTCACCTCTTAAAATACGAGGTTTATAACGATGAGAACAACCTGGCGTTATTGAAAAAGGTTTCCGAGGGATTTGGTTTTACCGCAACAAAAGTACCAACCATTTTCGTTGGTGATCAATATTGGGAAGGCTATACTGATGCAATTGAGAAAGATATACAAGAAGCGGTAGAGAATGGTCTTGCAAATGGCAGCACAGATAGAGTCGCTGCTATTCTCGCAGGCATTGAACACACTGCTCCCCAAAAGTCCAAAATTGCACCACTGGTGATCACAGTCGCGGGAGTTTTGCTCCTTGTTGTGACGGCTTCCCTCCTGAGGCGAAGAAAACTCGTTAAGACGAAGAAAAACTGACCAATAAATAATGTAAAGTCCTGAAATTAAGTAAACCAAGTGCCATCACCGAATATTTTGATTAATGTCACCTTTTTAATAATCACTTTTTACTTGACTTTTAACCATTGAAGATTGCATAATAGTCTTTATAGTGGCTCCATCTGGAGTCAACTCATCTCGAGGAGGAGAATTCGCATGAAAAAATCAAGTCTGCTCGTTGTTTCATTGTTCATGCTGGCAATATTTGTTTTAACCGCCTGCCAGCCCAAACCGGTTGCAACTGAAGCCCCTATGGCTACAGAAGCCCCGGTTGTTACAGAAGCCCCGACCGAAGCGCCGACTGCTGCACCAACGGAACTTGTGATCACAGATACTGAGCTTAATGTGCTCTGCGTACCGCAAGAAGAGTGGTGCCAGGGTATGAAACAGGAATTCGAAGCCAAGTACCCGATGATTACGGTAAATTACATCCGTATGTCTTCTGGTGAAGCCGTCGCGAAACTCCAGGCTGAAAAAGATGCCCCGACATTTGATATCATGTGGGGTGGACCCATCGATGGTTATGTGGCAGCCAAGGAATCAGGGGTTCTTGAACAGTATGAATCTCCAAACCTTGGTAATATTATTAATCCTGATTTGATGATGGATGCCGATCACTATTGGGTGGGTGTCTATGTTGGTTCACTGGGTTTTGCAACCAATACCAATTGGCTTGCAGCCCATCCTGATGCCAAAGCCCCCACTTCCTGGGACGATCTCTTGAAACCCGAATTCACCGGGCAGGTTATGGTTGCGCACCCTTCATCCTCCGGTACTTCTTATACCGCTTTATCAACTATTCTCCAGATGCGCGGAGAGGAAGCTGGTTGGGAGTACATTAAGAAATATGCCGCCCAGATTTCACAGTACACAAAATCTGGTGCTGCTCCTGCCAAGTTCGTTGGGCTTGGTGAAGCTGCTGTTGCTATCGTTTTCTCACACGACATCGTAAATGAGATTGATAACAACAAAATGCCGCTTGTTCTGACCTTCCCCGCCGAAGGCACCGGTTATGAGATCGGTGGTATGGCAATTGTAAAAGGTGCCACCAATGTCCAGGCTGCTCATCTTTGGTACGATTGGGAAATCTCTCCTGAAGGACAGGTTTTAGGAGCGAAATACCATGCATACCAGGGTCCCACAGTCAATGGTGTTACACTTTCACACCCGGAACTGCTTGAAGTCAATTTGATTGATTATGATTTCTTATGGGCTGGTACCAATAAAAAAGCGATTGTTGAAAAATTCACCAACGAAATTGCAGCTGCTGACAATTTGAAACAATAACAGAAATTAGGTTCTAAACTGGGCGGCAGGAATGCCGCCCAGTGAACATTATTGCCTTGGAGGCTCATGCAGACTACCATTTCCACTCCAAGATCTACTGCCCCAAGAAATTCAGGTTTTATTCGCAGATTTCGTGAATTTTCCCTGATCTTTAGAGATCCGGTGCTTTTCATGAGTCTGCTTTTTTCGGCTTTTTTTATCGGCGTTTTTATTTTACTCCCCATAATAAAGGCAGTTTCCGGAGGGTTTATTTCATCTGAAGGAATCTGGGACCTGAAATACTTTGCCCGGTATTTCGATAATTATTATGGTCCCAATATGCGTCAGTCCTTTTACGACACCATGACGATGGGGCTGCTAACTGCGGTTTCTGGAACATTGGTCGGTTTTATTTTTGCTTATGCAACTGTCCGCTGCAATATCCCCGGCAAAAAAATTATACACTGGATGGCGTTACTGCCTACTGTATCCCCTCCATTTGCATTAGCCCTGGCGATGATCCTTTTGTTTGGTAGAAATGGATTAGTAACTCATAAGATTCTGGGGATTGTTTTTGAAAAGGGCATGAATGATATTTACGGGTTGGATGGACTGGTCATCGTTCAAACCATCACATTCTTCTCAGTAGCTTATTTGATGCTGCGGGCAATGCTGGAACGCCTGAATCCATCTATGGAAGAGGCTGCAGCCAGTCTTGGGGCATCACGATTTCATATCTTCCGGACGGTTACTTTACCTTTGCTTATTCCTGGCATTGCCGGTTCTTTTTTGCTCTTGTTTGTGGAATCACTGGCTGATTTGGGCAATCCCCTCTTCATCGCTGGAAACAAGACCGTTCTCTCAGCCCAGATATTCATGGCTGTCATTGGAGAATACGATTTTCAGAAAGCCTCCGCGCTTTCTCTGGTTCTGATCATTCCAACACTCGTGTTGTTTATTGTGCAGCGTTATTACGTGAACCGGCGCTCATATATCTCAGTTACCGGAAAACCATCTGGAGCGCAGGTCACTGAGAAAGATCCCATCATTCGCTGGGTGATCAATATTGTGACTTACCTGCTCTGTGCATTCATTATTTTGTTATATGCAACTATCGTGTATGGATCATTCAGTTCAGCGTGGGGTGTGGATTTTACTCCGACATTAAAACATTGGACCATGACGCTCACGCGCGGGGTTGAGGCAATTCTCGACACCACGTTTCTCAGCACGTTAGCGACTCCCTTTGCCGCCATCCTGGGAATGGTTATCGCCTGGCTGGTCGTACGCAAGAAATTCAGCGGCAAGGAAGTCCTTGATTTTGGCTCCAATCTGGGCGGCGCTATACCGGGAACCATATTAGGCATTGGCTTCATTATGGCCTTTAATGTTCCATCGATTTCTCTTGCAATTTGCGTGTATGCGGTCTTGGCAATATTTTTCTGCCTGGTAGTGGGGAAAAATGCATGGGAACGCCTGGTGATGCTGTTGCTCGGTACAGCCATCGGTATTGTGCTCTCAAAATTGGACGGTACCATCATGCCAACACTCACGGGTGGGATTGTCGAAACGGTGGCTAAGAAAATCGTTTATACGAACACATATTATGTTTTAGGCGGAATCTATATTTTACTGGGGATAGTTCTATTGATCATCCGCAAGAAGATTATCCCGTCAGTGGCAACCATGCTGCTCGGGGTTTACGTAATGAGCAACAATTGGGCAGTCATGATGGCGAAACCAATTGCGAACTTTAGCAAAACCCTCGAGAGCGATTTTTTGAAAAACGCCATTTTCCAATTCTCCGATCACCTTAAGGTGGTTTTCCAACCTCCTGCCGCGTTGCTTGCAGTGCTGCTTATTTTCGTTGGCGTCATCTTGCTTCAGTCAATGAGAAACCGGACAGGGCGAATAATTTTAGGGATTCTTGCCCTCGCGATTCCATGTGCCTTGTCTTTCATGGGCGTCCCATTTGCCTTGACCGGCGGCGCATATATCATCATGGCAGCTTTCATAGTGCGCAGTCTTCCTGCGTCTGTTCGCGCAGGGGTTGCGTCGCTGCAACAAATTGACCCTTCCATCGAAGAAGCCTCCAATATTTTGGGGGCGGATGCGCAATATACATTCCGCAAGGTAACCCTGCCATTAATCTTGCCTGCATTGATGGCAGGTCTGATTTTTAGTTTCACCCGCAGCATGACCAGCCTGTCTGCCATCATCTTCCTGGTAAGTGCAAAGTGGCGTATCGTTACAGCTTCCATCATGAGCGAATGGGAACAAGGCGGTGTCAGCATTGCAGCAGCCTATTCCACGGTCATTATCATCTTCGTCATGGTTGCTATTGCTATTCTCAATATTGTTACCAACCGGCTTTTACGAGGTCGCGAAGGTATCGACATGAGTCAGTTGTGATCCCCTATCAAAGTGAGGTATGTCAATGTATCTAACCTTAAATAACATCACTAAAGTTTTCCCGCCGCGCGGTAACGTTGCAGAGGTTACCGCTGTTAATGATATAAACCTGGAAATTGCGAAAGGTGACCTTGTCACTTTATTAGGTCCATCAGGTTGTGGAAAGACCACAACATTACGCATGATTGCAGGGTTTGAATTTCCTTCCAGCGGAGAAATCATCCTAGATGGCGAAAAGATCAATTCACTTCCACCGCATAAGCGTGACATGTCAATGGTTTTTCAAAGCTATGCCATATTCCCTCACCTAACTGTGTTTGAGAATATTGCTTATGGGTTGAATGTCAAGAAAATGCCTAAAAAAGAAATCCAAAAGAAGGTCGATTGGGTATTAGGTCTTGTACACCTTGAAGGGTTTGGTAGTCGATCCCCTGGTCAGCTCTCAGGCGGACAGCAGCAGCGCGTAGCGCTGGCGCGGGCGTTGGTGATGGAACCAAAAGTACTGTTGATGGATGAACCATTATCGAACCTGGACGCAAAACTTCGCGAGGAAATGCGAACAGAAATACGCAGGATCCAGAAAACATTAAATATCACAAGTGTATACGTAACGCATGATCAGATAGAGGCGATGACCCTCTCGGACAAGATCGTTGTAATGAACCAGGGGATAATCGAACAGGTTGGCAATCCGGTTGAAATCTACCGCTTCCCAAATTCAAAATTTGTCGCGAATTTTATCGGGCGAGCAAATTTTATTGACGGTAAGGTTATCTCAAAAAACGCGACAGAACTTGTAGCAGAGGTGATGGGGAAGAAAATTCAATTAGCTTGCAGCAAGTATTCGTTCTCTGCAGGTGATGCCATCAATTTGATTGTGCGCCCGGAGATGATGAGGATCAAGAAATCCGGTGAGATGTTTGAAGGTGTCATTCGAAGATCAGTTTACCTTGGTGACTGCATTGAATATGATATCGAAGTAGGTGGTAATCTGCTCACCGGAACAGAGAATGACCCGAATATTTTGGATATGTTCCCCGAAGGTGAGAAGGTAACGGTTGGCATTGTTGAGAATTGTGTTCAGATATTGCCAGCGAGCAGCTAGAATGCAGCAATTCGACATAATGATGGTCGGCAATTTTGCCGTCGACAAGTTGATCGTGGACGGAGTTGAAGAGGTGGCTTCCGGTGGGGGGGTGTTTTACGGCAGCATTGCAGCCTGGCGGGTGGGGGCTTCTGTGTGTGTGGTAACCCGGCTGCATCCCAGCGAGTTTTGGCGATTGGAAGAAATGCGATCGGAGGGAGTAATTGTTTTTCCCATAGCAGCTGAGGGAACCTCGGGGATTGCGAATTATTACCACTCTGCTAATATGGAAACGCGAGTATGTAAACCGATTGGTTTTGGTGGCAAGTTTAATCTTGACCAGATTCCAGAAATTGATGTAAAAGTGATCATGCTTTCCCCCCTTTATGCAGGTGAGGTGGATTTAACTTTACTCAAGCAGTTGGCACAGCGCGCGCCGATTTCGATGGACATCCAGGGGTTTGTACGTGTCCCGGTTGCAGATGGGCTGGAATTTCGTCCCTGGGTTGACATGGCTGAAGGTTTAAAACACATCAGTTAT
>Ga0209800_10002179_pt1 | contig 17890 bp, 11 predicted proteins | sample Higcelweek8metaG_FD_187174 | JGI IMG/M metagenome (GOLD analysis project Ga0209800, IMG submission 187174) | Freshwater pond sediment microbial communities from the University of Edinburgh, under environmental carbon perturbations - High... | ecosystem: Environmental > Aquatic > Freshwater >...
CGCATGAAGAGGATATTCAAGCTGCCAGTATGGTTGCAATCGACCCCTATTTTAAGGTTGAAGCGCCCATGATCGCTCAATGGTGCGTGAAACACGGCAAACCTTATGTGACCATCGATTGTAAGTATGAAGATTTCTTGACCCAGAATGCCGAAGCGGTTATTATTTCCCATGAACTCCGCGACCAGGCTTACCCCGATGCGAACATGAAAGAAATTTTTGAAAAGTATCTGGATTATTGCAAAGGGCTGATTATTTTCACCTTTGGAAGCGATGAGTTGTGGTTTGGCCGCAAGGGGCAATCCATTCAAAAATTCAAACCATACAAGATCAAACCCGTCGACACCACCGGAGCCGGCGATACATTCAGGGCAGGGATCATGTATGGCTTGATGAATTCGATGAACGATGAAGCAACTATTACTTTTGCTTCAGCCGTTGCAGCGTGTGTTTGTTTGACCATTCCCCATTCACTCAACGCTCCTGAACTTGAAGGTGTTTTGAAATTTATGGAAGATAACAAGCGAAGTTGAAATGGATTTGTTGATACATCAGGATTTGCTCGACAAATTTGGTCCTTGCGGTTTATTGTGTGAAAAGTGTTTCGCCTACGATAAAGGCCCAATTCATTTTCATGCCGAACAATTGAAAATCAACTTGGGTGAATTTGATAATTATGCCAACCGTTTTTCAACGCTTCTGAATGAGCCTAAATTTGCCAATTATCCTGTTTTCAAAGAATTCCTGGGGCTATTATCGGTCTCAAATTGTCAGGGTTGCCGGAAGCAGGAGTGTCATCTGTTCAGCGATTGCAAGGTAAAGGATTGTTACAAAAAGATGAAGGTAGATTTCTGTTTTCAATGTGCCGATTTTCCTTGCGATCATACCGGGTTTGATGAAAACCTGGAGAAACGCTGGTTGAAAATCAATCAGAAAATTATTGAGAATGGTTTAGAGAATTATTACAACGAAATCAAGGACAAACCAAGATATTAAATGGAACAGTTAAAGGAACTGGTTTATCAGTTAGGCGCCGATGTTTGCGGAATTGCCGGTGTTGAAAGTTATCAGGATGCTCCCAAAGGGTTTCACCCTGCGGATATTCTTTTTGGAGCCAAATCGGTGATTGTGTATGGAAAACAATTTTCACGGGGTACTTTTCTGGCAAAATCGAATGCACCCTACACCATGTTCCGGAACCAGCTGATCCAGGAAATTGATACGCTCTCCATGCTGTTATCTTTAAAAATTGAAAAAGAGGGTTTTATCGCAATGCCCATTCCTTCATCTGAACCTTATGAATACTGGGATACACAGCGAAGGCACGGACGAGGTATAATTTCGCTTAAGCACTCCGCACAGTTGGCCGGAATCGGTAGCATTGGGAAAAACACGTTGTTGATCAATGAGAAATTTGGAAACAGGCTTTGGTTGGGTGGAGTTATTACCAATTTGGAATTAGAGCCAGATAAAATCACTGACAAGTTTTGCCCTCCCAATTGCCAGATTTGTATCGATACCTGCCCTCAATCGGCATTGGATGAAACCACCATTGAACAAAGCCGATGCCGTGAAATCTGTTTTACTAATACCGAGGGTGGGGGATGGCTGATTGCCTGTAATCTTTGCCGGACTGAATGCCCGTTTGCTACAATCTGATAACCTAAAAGATGAATTCAAATATTGAAAATACATCAGCTGGGGTATTGCAATTATTTAATATTGATGATTCAAAAGCCATAGAAAATGGACTATAATTGATTAAATTGAGTTAAAAATTAAATTAGGATATGAAAGTTTTAGTAATTGGCGGAACCGGTTTGGTTGGAAGCTATCTTCTTCCCCAACTGATCGAAAAGGAGCATGAAGTGTATGCCCTTACCCGCGACGAAAGAAAAATTGAGAAGATCAACGCGCTGGGCGCTCATGGTATTTTGGGCGATATCAGAACTCCTCTGGATTTCGAGATAAATCTACCCGAAAAGCTGGATGTCATTGTTTTATTGGCTATGCCAAGTGTAAGGCCCGGCCACCGGATGACAAAAAAGATCAAAGCAGATTTGCGGAAAGAGACCAATGACTTCTTTCAAAATTCAATGGAGCTGGCTATTCGTTATGACATTCCAATAATTTTGCCCGGAGGAACCAGCTACCGTACGAAAGAGAATGAGATTGCTGATGAAACCTGGCCAATTTTGCGGTTAGGTCTTACCGAAATTGGTGCCGATACCGATGAAATGGTCACTCAAGCCATACAAACCAATCAGCCGAAGGTAGTTCAACTCATTTATGGAAAGATTTATGGGAATGGTGGGCTGTTTCGTTTTATGTACAACATGATGGAAAAAGGCCGTGGTATGATCATCGGGAAAGGAGAAAACTGTATTCCCAATATTCATGCTTCGGATGCTGCATCGGCAATTTGCAAAGCCATTGAAAAACTGCCTGTCGGTGAGAAATTTATTATTTGCGATGATACGCCTGTAACACAGAACGATTTCAATACGTATATGGCTGAATTGATGGGCCAAAAACAGCCGGGCCATATCCCCGCTTTTATCATTAGATTCATTTTAGGAAAAGATTTTTATGAAATTATCCGAATGAACTCAATGGTTTCAAACGAAAAAGCAAAGCGGATTCTGGGTTGGCAACCACAATACCCTTCCTACAAAGAGGGGCTTGAGGTAACCATTAAAGAGATGCGAGAAAAGAAAAATTACTTTGCATAACGGGATTAATGGTTATGAATAGCCCCGACCTGAAGGTCGGGGGGTAATTAGAAAACAAACAGGTCTGGGCTTTAGCCCAATTTGATTAGATGATTTGGCTAAAGCCGCATAAAATTGAACATTAAAATCCACGGCATAAATGCCGTGGCAATTCACTCAACCATTAAATCGATAATTCTGGTAAATAATTGGCGCTCACTAAAAGGTCATTAACCCAATTTTAATGAGCCATTAAGAAGGCATCAGAACCAAAACCCAAAACGCAACGCCAACCGGTTATAGATGTTTTCGTACATGCGTTCCGTTGAGTTTAAGGTGGTTTCATATTTCGTTTTTTGATAGCGGTAACCAATACTGATACTCGAATCCCAACTTTTCATTTTTAAAATGATACCCAAACCAGCCTCGGCCATCATGCCGCCATAATATTTATACTCGGTGGTGTAGTAAGGATAATAATTGTAGTTAATGTTGTCTTCCTGCTTGTATTCATTCGATAAACAGACGTTGTATCCGCCTTTCCCATAAATGTATAGCGGTTTGGTTTTAAAAGGCAGATACTTGATACTTGCAAAAAATGGAATATAGGTCCTTCCAATTACTTCAGCTCCCGATCCAATTCCCAGATACAGGTTCTTGTAATTTTTTTCAAAACTAAGGTGCGATGAAAACGGCATCGGATATTGCAGATCAGGGTTGCCAATCAGAAAACCATTTTCAAAGATGATTTTAAATGAATCGCCTTTATTTTCAGATGCTTGTTGAGAATTATTCTGAGAGTATCCCCCAAAATTTAAAAAAGCGAGGGTGATCATTGTAAGAACATATTTCTTCATAACCTGGTTGAATTAGAGTTTTATTTTCCATTGACGGGTTCTCATCGAAAAAGGTTGCGTCGCTGGCACAACGCAACCTTTTAAACCGGCAACTCATCAATGGTATGAACTTTTCTAAAAATCGAGTTATGAAAAATAAAACCATCTTTTCGGCAATCATCCTTTTCTTGATCATAAGCGTTCAGTCGTGTCAGGATGAATCGTTTGTTACCTATACCGCCAATGTGCCGGTTTATATGTCGTACGATGATTTGCGAAAATCAGTAAAAGTTGATAATCCTGTTGAACTCGTCAATCCGGGAAAGATCTATTTCAAGGACAATGTTATCTATATCAACGAATACCGAAAAGGAATCCATGTGATAGACAATAGCAACCCTTCGGCTCCTGTAAAAAAGGGATTTATCAACATCCCGGGGAATGTTGACATTGCGATCAGAAACAATCTTTTGTTTGCCGACAGTTACATCGACTTGGTTGTTCTCGACATTTCTGACATTAACAATGTAAAAGAGGTGTCGCGAACGGAAAAGATTTTTGAATACTACCTGCCCGAATACGATACAAAATACGAAGTAGCTCCGGTTGATCAGGAAAAGGGCGTTGTTGTTGATTGGGAAGTGAAGAAAACCAGGCAGAGAATCAACCAGCAACCCATCAATTATCCTGTTTATTATGGATATAGTTATCTGAAAGATGGAGCCTATTATTCAACGTCTAACGTCGGTAATAGCACACAATCATCAGGTAATAACAGCTTTGGGATTGGTGGCTCCATGTCGCGATTTGGCCAGTACGATCAATATTTTTTCGTTTTGACCCAAAATTTGCTCCGTACTTTTGAAGTAAAAACCGACGGTTCGCTTACCCGGAAAGATTCGGTTTACGTTAATGGGGGAATGGAAACCATGTTCATTTTAAATAAAACCATGTTTCTGGGTTCAACCAGCGCCATGTATATTTACGATTTATCCAATCTTCCATCGGTAACTTATCTTTCCGAATTTACCCATTTCAGGTCATGCGACCCGGTCATCGCCGATGAAAAATTTGCTTATGTTACCTTAAAAGTAGGAGGTAATTGCGGGCGAGGACAAAATTTGCTCGAAGTTTTCGACATAACCAACCTAAAAAAACCGGTTCTGAAAAACAGCTATCAAATGAGTGGTCCACAAGGATTGGGCAAAGATGATGATATTTTGTTTGTTTGCGATGGCGATGCCGGTTTAAAGGTTTTCGATGCTTCGCAACCCGACATTCAGTTGCCACGGCTTGCCACGTTCAATACAATCAATGCTTACGATGTGATACCAGTCAATGGTAACCTTTTCCTGATAGGGAAGGATGGTTTTTATCAGTACGATTATTCCGATTTAAATAACATTGCGTTGTTGAGCAAGATTGAGATTACGCCTGCTATTGAATAGTTTATATACTTCAAACCATGTGATGCTGAGCAAACCGGCAGCAGCACATACAAACGCTTCGGTAAAACTTATCTTTTCGAATTGGAACAAGTTGAGCAGGAACGGAACATTTAGTACCAAGATCAAAAAGAAAATGGCGCCGCCAACAACCCACTTCACGGTTTTGTTTTTAGTAACAAGAAGTTTAAAGAAGTTGGTGACCCACGAACGGTTCGATATGATGACCGCGATATTGGAAACAATCAGCGTAACAAAGGTCATTGTGCGAACCTCCATTTCGGAATAACCTTTACTCAAACCAATAAAATAAATTAGAAGAGTAACGACCAATATTCCAACTCCCTGCATACAGCTCAGGAAAATCTTTTTCGCCCCGAAGAAAGGTTCGTCAATACCTTTGGGTGGTCGCGACATGACGTTTTTCTCCTCCTTTTCAGCTTCAAAAATAATGGAACACGCGGGGTCGATAATCAGTTCGAGGAATACAATATGGACCGGCCATAAAATGAGTGGCAGATCGGCAAAGAATACTGGAATAAGCGAAAGTCCGGCTATTGGAACATGGATAGCAAAGATATACCCAAGCGCTTTTTGCAGGTTGTCGAAAATCCTTCGTCCCATTTTTATCGCACCCACAATTGAGGCAAAGTTATCGTCCATTAGAACCAGTGATGACGCTTCGCGTGCCACATCGGTACCTTTTTCGCCCATCGCAATCCCAATGTTTGCTGCCTTTAACGCCGGTGCATCGTTCACGCCATCGCCGGTCATGGCTACAATCTCATCGTTCTTTTTGAGCGCGTTAACAATCTTTAGTTTCTGTTCGGGTACGACTCTGGCAAAAACGTTCACCGTTTTTATCTTTTCGCAAAGTTCTTCTTCGCTCATGTCTCTCAATTCTTGCCCGTTGATTGAAAGTTCGTAATTTTTCAACCCGATTTCCTTCGCGATGTTGCAGGCTGTAATAGGATAATCACCAGTGATCATGATGACCCTTATTCCCGCTTTGTAACATTCGCTTACAGCCATTGGTACATTTTCTCGAATGGGGTCAGTCAGCCCAATCAACCCCACAAATTCGAAATCAAAATCGTGTTGTATTTCGGGCAATGATCCCGGATTGATTTTAGTACGGGCAACACCCAACACACGAAGCCCTTGTGAAGCCATTTGAGCAACAGCTTCACTATATGTTTTTATCTTTTCAGAACCGAGATGGCAGAGATCAAAAATGGCTTCGGGAGCGCCTTTTGTTGCAATAATCTTGTTGTTGGTGCCTGTGTTTGTAAATACCCTCGACATGGCCAGTAACTCTTTCGACAAGGGATACTCTTTTTCCATGACCCAGCCTGTATGGATGTGTTCAGTATTGCAAAGGAATTGGTCGCCAATGTTGATAATGGCTCTTTCCATGGGGTCGAATGGATTGGCCTGGCTTGCAAGGATCCCGTATTCAATGATTTCATGAAAAGGATCGGGGAAATCGTTTTGAGCAGAGACGGAGAAGAAATCGGAACCATTAAAGAGTTTGGTTACGGTCATCTTATTCTGGGTTAATGTTCCGGTTTTGTCGGTACATAAAACGGTGGCTGAACCCAATGTTTCAACTGCGGCAGGTTTTCGGGTTAATACGTTTTTCTTCGACATACGCCATGCCCCCAGAGCAAGGAATACGGTTAATACCACAGGGAACTCTTCAGGTAACATGGCCATTGCCAGGGTAATACCGGCAAGAAAACCTTTCAATAGATCACCGCGGGTAAGGGTGTAAATCAGAATGACGATGATACAGAGGCATACCCCAATGATTGCAAGCCGTTTCACAAGCGTACCCATTTCATTTTTCAACCGGGTAGGTTCTTCTTTAACCGACTCAAGAGCCTTCCCAATTTTTCCAATTTCGGTATTTGAACCAATGGCAGTGACCTGAACTATACCATTACCCTGAACAATCATGGAGCCTGAATAGACGAATGGAATTTCGTCGCCACCGGGAATAAATGCTGATTCACCCTCTTTCCATTCGCGTTTGCGAACTGGTACCGGCTCACCGGTAAGTAGCGATTCATCAGCCAACAGGTTGTTGCTGCTTAATACTTTGGCATCGGCCGGAACACGGTCGCCCTCTTGTAATATCACAATATCATCGGTAACCACTTCACGTCCGGCAATTCGTTTTGTTTCTCCATCGCGGATGACCAACGCCCTTGGGCTTGCTAAATCTTTCAATGCATCGAGCGCTTTTTCGGTTTTACGTTCCTGATAAAATTCGATACCCATGATTACCAATACGAAACCCATCAGCATTATACCCTCCTGGATGTCGCCCAGAATAAGGTACAATGTTCCGCAGGCTACCAGTAAAATGAACATAGGCTCTTTCAGTACCCCCAATCCAATCTGAAAAACATTCTTAGGTTTTGATGAAGGAAGTTCGTTAAGTCCTTCTTTTGTCACTTTCTGTTTTACCTGTTCTTCAGTCAATCCCTGATAGGTTTCGGGTTTGAAAACTTTTTCCATTTCGCTTTTTATTTTGTTAGTATTTTCTAACTAGTTGGATAAAAAAATAGTTATTTATCAATGAGTAGTTTGCTTAATAGATCGATGAACAATTGCTGCTCATCGGTATTCAGTTTATGGCATATAGAACCGGCTATGGTTTTGTGCGCCAGTTCATGGATCTGGTTAATCTGTTTCCCTTTCTCGGTGAGGTGAAGGTGGGCGCTCCGGCGGTCTTCGTCCGACTGTACTTTGAACACATAGTTTCTTTCAATCAGTTTGTCGATGGCAACAGTTACAGTTGGCTTTGTGAGTTTTAAGCTGGCGGCCAGCTCTGTTAAATTTGGGTTGCTGAGTGTATTAATGGTTTCGAGATAGTGTAATTGGGTGAGAGTTAGTCCGGTCAAGTCGAATTTTTCCTTGGCAGCCTCTTCGGTTTGTACAATCATATTCGAAAGCCGAGCAACTATATCGATCATTTTTTTCATTCGACAAATATAGTTAGTATTTACTAACAAGAAAGAGCAGTGCAATATCTTTTAGTTGAAAAATCGACATAATTGGCATTTTTTATTGTCCCGAGTTGTAAATCCGGGTTGTGATTTAGAAAAAAAGAAAATATTTTTTGAGAAGAAGCACTGTTGCCCAAGTTAGTAAGCAATAGGGTAGTAGCTCTTTTTTGAAGGAGACAATGTTAACAGAAAGGGGGTGAAAATTATAATTTGTTGGAAATAAATTCAATATCTAAATATTAAGTGTAACTTGCGCCAAATTAATTAATAAATAAAATGAGTAAAGGAATTGTAAAATTTTTTAATGATTCAAAAGGTTTTGGATTTATTAAAGACATGTCATCTGAAAAAGAGTACTTTGTACATGTATCTGGTTTAAACGATGAAATCAGGGAAAACGATGAAGTAACTTTTGATCTTCAGGAAGGTAAAAAAGGATTAAATGCTGTAAATGTTAAACTAGCTTAGTTTATATCATATAAGACATTTATCACCAAAGTCCCGCCAATGGCGGGACTTTTTTTGTACAATTTGCTTACTTAAATTTAAAATGTAACTGTTTTATCGGCCCAAACCACCATGTTAACACAATCGACCATGGTTGAAATAGGGCAAGATTCGGTACTGTTTAATTGTCGTGATTTTAAGCAGGTGCCACAAGCAAGTATTTCACCTCCTAAATTTACAAAGTTTTTCAGTTGTTCATCAACATTGTATTTTTCGTGGGTCAACCCTTCGCATTCAACCGCTTCTCCCATCAGAAATACTTTTACTTCGTACCCCTGTTTTTTAGCGGTCACCGCGAAACGAAAAGCATTCCATGCTTTTTCAAACTCTTTTGTTTCTAAAATAATTCCTATTTTCATTTTATTGATTTACTGCAATAGTCCAGATTAAAGCGGATCCGATATTCTGGTATTATCTCCGGTGTTTTGATCTCCAAAAACTCTTTCTTGTCGCCAAAATCGGGAACCACCTCTTTATCGAGGTAGCTCAGATAGGGCGCATCTTTTCGCATGGGTATAAAGTAAAAATACATCTCTTTCTCCTTCAAAACAGAAGCATACCGTTTCAACCCAATGGTCCAGGGTTCGCTGGTGTAGAGGTTGTCGGTCAAAAGTTCGCCGTTCATCATACAAATTCCCCGGTCGCCACGGTAATCGAACTTCAGAAACACATCGCTGATTTTCGACACATCGAGGTTTTTGGCGTTTAGCAAAAAATGGCGGTCGTCGGTTTGGGTGAGCTTTATATCTGGAGTGATTTTGTCAACACTCACGCTCCAGGTTGAAAAGAGTTTGTCGGTGCCTTTCGTAAGAAGAACTTTTGCTTCGGCAGAACTGATTTTGTTACTTTTCGGATAGACTTCTATCGTTGACGATTCTTTGCCATAAGAAATCAGCTCCAGCGAAACGTTGTTTTCAAGAACCAATCCTTCACTGATTACAAGATTCTGATTTCCCGATTTGCCAACTATATATGAGTTTTTGGCTTTGTCGAAAGGAATTACCAGATAGCGTGTTTTGTTGATGGCAAACTCAAAGTTGTTGCAGGTTGTTCCGGTAATTACGGTATTCCCATTGCGGGTCGAAACTGTAGCCCCTATGACCCTGACTTTTGCTTTTCCTTCGATTACCACCTCAGGTGCAATGCCTTCCAACGAAATGAAAACATGATAGTTCATGCCGTTGTTGGTGAAAAAACTTAAGGGTTGAACGGTGGCATACCGAAAGGTAACATCACCAAAAGCAACCTGTATGGGGAAGATGGCCGATGCTTCCGATTTTAGCGTGAAAGTTCCTTTTTCAGGAATGACAACTGTCCCATTTGCCGTTTTTACTTCTACTTTCAGATCTTTCAAAACAGCAGTCTTCAAATGATCCTGATAATTGTGCATGAAAATGAATCCTTTCTTGCCATCACTGCGAACCGAATAGCGCAGGGTGCTTGTATCGGAAGGTGTAATCGTTGCATTGGTTTCGGGGATCACCGGAACCATAGGTGCCAAAACATCGCCATAATTTTTCAGGAAGCTATTGATGATTTTCAATCCGAAGAAGCCCGTTCCCGGATTCCCAAATTCGCGGATAGGTGCCTGGTAATCGTACGATTTCAGGTTTAGCCCCGCACCTTCGCTCAAAAAGAAATTGCCCACCGATGGGGTTGTTCCACCGTGGTACATGTAGTAACCCAGTCCGTTGGAGCCGCTACCGATTGTACGTACCATCAGGGGTAGAAAACTTTCGCCGGGAACCCTTGGGCGGCGCGAGTAGGTTACGCACATACCCGTTCCCAGTTCGGCTGCCAACGATGGGTAATCTTCGGTTTTGTAACTAACCGGTGAATAATCGGGTGTGGAGTGGATATTTTTAAACAGGTAGAAGGGCGAAGGAGTTGCTTTGTCGACCCAGAACGGGAAGGCATAACCAGCCATTACCGGGACACTTCCGTTTTCGACAATTGTGGCATAGCCCCAGCCGGTGGCGGTATAGATGGGTACGATCAGTCCTGCTCTTTTGGCCAATTCCTTCAGGTTTTTGATATGGTCGCGCCCCAAATCGGCAAATTCATTTCCTTGAATATTGACCCCAACTCCGTCGAGGGTGATTTTGTTGTCGCGCCGGGCTACGGTGCGTTCTTTGGGGGCATCGGTGTAGGTGAATGCCCAGGGTGCTGCCGAGTGCTGGTATTCGTTTTCGAGTTGAATGCCGATAACCGGACCTCCATCATTAAACATCAATCCGGTAAGTTGTTTGCCAATTTGTTGGTACAAGCGCTGTGTGTAAAAAAGGTAAGCGGGGTCGTTGCTGCGCACCTCGATGGGGCGGCCATACAACCAATCGGGCAGGCCGCCATTGCGCATTTCGCCATGGGTAAAGGGCCCTATGCGGACGATTACGTCGAGTTGGTTGTTCTTGCAAAGTTCAACAAAGTGCCGCAGATTAAGGTAGTTCTCCCAATAGAATTCTCCCTCTTTAAACTCGTGCAGGTTCCAGAAAACATACGTTGCCACCACCGAAATTCCTCCGGCTTTCATTTTTTTCAACTCTTCGTCCCAGAAAGCATTCGGGTAACGGCAATAGTGGAATTCGCCGATTACAGGGATAATTGGTTTCCCGTTACGCTCAATGTAAAAGCTGTTCACCCCAATGGAATCGCCGTATTGGTTTTTTCCACCCAAATCGAGGTGCCCGCGTTTGATTTCGGTTTTCACCTGTGAGATGTCGATGGAATAGGGGGTTTGAGCCGCTAAATGGTTTATGGTCGTTATGATCAAAATAGCCATTAATCCTGCCACTAGGTTATTAAATTTTGTTCTCATCATTTTTAGTGTATTTTGAAAATCAATCATGCCTTTTTAAAGTGAATAATACTCTTTGAATTAAGACCAACGGTCTTTGAGCATTAGCACAGGGCAACGCCCTGTTTAAAAAGGCATGTCGTGAATAAGAGCCCTGAAAGGGCGAAAGCTCTCGCCCTTTCAGGGCTTCTAGCCATGACGTATCTTCAATCGCAGGGCGATGCCCTACGCTAATGCTTTCGCCCGTTCCGGGCTTAACTACCGCGTACCTATTTTCCATTTTTTTCAACCATCAAAGCCATTCTTAAATGAATCAGGATACCAATATGAAATGCATCTTTAGCCTGAGCCTGATGAAATAGCTCTGATGCTTTGCGGTTGTTTTCCAATCCCAAATGCCCCAACCCCATAAGGTAGTTGCAGTGAATTTGATTCCTAATGTTCAGGTCTTCTTCCCAAATTTGCAAATCGGGCAACGACACCGCAAAATAGTCAATTTTCACTTCGTCGAACAGGTGTTTTTCGCCAAAGTCGATCAGCTTGTTGAAACGGCTGCGGGCTTCGGCTGTTCGTCCCAGTTTTAACAATGCCATTCCCTGATAAAAGATCTTGTCGGGTGGGGCATCGTTATAGAACCATGCAGCAGCTGGTTCCGAATTGCCTGTTGATGCTGCTTCCCATGATTTTTGGGCTTCTTCTTTCTTCCCAAGAAGAGTATAAGCCTCACCCAGCCAGTAGTCGGCATCGTTATCCTGTGCGCCCGGCAACTTTCCTTCACCCAAATTGTGCGGATAGTATTTGGTTTTTAAAAGAAGTTCGACGGCTTGTTCCGGCTGGTTTTCAGCAAGGGCTTTCTTTGCCAGTTCAACCAGGCTGAAAAGGTATTGCCCGGTTACCTTTCCTTCGCCACCTTCCCATGGATGGAACTTGCGCGACATGAGCCGTTTGTAAGCCTTTTCAAATTCGCTGTTAAGGTTTAGAAGGGTAGCCTGTTCGAGGTAAAGATCGTCGCGTTCTTCCACCAGCGACTGATTTTTGTTGAGAAATTCCAATCGTTCGGACAATGTTTTCCCCATTTTCTTGTAAAGCTGGTCGAGTTCCATCAGAATGCGCGAGTCGGTTTGATCAAGAGCGAATGCTTTCTCCAATGACTTTACCGCTTGCTCTTTCAGATCGAATTTGTTGAAATAAGCCAGCGCCAGATTTCGCCACACGGTGGGAAACTTGTTGTCGAGTTTTACCGAACGTTCCCAGCAATGCAATGCTTCGGAATATTGGCGGGCGTTGTACCAGAAGTTGCCCAGATAATAAGGTGCTTTGCTTCCGGTTGGATTGAACTGCATGGCACATTCCAACGCCAAAACCGATTCCAGTTGGTGTGGAAAACAATAGTCGGGCTTGCACTTTTCAGCTTCGGTAAAAGCTTTTTGAGCAAGGGCTATTTTGCCTTGCTGCGCAAGTATCCATCCTTTGTAGTAGAAAGCCATGGGATAAACCGACGTTTGTTGTTCGATTCCGAGATCGAGCAGGGTAGTGGCTTCGTTGTAAAAACCAGACCAGGCGTAGTCGAGGGCGGTTTCAATGAAAACCCCTAAATCCCCTCCCGCTTTTTGCGGGATAAATTCCGGGGACTTTTCACTGCAAGAAAGCAAGTTTTGTTCATTTATTATTCCATAGTTTAGCAAATCAAGCTTCAAAGAGTCTTCGATCAATTGCAATGTCTCCTCATTTCTTTCCAATTTTCGAAGGATGGCAATTTTCAGGTGACGTGCTTTGTGGTTGTGCCAGTTACGGATGAGGGAACGGTCGATGAGGTCAAGGGCTTCGTCCCAGCTTTCACGCTTGGCGGCGATTTGTGCCAGATGGAAATACCCGCTGTCCATCCACGCTGCATTCCATACTGCCTTGTAAAAGTGTTCAAAGGCTTCGTCGTCTTTATCCTGATAACGAAGGCAAAGTCCTAAATTGAAGAGCGGTTCGCCATCGTAAGTGTTTGGATTTCGGTCGGTCAATGTTTCAATTGCTTTCCGAAAATAGGGTTCGGCATCGGCAAATTTTCCTTTTCGGAGAAGCCACAAACCCATGGCGTTGTTGCAACGCACATCACCGGGATCGCGGTCGAGGGCTTCGCGGTAGTAATCGGCAGCACTGTAGGTAGCATGTCGGTATTGCTCGAGGTGAAGCCCCGTGAGGTAAAGCTGTTCGTTGTTGGCAACTTCCTTTGGCTCTTTGGCTGGTTTTGCCGGGTCGGGAATGGGTTTGATCTCCTCCTTCTCGGGTTTCCAGTCGATCAACAGTTTTCCTTTTGCATCGCGGACTTCAACGCTGTATTCTTCTTTCAAAATTGAGGCATCGATGGCGACCGCTTTTTCGAACGAAGCTGCCGGATGCAAGTCGAAAACTTCGTTCCAAAGGACCTTCCCTTTTGCCGAAAGTTGAATGGAAGAGCCAGTATAAATTCCGGTGGAGTAGACCTTCACAATGGCTTCCCCGTTTTCGAATTCCAAATTCAGCATGGCCTCTTTCGACGCATTTTTCACCACGCCCAAATCGCGGTAGGGCATAAAGTATTGCGTAAAACTCTTCTCTTCGTATGGCATGATCCACGAAAAATCGGGCTGATTGTCGGTGTATACGCCACACATCAGTTCGATATAAGGCCCATCTTCGTCAGTAAGGTTGCGGTCCCAGGCCTGGCCAAAGTCACTGTTGCCCCATGTCCACTGTTTTTTTCCGGGCGAAACATGGTGATTTGCCACATGCAGCAAGCCCCCTTTCGTGTCGTTTTCGTATCCGCCCACAAAGTTGTATTTGCTGCGGATTGCCATATACGACGTGGGAACCGGGATGTTCTTGTATTTTGAAATATCGACCCCTGCCGAGTAATCCATCTTGTAGTAAGTTCCAGTGGCAATTGGGAATTTGGAAACGTCGCGCTTACCATGATCGAACACTGCATTTACATCGGGTGGGAACACCGATTGGTAATCGTCGTTTACTTTCACGGCAGGATTGGCCCACCACAAAAAGGTTTGTGGGAAAGCAGTCCGGTTGTAAAGTTTCACCTTGATTTCGAGATACGATTTGTCGGGGTGAAGCGTAAAACCGGCCATGCCGCGGGTGCGGAACATCTTTTCGATTTCGCTGCACCAAACGGTTATACTGCCATCGGCATTTTCTTCTATTTTAGAATCGATAGGATCGTAAGTTGAAGGGCGGTGGTGTTGTGGCCAGTTGAATTCTATGCCGCCCGAAATCCATGGGCCAGTAAGTCCAACCAATGCTGGTTTGATTACTTGGTTGTAGTATATGAAGTGGCGCTGTTTGGTTTTGTCGTAGGCCATTTGCACCCGTCCGCCCAGTTCGGGAAGGATCATGATTTTTACAAAGTCGTTTTCGAGGAAGATGGCGTTCCACTCCTTGTCAACTTTTTCATCGGAAATCTTTTCTATGACGGGATGTGGATAAACAGAACCGCTGCTTCCCTGATAAACCCGTTTTTCGAGGAAGATGGGATTCTTTTCGGGTTTTCCTATTTCGTAGGTGGGGATTACCACCTTTTCGTGCCAAGCATGTACTTTCATTATATGTATTTCTTATTCCTTGTTTCTTATTTTTTATTTCTTGTTGAAAATTTATCCAAATTCCGGTCGATACAGCATTTGATCTTCGAACAGTATTAGTTGATCGACCGGGAACATGCTTGTTCCTTTTACCCGGGGCTGCGCTCTCCCGATATCGTTCCTCATCGGGATCGTTTGCCCCGGGCTACCAATATGTCGCGCCTATGGCGCTTGGATTTCTATTTTCTTGTTCCTTATTTTTTATTCCTTGTTAATTCTTACTTATAATTTTCGGATTAATTCTTCACTTATTTCTACTGCGGGATTAAAGTCTTTTCCGGCCATGTATTTTTTTAGACTGAAAAGCAGTTGCTTCGCTTCTGGACGGTTATTCAAATCGGTTGTGAGATCGATTCCTGAAATTAGGATCTTTCCTTTTCCCACTTTGGCTTCGAAAAGCAATGCCAGTGGTCGGTTGGTGACCCAGTCGTCGATGACGCGGACAATGGGTTGAATTTCGGGTGAAATCTTGCTGAATTCGATGGCGCCTGAATGGCTCATGGCATCCCACCACTGGTAATTGCTGTGGTATTCGGTTGGGAATTCAGCCAGTGCCGGATGGTTGGGATTGCACAAAATTCCCAATGTGTGCGGCGCTTGGCCGTTTGTCCATGCCGTGTTCCAGAAAATGCTTGAGAACCCGATCTGAATGTCGCCACCCATCTCTTTCGAAAGGGTTCCTTTTTTCAAGTTGAGTAAAACGGTACCTCCTTTTTTCAGAAATTGAAGTGTTTGAGCATCCAGTTTCTGAACAACACGGATATTCTCTTCACCGGGGATCAACTCATTTTTTGCCGGATAAACCCAGAAATCCCAACTGTTGCTTAAGCCATTTACTGTAACTTCGAATGCTAGTTTTTCGGAAGTTGAAATGGCAGTCAGCGGGAAAGAGACTTCACCCAACTTAAAAGAATTACCCAAAGGAATATCCGTTTTGGCCAATTTGCCCGATTGAATAGTTTTTCCGGTTTTGTCGGTTATTTTCCATTCGGGAGTACAAGCAGTTATTGGTGAATCGCCATAATGGGCAACTTCAACCGACGCTTCAAATGTTTCGTTGTTGGTGTAGATGAGTTTCTTCATGCGGGCCAACGGAACTGTTGAGTTACAAAACCGTTTGTATTCGGCCGGGGCGATGTAGCCCTTTTCTTCCCAGAAAGGATCGAGTACGCCTACCAAAGCGGTTCCCTGACCTGGAAAATCGTGCAGGTCGAGCAGTTGGAAACCTCCAAATTTGGGTGTACGGAGTGCGGCCTCAATGTCGGCCTTATAGCACAAAGCCTGCAATTTTCCTGAGGCAAGCAAAAAGCTGTCGGCGAGTTGTGCCATGCCATGATCTTTTAACGTTTCCTGAAACAGTTCGAAGTTGCGGGCTTTCAATACGCCATCGTATTTGACAATCTCTTTGAAATTGGGATATACGCACCATTGCCCGATTTCGTGACTTACCACCGGTTGTGGAAATTTTGAGTTGTGGTACGACCAATCGTAGTCAGTGCGTGGAGCTTGTCCATTGATGACGCTTTTTAATCCTGCACCCCAATGCTGTATGCGAGGTTCGGAATCGCTGATATATTCATTTACATCGATGTTGGGCCAGCCTGCGCCCGAGGTGTAAACCCGACGTTTGTCTTTGGCTTTCCATAAGTTGACAAACTCAGTCAGGAACGGAACTTGGTTAGGCCCGCCGGGCTCGTTTCCATAGAGCATCATGCAGAACGAAGGATGGTTTCCATACTGCTCAACCATGCGCTGACTCTCTTCGTACAGGTATTTATCGAACGGTAAGCCATCGCCAAGGGTGGTCGACTGGTTTGCCCACGAAGAACATTCAACCTGAAGATAAAACCCAGTTTGGTCGGCAGCCTGGAAAGCAGCTTCGGGCGGGCACCATGAGTGAAAGCGGATATGGTTCAACCCATGGGTGCGGCACACGCTGAAGATGCGCAGCCACTCTTTCACATCTGTTGCAGGGTAGCCTGTTTTAGGAAAAATGGCACACTCCAAGGTTCCGCGCAAAAATGTTGGCTGACCATTCATTGTAAATTGATTCCCCTCAGTTCGGAATTCGCGCATCCCAAAGGTTGTGGTTTGCACATCGGTTTCGCCCGAAGTTTGTTCTTTCAAGGATGCTTCCAATGTATAAATATTCGGATTGAATTCGTTCCAAAGTTTCGCATCGTTACCCATCGAAAGGGTCAACTCCAACTGGTTTTCGCCTTCGGTGAGGTTGAATTTTTCGCCTTTGCTTTTTCCATTTTCCGTTACATTCAATGTGAGTTTTGCAGAAGTTGCTTTCCCCAAAGGATTAAGTGTTTTCACTCTTACCAAAACCGACTTGTTTTGAATGTCGGGATAAACCTGAATGTTTTGGATGTTTACCAGAGGTCGGGCTTCGAGGTATATTTGTCCAACAACGCCGTTCCAGTTGCTTTGGGTGTGGTCGGAAATGCTGTGTGAATTCACGCCCGGATCGAAATCTTTCACCCGGTTATCGATACAGATCGTCAATTGATGTTTGCCGGGAGCCAAAAGCCGGGTTAGGTTGTATTGATGTGGGGTTCCAAGGGAATTTTGCACGCCAACTTCAGTCCCGTCAATCCATACGCGGCTTTCCCAATGGCAACGTTCAAGGAACAACCCAATTGATTTTCCGTCCCAGTCTTCGGGAATGATCACCTCTTTTTGATACCAAGCCGCACCTTTGTAGTATTTGACTGGCTGAAGCCAGAAAGGGATTTTGATGTTTCCCGGCTCTCTGAATTTTGCATATTCCGGTTTTTTGAAGAACGAACTGTCGACAATTTGCCCAATCCAAGGAGTGGTAAGCGTAATTTCGTCGCCAATTCCATTTGATGTAAGCGAACCGGGAAGATTCAATGTGTCCTCTAAAACCCGATTGAACCAGGCCTCGGAAACACCCAGATCAGAAGGATCTAAAGCGTAGTTCCATGTTCCCG
>Ga0209800_10002182_pt1 | contig 17880 bp, 14 predicted proteins | sample Higcelweek8metaG_FD_187174 | JGI IMG/M metagenome (GOLD analysis project Ga0209800, IMG submission 187174) | Freshwater pond sediment microbial communities from the University of Edinburgh, under environmental carbon perturbations - High... | ecosystem: Environmental > Aquatic > Freshwater >...
AGTAAATGAGAATTTAGATGTTCATGCAATCGCCTCTGGTCGTGAATGCATAAGCAGGCTCGATGAGAAACCTGACATTATTTCTCTTGACTATACCTTACCCGATTCAAACGGGAAAGAAATTCTCGAAAAGATACTTCACGTTACCCCTGAATCTCAGGTTATCATTGTTTCTGGACAAAACGATATCAATACTGCCATTGAATTATTGAAACTGGGAGCTTACGATTACATTGTCAAAGGAGTAGATACCCGTGACAAAATTTCAATTGTGATTGAAAAAATTATTGAAAAAATTGAGCTAACCAAGGAAAATACCAGACTAAAGCAAGCTGTCCATAAAGAATATAATTTCAGAAACCTGATCAAAGGAAACAGCAAGGCGATGGAAAACGTATTCAACCTGATGGGAAAAGCCATTCAAACAAACATCAACGTCTCAATTATCGGAGAAACGGGAACAGGAAAGGAACTTGTGGCAAAAGGCATCCATTACAATTCGAAACGAAGCAACATGCCTTTTATTCCGGTTAATATCTCATCTATTCCTGACACATTGATTGAAAGCGAGCTTTTTGGTTATGATAAAGGAGCTTTTACAGGCGCTGACAGCAGCAAACCAGGAAGAATTGAAATGGCTGATGGTGGCACACTTTTCCTTGATGAGATTGCTGAAATGAACCTCACCACTCAAGCCAAATTACTGAGAGTTATACAGGAAAGAGAACTGTATCGATTGGGAAGCAACAAACCCATTAAATTCGATGTCCGCATCATTATTGCCACTCACCGAAACCTGTCAGAACAGATAAAAAAGAGTGAATTTAGGGAAGATTTATACTTCAGGCTGTTGGGCCTAACCATCGATTTACCCCCCTTAAGAGACAGAGGGAGCGACTGCCTTTTTCTTGCTAAATATTTTGTCAACGACTTTTGTGATGAAAATAACATAGCTCACAAAAAGATTTCAGAATCTGCACAAGAAAAACTGCGATCATATTCTTTCCCGGGTAACGTCCGCGAATTGAAAGCCCTGATGGAACTATCGTGTGTTTTGGCCGATAGTGAAGTAATTGAACCTGCCCACATCAATATCAATCCACTAAACCTTCAGCAAAATTTACTTTCACAAGAAAAGACACTACAGGAATACAACGAAGATATTATCCACTATTTCATCAACAAATACAAGAACATACGAGATGTTGCCCGACGACTTGATGTAGGAAAATCAACCATTTACCGCTATTTAAAGGAAAAAGAATAGCATTTGAGAACGTCACCGACGAAAGAACAAAAAAAAATATTAATAGTAACTCTTTCGCGAAACGTCTATTTTTACCAAAAAAATTGTGAGCAACAACGTAACATTTAAGAACATCCTTCCCATTCAGGTAAGGTTTAGCGATGTCGATGTCATGGGACATGTGTCCAATACCGTCTATCAGAATTATTACGATTCAGGCAAACTTCAATATTTCGATCAGGTTCTTCCTGATATGGATTTTGTAAATCTGGGTGTTGTAGGCGCATCGATCAAAATCGATTATTTCAAACCCATTTTCATGAAAACCCGCATTTTGGTTGAAACAAGGGTTGCTGAAATCGGGAATAAAAGCTTGATTATGGAGCATAATCTGATCGATGAAAGCTCAAAAGATGTTCTCTCCACATGCAGTGCTGTTCTGGTATGCTATTCCATCAAAGAACAACAAAGTATCCCAATCCCTGAAAACTGGAAACAGAATATTTTGGAATACGATGAAGGGGTAATTGTAAGATAATTCCAATCCGATCTCCCCCATACACTTCTTGTTTTCCTTCTCCAAAAAACTTTTTTTCTGATTTTTCTTTTACTTTTACGCTATTGCATGCATACCTTTTGAACTTCAACCTTAATTCTGTTATGGACAAATCAACTTTCAAAGTATATGGCTACCGGTGGATCATGCTGGCAGTGTACATGTTCATTGTAGCAATGAACCAACTTTTATGGATCACCTTTGCCCCCATCACCAGCGAAGCTGTCACGTACTACGGAGTTTCAGATCTTTGGATTGGTATTCTTTCCATGAGTTTCATGGTTGTCTTTATCCTCTTTTCAATACCCGCTTCGTGGATTATCGATACGTACGGGATCAGGGTTGGAGTTGGTATTGGAGCTTTGCTCACCGGAGTTTTTGGATTGACAAGAGGATTTGCCGGTTCCAGTTTCGAATGGCTCCTCATTTCTCAAATTGGGATTGCCATAGGTCAACCCTTTCTGCTGAATGCTATTACCAAACTTTCGGCGCGCTGGTTCCCAATCAGTGAAAGGGCAACTGCATCGGGGCTTGGAACGCTGGCCATGTATGTTGGTATTCTGGGAGGTATGATTATCACCCCGTTCCTCACCCTCAAATCGGGAATTAACGGAATGCTTTATGCTTATGGAATTACATCAGTCGTTGCTGCTACAATATTTTTGATCTTTTCTAAAGAACGCCCGAAAACAGCGCCATGCCTTCCGGGACAGGAAGAACGTGCTTTGGTACTCGATGGTTTTAAAATCATCTTCCACACCAAAAATTTTCTGTGGCTATTGCTGATTTTCTTTATCGGCCTAGGAGTATTCAACAGTGTCACCACCTGGATTGAAGGAATTTTAAAACCCCAGGGGTTTACAATTACACAAGCAGGAATTGTAGGCGGGGTAATGATTGCAGCGGGTGTGATGGGTGCCATTATAATTCCTTTATTATCGGACTATAGACAAAAAAGGGTTCCTTATATTCGTCTGGCTTTGTTTGGCGCAACCATTGGATTGATTGGAGTATCCTTTTCAACAAGCTATGCTATTGTACTTGTATCTGGAGCTATTTTGGGTTTTTTCCTGCTCAGTTCGGGACCCATCGGGTTTCAATATGGTGCAGAAATCACACACCCTGCTTCAGAAGGATCATCAAACGGATTATTGCTGATGATGGGACAAGTATCGGGAATTGCCTTCATATTTGGGATGGACATGTTTAAATCGAAAGTCGATGGATCGATGAGCAATCCGCTAATTGTACTTATCGGATTGATGGTAATCAGCCTGTTGGCCTCGTTGAAACTGAAGGAATCGAAACTGGTTGGGAAGTAGTTGAGAAAATGAAAAAAACACATTAGCCTAACCGATATCACAAAAGAAGGAAAAAAGAGAAGAGGAAAAATTGGAAAGTCATTTTAATTAACTTTGTGAAAAAAGAAATGATATGGAGACATTGATTTTAAGAGGACACTCCGAAACTAAGGCTAAGCTCATTTTAAAACTTGCTAAAGAACTTGATTTTTCGGCAAAAAAACTCACTTCAACTGAAGCAGAAGAAATTGGAATTGCCATGTCAATTGATGAAGGGATTAAATCAGGTATTTTAAGTAGTCACGAAAAAGATGAATTAAATAGATAATTGGGGTAGAATTAGTGAATGGCATCATAATTTTTGCAGCTTTTGATCATCGATCAGATATTTATAAATATTTCCCATAACATAAACATTCATCTTTTGCTCTAAAACCATTATTATGAAGAAAAAAACGAATCAATGGATTTTGGGGATCATTCTCCTAATGGTTTTTAGCTTCCAAATTTCCAATTTAACAGCTCAAAATGAAGTTCCGGATTCAGTGGTTGCTGAACGCCTTCAATTTCTGAAGACAACACTGGAACACGACAAAGTACACACCAAACAGTGGTGGTATGGCTGGCTAGGCTTATATAGTGCGGCAACCGTTGTGCAGGGAGCTATCTATTTTTCAAGCGATGATAAAAGTTTGCGACAAGACATGGCACTGGGCGCAGCAACAACGATATTGGGAGCAGCAGGTCAGTTTATTTCGCCACTGATGCCGAATAAAAGGGTTAACCAATTCAATTTGCTTCCCGAAAATTCATCAGACCATAAGATGAAAAAAATGGCAAGAGCCGAAGAACTTTTACAAGAGTGTATCAAGCGGGAAGCTGAGTCGCGCAACTGGCAAAACCATGCCCTAACAAGCGCAGTGAATATTGGAGGAGGACTGATAACCTGGCTGGGTTTTAAACGTACTGCATGGGATGGATTTGTGAATTTTGCAATCAACGAGGTGGTTACCGAAACCCAGATTTTTACTTCGCCCACCTTTGCCAAAAGGAATTACAAAAATTATTGCCGGAAATATTTAAACGGGGATAATGCCGTTTCATACACCCCAGAAGTAAACTGGTATTTGGAAGCCCGCCCGGGTGGGTTGGGGATTCGGGTGGTGTTTTAAAAAAAGCTTCAATTGCCTAAACCTTCAGGTGCAGGATCAAAATTGGAAAATGAGCTAAACAAACTGGGATATATGCAACACTCTGCTTGCCCAACGCATAGGGAACAGAAAAGGCAACGAGTCAAAAGAGTTTACAAAATAAACGGGGTGAAGTGAAGGCTTTGCCCATTTCTATTTATAATAGGTACTTGTTGTTTTAACTTCAATTTAACACCTTTTCATCTGCTAATTAATTACATTTGCAACGACAAAAAATGGTTATGAAGCACCGTTCCAAAAATAGTATCGCTTTTCTGATGATGATATTAATCCTCTTCTCAACAGTTGGATTTAATGTCATTATTACGTTTTGCGGTGGTTGTGAGTCAGAACATGTAAGTGTTGCGTTAACCGCCGGCGATTCTACATCTGAATGCGAATGCTGCGCTAAAAGTCAAAACACTTTTCATTGCTGTTCTTCTGAAGCAGCTCACGAAAATGAACATCATCAAACTAAAAGCATACTGGCGCAATTAAAATACGATTCAACTGAAGCAAAAAGCAAAATGCTAAAAGTTGTTTTACCTGTTATTACGTTTTTTTCAATTGCGATTTCCACAGTAACTTCTGAAACGACATCAAATTTCGTTACATCTATTTCAGAAACTTTTGCTCCGCCGCCTTCCGGCAGGTCAATCCTGACATCCATTTGCATACTCCGAATTTGAATAAACATTAATTTCTTTTTTCCACAGGTCAATTATTTGACTTGGTGGGTGTTGTGAGAATATAATGTCTAACATTCAATTTTATAATAATGAATATGCGAATACTTGTTGCCTTAATCGCGACAACACTATCACTAAATAGTTTAGCTATAAGCCCACCTATAAAAGGACGGGTAAGCGAGAAAGATAACCCAGGAGAACCCCTGATTGGGGCCAATATTTTCTGGGCAGGAACTACAACTGGAACCACTTCCGATATCAATGGAAACTTTAGCCTACCATCTCTTCAACAAAATTCACTGCTGGTTGCTTCGTTTATAGGTTTCAAAACCGATACGATCGGGGTTGCAAATAATAACGAACCCTTAGTCATTTTGCTCGAAAGAAACCTTGAAATAAAAGAAGTTGTGATAAAGGATCGCCCGAAAGGGCAATATTTGTCGAAGATAAACCCAGTTCAATCAACCAAGGTCACCGCTACAGAGTTGCAAAAAGCTGCTTGCTGCAACCTTTCAGAAAGCTTCGAGACCAATGCTTCTGTCGATGTTGCCTATACCGACGCGGTAACTGGTGCGCAACAAATTAAGATGCTGGGACTATCGGGCATTTATGTACAAACCATTTCTGAAAATATTCCTTCGATACGCGGAATGGCTGCACCTTACGGGCTTGGATATGTTCCCGGCTCATGGATGGAGTCGATACAGATTTCGAAGGGAACATCGTCGGTAGTGAATGGTTATGAGGCCATAACAGGACAGATAAATGTGGAATATAAGAAACCCTTCAGCGACGAGAAATTCCATTTCAATATTTATGGCAACAATGAACTGAGAACTGAAGCCAATTTAAATGTTTCGTTCAAGCTCACCGACAGCCTTTCAACGATGATTCTTCTCCACGGTGAAAACCAAAATTCCGAAATAGACAACAACCACGACAATTTTCTCGATATGCCCAGGATGAAGCAAATAAACTTCATTAACAGATGGTATAAAGAGCGAAGTGGCGGAGGAGATATTCAGTTTGGGGTTAAGATCCTTGAAGAAGACCGAAAGTCTGGTCAGCCCGGAGCTTTCAACACAGACAACAACCTGTATGGTATTGACATACGCACCAGTCGCTACGAGCTTTTTGCCAAAAATGGGTATATGCTAAAACGGCCAGGAACCAGTCTTGGGATGCAGCTTTCGGGTTGGTATCACAATCAGGATGCATTTTACGGAAAAACCATTTACAACGGAACACAGTACAATGGTTATTTCAACATGATTTACCAAGGAAATTTTGGTAGTGACCTGCATACTTTTAAAACCGGAGTCTCTTTACTGGCCGACATGTTTGATGAAAAGTTGGATCTTACAACCTATTCAAAAAACGAAATTGTGCCAGGAGTTTATTATGAATACAATTTCAATTTACAGCATAAGCTAAATTTCATGGCCGGTTTGCGGGCCGATTACAGCTCACAGTATGGTTTTTTTATCACGCCCAGGGTTCATGCCAAATGGGAAATAATGGAAGGGCTTACATGGAGGACTTCGGCAGGGAAAGGATTTCGTACCGCCATTCCGCTTGCCGAAAACAACTATCTGCTGGCCAGTTCCCGCGAAATTGTAATTGCCAACAACCTAAAACAGGAAGAGGCTGTGAACCTGGGAACAAGTGTCAATATCCAAATTCCTGTTGGAGAACAAAAAATTAGCCTCACGCTCGATTACTACCGCACCAACTTCATCAATCAAGTGGTTAAAGATGTAGATAGCGATCCGAATAAGGTTTTTTTCACCAACCTCAACGGACAATCATACTCCAACGCTTTCCAGGCCGAAATGATTTACGAAATCGTCCGGGGTTTTACACTAAATGCTGCATACCGGCTGAATGATGTGCGACAAACCATCGGGGGAGAACTCAGAGAAATGCCTCTCACCAGCCGCTACAAAGGGTTAATAAGCGCTTCGTATACCCCACGGCTTCGAAAATGGCAGTTCGACTTTACCAGCCAGTTTAATGGCGGTGGCCGTATGCCCGATCCTGATAAAGTAAATCCGCTTTGGGGAACGACGTTTAAGCCTTATACCATTTTAAATGCACAAATCACCAAAAATTACAAGCAATGGAGTTTTTATATTGGATCTGAAAACCTGTCAAATTTCATGATGCACAATCCGGTGATTGGAGCTGACGATCCTTGGGGCAGCAATTTCGATGGAACGATGATCTGGGGACCTGTTCACGGACGAAAGATTTATGCCGGATTGAGATATACAATTAATAAATATGAATAAATCAAAAACGATGAAAACATTACCAATTACAATCATCACCCTGCTGTTTTTCGTCAGCTTACCGACAGGCAGTGTTTTTGCAAATGAGAACAGTAAGGAAAAAACCGTTGTATTTTCGGTTGGCATCGATTGCCAAAGTTGTGTCAAGAAAATTGAAGGCAATATTCCATACGAAAAAGGGGTTAAAGATCTGAAAGTTTCACTTGATAAAAAGGAGGTGACCGTAACTTTCCGCACCGACAAAACTTCCATAGAAATGCTTATAAAGGCGTTCAACAAACTCGGCTACGAAGCCAGCGTTGTTGGCGAAAAAGGGAAGGAAGAAAAAAAGGATGTTCAGCAGAAAAACTGATTATCTTAGTCACCGGATTCGATCAAATCTCTTTCAACGTTGTTATAAGGAGTACATATAACCTGCTTTCTTTTCAAGAACTCTCAGGTTAGATGTCTTGTTAATCAGATAAAAATGGAACACAACCATTCACACAGTCACGATATGAATTGGGGCAATGCCTTTAAAACAGGCATTGCACTCAATATCATCTTCATCGTAGTTGAAGCATTGTATGGTTACTTTTCAAACTCCATGGCATTGATTGCCGATGCCGGACATAACCTTAGCGATGTTCTGGCCCTCATTTTCTCGTGGATCGCCATTATCCTGTCGCAACGAAAGCCAACGCTGAAATTCACGTATGGATTTCGCCGTTCAACAATCCTGATTGCGCTGCTCAACACCATCTTACTGCTTGTCGCGGTGGCCATTATTGCCTGGCAGACCATCAAAAGGCTGGGCAATCCGGTGGAAATCAATTCAACCAATGTCATCATCATTGCCACAATCGGAATTGCAGTAAACGGATTCACTGCCTGGTTATTCATGAAAGGAAAAAAGCACGATTTAAACATTCGAAGCACATTTACCCATTTCATAGCCGATGCACTGGTATCGCTGGGTGTTGTGGTTGCAGGAATTATCATGGCATTGACGGGCATTATCTGGGTCGATACGCTGGTGTCGTTTATCATTGTTGCAGTCATTCTTTATAGCTCGTACCACCTGCTAATCGATTCTGTCAACCTAGCACTTGATGCGGTTCCTGAGAATATCGATCTGGAAGCAATTCGCGAATACCTGACAACCATACCTGAAGTTACCGATGTTCACGACCTTCACATTTGGGCTTTAGGAACTACCACCTCTGCCCTAACCGTACATTTGGCAACCAATATCCCAACAGATGTTACATTTATCACCAACATTCAACGCCAGTTGCACGATCGGTTTGAGATTGAACATGCAACCATTCAGGTGGAATATGGCAACAATGGAACTGATTGCGAGAACAATTGCAATTAGAGACAAGCTTTACACCCAAATTATTTATTATTTGATCAACAATAATTTCCTTGTTTGAAAGTATCTGCTTGACGTTAGTTTGCATAAATAAATTCCACCGGCAAGATTACCAGCATTAAAAGGCACTTCATAATTACCGGCAGGTTTAAACTCATCAACAAGCGTTTCAACCTCTTTGCCAAATGAGTTGTAAATCGCAAGGGTAACCAATAGTCCCTTTTCGTTTCCATCCTGAAAGAAGAGATTGACTGGGATGGAATATTTTATGGTTGTTGCAAGGTTAAACGGATTCGGATAATTCTGTAAGTTAAAACACTCATATTGAATCGAATATTCATTTACAGCCAATAAATCTTTGATGTAAAAGATTGAAGAGACAACATTGATTGAAGCGTCAAGGTAGTCTTCAGCTTTGATCTGACAAGAATCGGATGTAATTTCGGGCACCGTCCATGAATAGTCCGAAATGGAAGCATCAACTTTGTCGCCAAGCTTTATCCATGCTGAAGCATTCCATGTTTTATAATAAAGGTTCAGTTTATCAATGAATTGGCTTCTCCATTCAATCTCATAATTTTCGTCAGGTTTTAAGGTTTCACCTTCTGTTGGTGAAATGATTTCAACCGCAGGAACCGCTACATAAAACTTTGGCGAAATTGCTGAAATACTGGTAATCTCAGCATTTTCTATTTTAATCTGACAAGAATCGGAAGCGGAGATGACAGGAACAGTCCAGGAATACTTTCCTGTACTTGCAGTCAGGTTATTTCCAAATTTAATCCACGAAACAGCATTCCCTAATTTGTAATATAGATTGACCTTGTTGACATCGGAAGAAGTCCAGATAATGTCATAACTCTTATTAATCACAAAAACATTGTCAGCTTTTGGCGAGGTTAATTCCAAAGAAGGCAGTTTGATGAAAAACTTTGGCGAAACAGCGTTTATGATTGCATTTTCAGCATCTTCCAGCTTTATCTGGCACGAATCGGCCAGTAACAGCGGAACATTCCATGAATATTTTCCAAGAGTGGCCGTTATGTTGCTTGCAAAGGCTGTCCATGCATTTTGGTTCGCCAGGTTATAGGAGATGTTGATTTTGTTGATGTCTGTAGAAGCCCAGGTGATATCATATCTTTTATTCACTTTCCAGATATCACTGCTTTTTGGCGATGTGACCGCTATTGTTTTCGCAATTTTATGTTCCTTCAGAATAATATTATCCAAACTCACCCCAACATTATTACCACCTAAGTCTATCGCAAAACGGGCATTATTATCAGTATTACTGTTCATGGTGAAACGATACTGGTAGTTTTTCATCACAGTAGTCAATGAAACAGATTGACTGAAGTATGAGGTGTAACTTCCGCCATCCTGACCTACTCCAACGGTAATGGTTCGTGCCCGGCTTGCAGAAGCATCAAACGAAATATCATAAGTTTTTCCCCTTTCAATTTTCAAATTGGATTGTGTTAACTGCACATGCCATGAAGCTGTTCCCCCATTGGTTATATTGATTATTGAGACTTTTTCTAAAACGCTAAATGAAGCATCTGTTCCCATATTTGTATAAAATCCCCAGCTATTCAATCCTAAAGAAAAATTTCCATTCATCAGGAGGTTATCTTTCAAAATGGTATAAGTTGAAAAAAATGAATTAGAAAAATCGTTTACAGAATTGTTGTCATCAGCGGAGATTTTAATCAAACAATTTGAAGATTCTATCTCAGGAACTGTCCAGTAATATTCCTTTAGAGATGCATCAACATTCGCGGCAATGAGGTTCCAGTTAGTTCCGCTGTTTGTGGAAAACCAAATGGAAAGATGCTCAACATTCACCGTTTCCCATTTTATTTTGGCTACGGTTCCTGTTTCCAATTGTTCACCTCCGTTTGGCTGTAACAATAATGCAGTTCTGATAGCTTCGTTCGTCCATTTGGTTTCTATTCCAAACCATAGCGTTTTTGTGACAGTCTGGTCAATATCCATGCGGAATTTGTTTGCCGAAATGGGTTTGTAAACTTTAAATCTTCCGGTTTTTTCGCCTAAGGTTCCGAGTTGATGCACTCTGATTGAATCGGATTTAATGGCCAGTTCAAAGGATAATCTTGCAGGTTCGATGATTGTTGGTGCTTTACCAAAATCCAGAACCCTCGATTTATCTGCATTCCAGACTGTGTTTGTGTTCTCTTGTTTTGTCCCGATTGTAAGCAATGATTTTGTAGCTATATCAAGATTGTCATTGGTTAAACTTATCCATGTAAAACCGCCGAATGTATTCCCGCTGATCATCTTAGCAATTCCGATTTCCTTGTTCGGATAATTCTGAAGAAATCCGACCGCAGCAATAAATTTAGGAGCGTTGATTGTAAAGATTCCATTCTTATCCCATTCTAATTCTTTCGTATCTGAAGTATAAGGATTGGTTGGTTCAGCTGGAATAATGTTCTCGCTAAAAGGTGTTGTGCTGTTGTAATCAGATACAACCACTTTATGAATCAATCCGAGAAGATTAGGATAACCCGGAGTATATAGCTCCCATTCCGGTGTGGTAAAAGGTGTTGAGATCAGATCATTGTTTGTCATTTTCAATTCAATAGGCTGAGTTGATACGGTGATTAGCTTGTCGCGAAAAGCTTTCGAGAATGAAGGTGCAAAGGCCATTTGAATATTATTTCTAACCATATCAAGTTCAGCTACTACAACATCTTCCTCTATTGGCTGAGGGGCACAGGCATAGGCAAAATACATCATTGCATCCGCATCGTGTAATGAACTGTAAGCTGTAAGGAAAAAAGGAGCTTCGATATAATAATCGGTAAAATATGAATGATTATATTCTCCAGCGGCAAAGGGTTTGTTCTTAAATGCAATACCACGGAATAAGATTTTAATGGTGCTTCCTTCCGGGTCGTTCACCATAGCTTTATTCTCAAAAAGCAATTTACCCGTTTTATCAACAAGAGGTAATTTCCAATAATTATGATTGTCGATATAGTCAAGTCGGCTCTGAATCTTATTGTCTGGTAAGCCCATTAGAAAATTCTGACCTGAAATAGGGATACGGATATTACATTCATTTTTCATGAAACTATAAAACTCATCGAAGTATTTTTCCTGTAGATCAATGTAAAAAGCAACTTCATCGGTTTTCCGACAACTTCCGAATTGTTTCAATTCGTCATTCTGAAATCGCTTAATATTTTGAAGTGCCAACGATTCTCCCGATAATAATTCTGAACCTCCGAATTTAGTTAGACTCATATTATCAAAATAGACTGAAGCGGCATTTGCTCCTAGACTAAATGACAAATAGGCATCCACCGTATTGGTTTCTCCGGGTATTGCGTTGAAACTATATTCCTGCCAGACGGTTGTCAAATTAAATTGCTTGTTTCCATAAATAGTATATGGCTCTCCTAATTTGGAAAGCGATGCAACAATCGAACGGTTTACATCAGCTTTCGCCCAAAATTTTACTTGATAGGTCGTGTCCTTGTAAACAGGAAATCCATTCTGATAAAATTGAACATGCCAGTCGGTTCCGGTGCTGTTGGTTATTGTAACTCTTCCACATTTATTTCCGCTAACCCCATCACCGGCTTTAAACGTTAAGTTCGCATTTGCAGCATCCAATACCATTAGTTTCCAATATTGGTTAGGAGTGCTATTTTCGAATGATATATCCTGCAACATATTCGAAGTTGACGTGCTTCCGGTGTGCCATGCAGACTTTAAGGCTTCATCATTTCCATATTTATTCAGGAGATATTTGTTCCAAAAGTTATCTAATTCCTTATTATAATAGGAGGGTAGCGTACCACCCTCTTTTATGGGTTTTAATCTGTTACCTAAAAAATCGAGGAATAACCAGTTTTCGTTTACAACCTCAATCAAAGCCATCACCGGATCATTTTTCATTGCCAGGCCGGTATAAGGATTTACCCTGTTTACAAAATAGTTTAAATAACTTTTTCTAACCTCAATGAGCTTTCTGTCATAATAGTCGCAAATAGCGTGAGCAGCTGGTACGGAGTCCGGAACCTGAACACCTTCTGCAGATGTGTGAGCTATTTCAAAATTCCATGAAAGTACTATTCGTATGCCTTGTTTTTTAAGTTCATTCACAAAGAAAAAGAATTTGTCCAGGCGGTCTTCGTTGAATTTGTCCGGTCCTCCCAAGAGTTTCAGACCCCAACCAGCATTCAGTGGGGTGTGAATGCGTATAGCATTGAATCCAAACTTCCGTAATCTTGCTGCCAGGAACGGCGCTTTATCCTTATCGGGATAAAGTCCGGGGTCAGACCAAATGTTATTCCCATAAATTCTAAAGGGTTTGCCATTTATCTCAAAATTACCTTCATCATTAACAGTCACAAAATCATTTGGACCAATTGGCTCTACTGGAAAATCAGGAAAAAATAGTTGCGATGTTGAGTCGTAGGGCGGCAAATAGAAATTAAATCCGTTTTGGAATGTTTGCCCGAAGAGAGAAGAACTGATCAGGCAAAAAAGAAATGCTAATCTTCTCATTATGTTTAGTTATTTTTCGAAATATATTGATAATTTTTAATGTTGCCTAAGAATTGTTAACCATAGATCATTTTAGTTTAAACAGAACCAACCTTTTCTGTTTTTAAAAGTAATTTTGAATGAAATAAAAGAGATTGTTTTGAAACGATTTGCCATTATAACAGGTCTCCTTTCCGGCTTTTTGTTTGGTGTTGCCACACCTTTCAGTAAGCTATTGTTGGATGGATTGAACTCGTTTCAACTGGCAGGTCTGCTATACTTAGGCGCCGGGTTGGCCATGTTGCCATACATCTTCAGAAAAAACAGCAATTTGAAGTTGCTTTTTCAATCGGGCAGTAGGGCAAAGACATTCGGGATCATTTTTTTTGGCGGATTCCTCGGACCGTTACTGTTACTGGCCGGGTTAAAAACTGCCGATGCCGCTTCGGTATCAATCTGGCTGAATATGGAGCTGGTGGCTACCGCCATTCTGGGTGTTCTCATTTTTAAAGATTCGCTCGATAAAAACGGTTGGATAGCAGTTGTTTTAACGATTATAGCTGGTATAATCACCTCATTTGGGGAGGGGGCCAGCGGAATTGTCTCTGGTTTGCTTATTACAGCAGCCTGTTTTTGCTGGGGTGTCGACAACCACCTGACAGCGCTTACCGACGGAGCCTCACCCCAGACTGTTACTTTTGTGAAAGGTATTGTGGCTGGCTCGGTAAATCTCACAATCGGTTGCCTGATCTCTAGTCAGCCAATGTTGGTGGAAAGTATTTTCCCGGCTCTTCTTGTAGGAATATTCTCGTACGGATTAAGTATCGTACTTTATGTTACTTCTGCTCAAAACATCGGTGCTACCAGAGGGCAAATTTTGTTTTCGACTGCTCCATTGTGGGGCGTTGTTTTGTCGTATCTTATTTTTCACGGATCGTTTCATTGGGTACATGTTATTTCGATCGTTCTTTTAGCGGGTGCTGTCGTTATTACAAACCTGCTATCGCATAAACATCAGCACACTCATGAGGCAATGGAACACATCCATTACCATCGGCACAGCGATGGTCATCATTTCCATGTCCATGATGAAGAAATTTTTCCGGAACAAAAAGGACATTCTCACGTTCATGTTCACGAACCAATCACACACGAACACCCTCATTATCCTGATCTGCATCACCGCCACGGACATAAATAAAGAAAATGATGGAAAGGAAATTTTATCAAACAGCATTATGGTTAGCCTTCTTCACAATCGGCTATAACATTATTGAAGGCCTTGTCTCAATATGGTTTGGGTACACGGATGAAACCCTAACTTTATTAGGCTTTGGTGTAGATAGTTTTATTGAAGTCATGTCGGGTATTGGCATTGCAGTCATGATATTGCGAATCCGGCAGAATCCTGAAAGCTCCAAAAGCACGTTCGAGACCAGGGCGCTAAAAATAACCGGTACAGCATTTTATCTTCTGTCAGCTGGTTTGCTGGCTGGCATAGTTGTGTACTTGATCAATCATCACAAACCAGAAACTACGTTATGGGGAGTTATAATTTCTTTAGTGTCTGTTTTGGTGATGGTTTGGTTGATGAATGCCAAGAAGAGAGTTGGCAAACAGCTCAATTCCGACCCCATTATTGCCGATGCCAATTGTACAAAGGTTTGTGTTTACATGTCGCTGGTATTACTGGTATCGAGCCTTATTTACGAACTCACCGGCTTTGCCTATTCCGATATTATCGGGGCGGCTGGACTTATTTACTTCTCTATTTCTGAAGGAAAAGAAGCCTTTGAAAAGGCTAAAGGAAAGGAATGCAGTTGCGGTCATAATTGTGAATCGGAATGAAAGTACGAGACAGCGGTATGCCCGAAGAGGAAATGTGGCTTTTAAGGAAACCCATTTATTTTTATATGAAGTAGGGTAAGTTTATCCTTTTTTCATCTTCCTATACTGTGCAGGTGAAGTTCCCATGGTTTTCGTAAATACCCGTGTGAAATAAAATGGATCGTCGTATCCGGTTTTGCTTGCAATTTCGTTGATCTTCATCGGAGTAAAATCGAGTAGCTGACAAGCCTGCTGAATGCGCAAATGGGTGAGGTAATCAAGCGGAGTGCGTGAGGTTTTCTTCTTGAACAACAGGCAAAAGTGCGACAACGAAAGACTACAGTGAGCGGCAATCTCGTCGAGGCTCACCTTTTGGGAAAGATGGCTACGCATAAATTCGATGGCACGCGAAACCGGATCCTGCTGCGATACCTCCTTGATCTTCCGGAACTGCAACAAAAACCGGAACGACCCCAGGATATGCCACAAACAGATACTGGCATAATCCAAATTATCAATACTGTAACCCATTTCGAGGTTGCGGTAAATCTCTTCGAACAACAGGATACGATCGGAAAACCGTGTGTTTTGCGAAATGTCAATCTCAATGGCCTCGTTTGGGCGGTCGATAAAACTGGATGCCTTGTCGCCGGCAAAGTGCAGCCAGTAGATCGACCAGGGTAAATCGGGATCGGCACCATAAGCATGTGGTGTCCCTGCCGGAATGATAAAATAGAAATTGGGGTTTACCACCTGTCTTTTCCCATCGGCTTCGAACCACCCTTTCCCTTCGACGCAATAAATAAGAATATTCTGCAAAGAACCCTCTTCCCGATTCCGGTAATGATGCAAGGCATGTGGATAGACCCCAATGTCGGTAATATACAATCCCTGAGTGATAGGGTTTGCCTGTATCTCCCGGATAATGGTCTCGGGCAACACGATGCTCTTCTGCCCCTCAAATCCTTCTGGTTTCTTCATGTTTTCTAAAATTAACCACAGAGAGAACAGAGCTAACCCCAGAGCAAATAAATAAGAAACTCTGTGAAATACTCTGTGAACTCTGCGGTTCGTCGCTCCACTAAAATACACAAAACAAGAAGATAATCCAGTATTTTCAAAAAGAATTCCATTTCCAAAGGCAATTATATGGTGTAGATTTGCTACTCAATTGTGAAACTAACTAAATCCTGAAAATCGTGGAATCCATAAAATTCAACAAAAAATTCATCATCGGCATTACCCTGGTATCGGCCATGGGCGGGTTGCTCTTTGGCTACGACTGGGTAGTAATTGGCGGTGCAAAACCTTTCTACGAACGTTTTTTCGATATCACCAACTCGCCCTACCTGCAAGGATGGGCCATGAGCAGTGCGCTCATTGGATGCCTCTTCGGGGCAATGGGTTCAGGTTATCTCACTGACAGGCTTGGACGTAAGATCCCATTGATAATTGCTGCTGCCCTATTTACCCTTGCCGCTATCGGTACCGGTGCGGTAAATCAATTTGCACCCTTTATCATTTTCAGGTTGATTGGTGGTTTGGGAATCGGATTGGCATCGGCCATATCGCCCATGTACATTGCCGAAATCTCCCCTGCCCCGCTCCGTGGCCGACTGGTTTCTGTCAATCAACTCACCATAGTGATCGGTATTTTAGCAGCACAGTTTATCAACTATCTCATTGCAGAAGCTGTTCCAGCCGAAGCCACCGACGAGTTTATCCTGAACTCATGGAACGGGCAGATGGGCTGGCGCTGGATGTTCTGGGCCGGAACAATTCCTGCCCTGCTCTTTTTCGTGTTGTCGTTCCTTATTCCGGAAAGCCCCCGTTTCCTGGCCAAATCGGGCAACTGGAAAGCAGCTACAATTACACTCGAAAAAATTGGAGGAAAAGAATATGCCATTCAGGAGAAAAAAGAAATTTCGGAAACCCTTCAGGGCACTGATTCTAAAATCGATTGGAAAGCACTAACCTCGAAAAAAGCAAGGCCGGTTTTGATACTGGGTATTGTATTGGCCGTGTTTCAGCAATGGTGCGGCATCAATGTAATTTTCAACTATGCCGAAGAAATTTTTACATCAGCCGGTTATTCCGTTGGCGATATGCTTTTCAATATTGTCATCACCGGAACCGTCAACCTTGTGTTCACTATCATTGCCATGCGTATGGTCGATAGCTGGGGACGACGAAAACTGATGCTGCTGGGTTCTATCGGACTGGCCATTATCTACTTTGTATTGGGAGGAAGCTATTTTCTTGAGATAAAAGGAATTGCCATCCTCATTCTGGTTTTGGTTGCCATTGCCACTTATGCCATGACGTTAGCTCCGATTACGTGGGTGGTGCTTTCCGAGATATTCCCCAACAGTTTGCGCGGAACAGCTATGGCCATTGCCACCACTGCATTATGGATTGCCTGCTTTGTGCTCACCTACACCTTCCCCATCCTGAACAAACTACTCAATGCAAGCGGAACTTTTTGGTTATACAGTTTTATATGCCTTACAGGCTTCCTATTCATACTGAAAAAGCTACCGGAAACAAAAGGAAAAAGTTTGGAAGAAATTGAAAAAATGTAATGAATAAAACACATAGGCACAATAGGTCACAATAGCGAAAGATTGATTTAACCTATGTGTCCTAGTGTGTCTATTGTGGTTAAAAATACATTTTAAAAATATAAACAGATGAAAAATAGACTAGCATTTATCGGGGTCATTCTGATTTTACTCTGCGGTTGCCAGGGCAAATCAATCCAGAAAAAGATTGATCTTTCGGGAACATGGAACTACGCTTTAGATCCTTCTGATCTGGGTGTTTCCGAGGCCTGGTTCAATCGGGTTTTAGAGGACACATTGAATCTTCCCGGTTCGCTTACATCAAATGGAATTGGCGACGAAAT
>Ga0209800_10002184_pt1 | contig 17860 bp, 20 predicted proteins | sample Higcelweek8metaG_FD_187174 | JGI IMG/M metagenome (GOLD analysis project Ga0209800, IMG submission 187174) | Freshwater pond sediment microbial communities from the University of Edinburgh, under environmental carbon perturbations - High... | ecosystem: Environmental > Aquatic > Freshwater >...
AATAAGGATCGCCAACCGGGATCCAGAAGATTGAAACATTTGCCATTGATGTCAATTTGTCTACTTCCAGTTTGGTAGTAAAGTTCTGCTTATTCTCACGGAACTCAGGGGAGAAGCGCCAGATCCACTTTTGAATTGGCTGGAAGGTCGAACGGGACAATTTTACCGGCTCGTTAAGCATACATAAAACAGCATACCAGCCATACTGCGTTGGTCTTGTGAACTTGTACTGCCATGCCGGGGCTTCATTTCCGGAGATGTTCTCAACGGTGCAATCGTATGTTTCAAAGGTCTTTTCAGTACTAATGGAGACCCCCCCTTTTACCGTGGCACTGACTTCCACGCCAGCTTCCGGCCCATCCTTTTGAGCGTACTTTGCATTTCCCTTTAGGCCAAAATCACCGGAAAGATCAAAAGAAATCCCGCTTGTCGTGGTGGTCTTCTCGTTGGTGGTTGAGGGAGACGAACCGCCTTGCAGACCAAAACCGCTTGTAATGTCGGTTATTTTGTTGGTAATGCGGTACATATCGATGCTGTTCGTGCAATAATTTGAATATGCCGGCAATTGCTTGGTTTGATGATCCATAACATACGTTAATTTATCAATATCGGTACAGGAGTGATTTCCGCCTAGCTTGGCATAGTATGGTTCGGCGCTTAGAATCCCCTCCTGTTCGATATATAACCAGTCGTATTCCTTGCCGTCACTGGTCGTGAACTGATGGAAGGGGTACATGGTATAGATGAATTTATAGGTGTTGTTATCAGAATCAGTAAACATTTTCTCATCATGCTCAGCCTGGGCCAGTTCGGTCAGGTCGGACTTGCTGATCTCGTTGGCGGCTTTTGTTGCATTGGCACGGGAATCGGCCAGCGCCTTGGACATGGTGCGTGTGCCGCTCTTGGCAATCCAGCTACGGAGCGCATCAGCCCGTGCCAGCAGACCACTGGTGTTATCCCCGCTGGATGTACCGGGAGTTGAAGACGAGTCTGACGAACCGGGAGGATAGATTGATAATGAGAAGTTGCCCACCAGCTCCGTGGAGACCGCAAACAGTTCGGCGTAGGGGTAGTTTTTAGGCAGCTTGTAATTGGGAACCCGCTCCAGTATCTCCAGCAGCGTGTTGATCTCCGTCTCCCCGCCACGGATCAGGATGATCGGGAATGATTTCCGGTAGGTGGCCAGCAGCCCCTGCTTCATGGTACCGCTGAGAGACGCGATCTGATCCGCTGCGATAAAGACCGGCGCATCGCTGGAAACGCCATCGTAGGGAACGCGGTTGACAAAGACCTGCTTGGCCGCTTCAGCCGGTCCCTTAACAGCACCAACCTGCGTTGTAACCTGTGTCGATGTGGTCGTTGACGGTTCCTTGATCTCGCCGATGACATAGACCTTCTGCAGGTGTTGCTTGTCCAGACTGATCAGACTGCCTGAATCACCGGGACTGCCTGAGTCGTTTGACCCACAACCTGCAACAGCGATAGTGACAGCCAGTAACGCGACTATCGCACACAGACGCCCTTTCATCACCAACCCTGATCTTTCCATACTGCCTCCTTTGTTGGCTCTGCCAACGGTTCCTGATTGCTGCACTCTGTAAATCTGATAGTCTGGCTGTTGTTGAGATAACGGCTGTTGCAGTGTGAGCAGGTTGTGTGCCAAGTAAAAAACTATACATACCAGCCTTATACGAATCAGGTGTTGCCAACAACCGTCCTTGGCCGCCAAACTTGTTGGCGATATCAGACGGCAGGGTGCGCATGCATATCAGAAACTGCTGAACGCGCATCAAGGAATAGTATAATCGCGATTTAGCAGATTTAAAGCCGCTTGTTTTCAAAAAACTGCAACGTCTGTTACACGCCTCGCCTGCCCCCTTGATGGGCATGAACGGCAGCGCAGCCCAGTTGTTGGGCCTGCATCTGCTGCGGGCTAAGCTCCAGCGCCAGAGGGATGATCGGCAGGTTGGGGGCCAGACGGTAGCCCAGCAGCACCGGTGCCATTCTTGTCAGTTTTACGGTATTCATTGCACTACTTATAGGGAGTTGGACACGGATAAGGCAAGGAGTTGATGAAAGCGCAGGTTGGCGAACCTGCGCTTTAGTATTGGACTGATTCAAGCTGCATTGTTGAACATCTAAACCACTACAACAAGATAGCAAACATTGCTATTTGATGAGTTGTTGTTTCTCTTTTGGCGGTTCTGAAACTGCTGTTTCTGATTTTTGGGCCGTCTTGGCTGCTTTGATAGCCTCAAGAATCTCTTTGTAGTCAACTGTACCGGTTAGCTCCGGCCTCATCAAAAAGAGCGGTGTGTCATAGTTGCTGAAACCGCTGATGTTTTCCAATCCAATCTGGTAGCGGGTGTCTTTACCTGCAGCCGTCAAGCGACTTTCAATACGGTTGATACGGCCTGAAGATTCCAAAGCAACATCAAGTTCTACAGCCACGCTGAATGTCGTCAGGTAGGACTCGATTTTTTGTTTGTCGGTAAGAATCATAAGTATGCCGTACTCTTCTTTGGTCAGCAGGCCATCCTGGTAGAGCCTCTGAACAAGGCTGTCCGCCATGGTCAGAAACAGCGTAACGGATTCGTCATGATTAAGTTTTATGCTGATATGTCGCACGACGCCTGCTGCCTTGTCTACAGGCGTAAGCGGCAGATCAGTGAAACGCTCATCCTTCAGATCGGCAACGCCTTTCAGTATCCCTATTTTAAATCCTTCATGGATTGAATCAACGTTCTTTTTGGTAAAAAGCTTGTTGAGTTTGTCCGATTTATCGGCGGTCAGCTGCAGCAGGTCAGCAAGATCAATCTTGATCAGTTTGCCTTTGTTGGCTGGGGGTAGGGGAAAGAGAGTATTCAGGAGAGTCGTGCCAACATAAAGGGTTTGAGCCTGATAATCAAGCAGCAGGGGCACCTTGATTGAAACCTCCAGATTGTCCCGATCATAATGAAGATTATACAGTGCCTCAGATTTTTGAGTCTTCAGATCAATGGCGCCATCAGCATTAATGGAAAGCCCACGGATGATTTCGATCCCTTTTTCCAGGTACAGCTGCTTTGATTCGGCAACCTTCAGTTCCTTAACCGGCACTGTCAGATTGGTTATCCTGCTTCTTGAAGAGTAATTATAGCCGGTGGAGTCGAGGGTCTTTTGTAAGGCCTGATTGACCTCTTGATGCGGGGGAACGGTATGGGCGCATCCGGTAATCAGAAAGCTGAGCAAAATGAATGCTAGTGCGAGATAAGGTTTCATGGACATTGGCTCTAACTCCGCTGCTGAAGGATTTGTTGTATCCGTTGGGTTGTTGCCGGATATTGAAGTTATAGTAGACCATAAACCTCCTGTATTCAATCACCAGCTGAACAAAGTTAAAATTGAGCCTCTTGCAAAAATATTCCGTTCATGGTTCGATCAGCTCACCACGAACGGCTATCACTTGCTTGTAGAACTGGCACTACTCGCCCTGCTCCTGTCGAAGGGCAAACAGGAACTTTTAGAAGAGGCTCAATTGGCATGACATTGCCTGTAACGAAGGTGGAGTTGTTGCACAAAAAGTCCTGCTTTGCAGCATTTGGCGCAGTGAAACAAGTGTGAATTCATGTAATATACGTATGTAGACGTGAAGTGAGAAAGGAAACTGCTGATGCTTGGAAACCTGACCTTGATTCTGCTCTGCCAGCTGATTGGTGAAATTATAACCAAAGTAACCAAACTGCCGGTTCCAGGACCGGTGATCGGTATGGTCATTCTTTTCTGCGGCCTGTTCTTTAGCAAAAAAATGCCTGCTGAACTGGAATCAGTGGCTGGTTTTCTACATCGCTATCTGGCGCTTCTGTTTGTACCGGCCGGGGTTGGCGTGATTACCAACCTTGATCTGATGCTGCGGTCCTGGGCGCCTTTGGCAGGCGCCATCATCATCGGAACCGCCATAACCATTGCCGTGACCGGACTTGTCATGCAGATGGCAAACCGTCGTCAGAAACCAGGCCAGCAGGAGCTGCAGCCATGAACGGGGATATCACGCAACTGTGGGTCTACCTCTCCACCAGTCCGCTGTTGTGGCTGACCGTGACCCTGTTGGCCTACCAGCTGGGTGTCTGGGTGTTTCAGCGCTTTGACTGTAGCCCGATTTTTAACCCGGTGCTGACGGCCGTACTGGTGCTGGTCATGCTGTTAAAGCTGAGTGGCACTGAGTATCAGAGCTATTTCAAAGGGGCCCAGTTTATTCATTTTCTGTTGGGACCGGCCACGGTGGCCCTGGCAATTCCGCTTTATCGTGAGGTTGCGGTAATACGCAAGACTTTTGTGCCGATTGTGATTTCACTGGTGGTTGGTTCTCTGGCTGCTATGGTGAGTGCGGTCGGGATCGCCTGGTGTCTGGGGGGCGAACGGGTGCTGCTGCTGACGCTGGCACCCAAGTCGGTTACTACGCCGATTGCCATGGGAATTTCGGAACAGATAGGTGGTCTGCCGGCATTAACTGCGGTGGCAGTGGTGCTGACCGGCATTACCGGTGCGGTGATCGGGGATCTGGTGCTGAACTGGATGCGGGTGCATGATGAGACCGCCCGGGGTATGGCCTTTGGGGTTGCCTCCCACGGTATCGGCACTGCCCATGCCATGCAGAAAAGCCGGGTGTCCGGGGCATTTTCAGCATTGGCAATGGCCTTGAACGGCCTGCTGACCGCCTTGCTACTGCCTGTACTGGTTAGCTTGCTGCGCTGAACGGTTGTTTTACGCTACAGATTGCTGCGGTCTCCTGGCAGATTTGACAATGCTGCTTACCCTGCTAAAGTTAACCGTCCATAAGGATTTGCCAAGACTAACTGCAAGGAACCTGTATCCCCGGTACATCACTATGAAAAAAGAAATTATACGCTTGATTGCGCTACCCGCCTGTGTCTGCTTTGGTTCACCTACGGATGCGTCGCTTCCGGCTGCCTATAGTGCGGCTATGACAGCAGTGCATGAGATTGTAATTGCCAGTTGCGAGAATAACGGTACTGCAATTGCAAAAATGAAGGAAAAACGAAAGCAATTGGGGAAGAAATATGTGTTTTCAGAGATCTCCATTGAGCCAAAAACAGCCGGGATAGTCAAATATCATCCAACACCGTTTGTGGCTGGTCATAACATCATGACCACCGCTGATGCAGATGGTGCCTTTCCCGGCAAAGCCCTGTTAAAGGCGCAATCGTTTGCGGACGGTCAGACACTCTGGATTCAGTACAGTGTTAAGGACGTGGTCTCCGGTGACAAATTGCAACGTCACATGTTCTGCGAAAAGTATAAGGCCAGCCTGTTTTGCGGATCTCTACCGGCAAGCTATGACCTGCGAGCCCACATGCCCGCCTCTCAGATGTACTGATCCAGGTTGATATGCCTGATTCTGCTTATCTGATTACTACGTTTTTTTACAACTCCTCACATAACTGGTACAAGTCTTAACCCACGCCAGCTGTAAATAAATATACTATTTGAAGTGTAGTATACTACCTGGCGCTGATTCAGCGCATTTTGGAAGTCTCATATGAATAAACCTGTTGTTCTGATCGCAACCCCCTGTTTCGGAGGGTTGGTCTCACAGAATTATGTCCTCTCCATCACGCGTCTGATGTCCTGCATAGGCGGTCAGATTGACCTGTCGCTGATGTTGCTGGGAAATGATGCGCTGATCACCCGATCCCGTGCAACTCTGGTTGGCAAGTTTCTGGATAATCCCCAGGCAACACATCTGATGTTCATTGATAGCGATATCGGTTTTGAGCCGGAGCAGTTTGCACGTCTCTTCAGGGCCGGTAAGGCCTTTAGCGCGGCATTGTATCCGATTAAGGAGTTTGACTGGGAGCGGGTTCCGCAGCGTCAAGCACAGGGAGAATCTCTATTGAGTGCAGGTCTCAACTATGTGGGGACGCTTTGCTCCGGGGCGGAACTTGCCATTCAAGAGGGCTTTGCTACGGCCCGCTATGTCGGCACCGGCTTTCAGTTGATCCGACGCGAGGTCTTTGAGCGGATGATGCAGGAGTATCCCGAGCTTAAGTATCGCAAGATCCATGCTCAAGACCCCAGTACTCCCAGCGGACGGCACTTGTATGCCTTTTTTGATCCGCTGATTGATCCGGAAACCGGTGAATATCTGAGCGAAGATTACGCCTTCTGCAAGCGTTGGCGGGATATTGGTGGCGATATCTGGGTTGATCTGCACAGCAAGCTGCGGCATGTCGGCAGCAACGATTACTGCGGAGACAGCGCACTGCGTTACCGGGACTATATGGTTCCGCAGCCAGCATGTCCATCCGCCGGATTGACTCCTGCCCCCATGCGGTAGCCTGAAGAAGCGGATTACAGTACTCGGAAGCATTGTTGATGCTAATCGGTGAGCCTTTGGAATCGAATTGGGATTACCATCTGCCCAGAGGTGACCAGGGATAGTCCTTCAGATGCTCCCGCAGCTCCTCCTCGCGGTAGCGGTTGACTCTTTGCAGTGCCAGTACCACCACCAGCACAATCGGCAGCGTAAAGATAAAAATGCCGGTTAGGGCCATCAGCTTTTCACCAAGCCAAAGCGTTACCCCCCAGTTGAACAGCAGTACGGAGAGATACAGGACCGGCCCCAGCAGCGAGCGATACGGCATCGCAAAGATTCCGCTCGGGGTCTCGTTTTCCGGCGTCCGATCAACCCATTGGAAGGCTGCCACCAGCACAAAGCTGGTCAAGAGCCAGCCAACATAGTTGGATAGCGGTACCCCGAAATGTACCCCTGCCTCTTTGTAGCCGTAGATCTGCCCCAGAAACCAGCGCCTGCCCTGCAGTGCCACAGGATCAATAATAATATCCAGAAAGGTCTGCAAAAAAGCACCCAGCACCAGCGCTGCCCGTGACTGGCGAATAGTACGGGTCTCCAGGGTGATCAGATCAAGGCCACGGGTTGCCAGCGGTGACAGAATCAACAGGGCCGTGGTGTAGCTGCAGTAGGTCAAAAAGACGTAGGAGAGTGAATCAAAGAATGGCACCCCCCAGATCCAGAGCTCTTTGGTGCTGGTGGTGTCAATATAGTAGTACCAGCCGTAGGGAATGCCGGTGGTGATGGAGAGCTTTTCCGAGACAAAGGCAAGGGCATAGGCTACTCCGGTGAAGGTCAGGGTTTTTTTCCAGCCTACATGGGGAACGCAGGCCAGCAAAAACGCAGCGAAAAAAGCGAAGACGTAGGGCCGCATGGTAAAGGTGCCAATGGCAATGTCGAGCATGGGAATCCTGTAAAAAAGCAGGGGCGCAACACGCTGCGCCCCTGACGAGACGGTTAATTCTGGCTGATTGCCAGGGCCTGATCAACATCCGCGATCAGGTCGTCAATATGTTCAATACCCACTGAAAGCCGGATCAGATCCGGGCTGACGCCGGAAGAGAGCTGCTGCTCCTCGGTCAGCTGGCGGTGAGTGGTGCTGGCCGGATGCAGTACGCAGGAACGGGCATCCCCCACATGCACCACCAGAGCCACCAACCGGCACGCCTCCATAAATCTCTTACCCGCTGCTGCACCTCCCTTGATGCCGAACGTCAGCACCCCGCTGGCCCCTTTGGGCAGATATTGCAGGGCTCTGGCATTGCTGGGGTGACTTGTCAGCCCCGGATAACAGACCCATGATACGCAGGGGTGAGATTCCAGATGGTGTGCCAACGCCAGGGCATTTTCGCTGTGGCGTTGCATACGCAGCGGCAGGGTATGCAGGCCGAGGTTAAACAGAAAGGCGTTCATCGGCGCCACGGTGGCCCCCAGATCCCGCATTAACTGAACCCGCGCCTTGATGATGTAAGCGGCAGGTCCAAAGGTTTTGAGATACTGCATGCCGTGGTAGCTGGCATCGGGCTCCACCAGTTCAGGAAACTTGCCATTATCCCAGTTGAAGTTACCGCCGTCTACAATTACACCGCCCAGGCTGGTGGCATGGCCATCAATATATTTTGTGGCGGAGTGGACGACGATGTTTGCCCCCAGATCAAAGGGGCGGCAAAGGTAAGGAGTTGCCATGGTGTTATCAATCACCAGTGGCACCTGCTGCGCCTTGGCAACTGCAGCAAATTTTTCAAAATCAAGTACATTCATGCCGGGGTTGCCGATGGTTTCGGCATACAGGGCACGGGTGGTGGGTCTGAAGGCTGTAGCGATCTCCTCTGCCGTTGCATCAGGGTTCACAAAGGTGACCTCAATCCCCAGTTTGGGCAGGGTGGATGAGAACAGGTTGTAGGTGCCGCCATACAGTGTACTTGCGGAGACAATATGCTGACCGGCACTGCAGATATTCAGCATGGCCAGGGTAATGGCTGCCTGACCGGATGAGGTGGCCAGTGCTGCCACTCCCCCTTCCATTTGAGCAATTTTCTTTTCAAACGCATCGGCTGTCGGATTGCCCAGCCGGGTGTAGAAAAAACCGGGAACCTCAAGATCAAACAGTTTTGCAACGTAATCTGCATCGTCATACTTAAAGGTTGTGCTCTGCACAATCGGTACAATGCGGGCCTCACCAGCCTTGGGCTCATAACCACCCTGTATTGCCAGTGTCTCGATTTTCCAGCTCTTATCCATGTACGCCTCCTTGCAAGCGGATTAGGTGCAGCATTATGAAGCGTCTGCCGACTCGGGTCAAGAATAACGGTTTTACAGAACTATTACACCACCCGAGATGCAGCTGCTGTATATGGTTATGTATACTCGCAGCAGAGGAGAGGATCATGGCCAAAGAACTGAAAATAGGCAAACATACTGCCCGCTTTCCCCTGATTCAGGGGGGGATGGGAGTCCGTATATCCGGTGGCAGTCTGGCCGGACATGTTGCCAAATGTGGCGGTATCGGGTTGGTGGCAGCTGCCGGGATAGCGCTGAACAGTGAGCATTACTCCGGTACCAATTATTTTCAGGCAGAGATCCAGGCCTTCCAGACTGAGGTCCGTAAGGCACGTGCTATTGCGCCGGACGGCATCATCGGGGTTAATGTGATGGTTGCGCTGTCTGATTACGAAGCACTGGTTAAAGCAGCCATAGAGGCAGGTGCCCAGGTGGTTGTCTGTGGTGCCGGATTACCGCTTTCTCTTCCCGAGCTGACCGCCCATGCCCCTGATGTGGCACTGGTGCCGATCGCTTCATCGGTTCGGGCAGCCCAACTGATCGCCCGCACCTGGGAAAAACGGTATCACCGTCTGCCTGATGCCGTGGTGGTGGAAGACCCGGATACTGCCGGCGGACATCTGGGCGAAAAGATGGAGAATATCGGTACCGGCGAGTATGATCAGTACGCAACGGTTCGTGGGGTTAAGCAGTTCTTCCGTGACGAGTATCATGTTGAGATACCGGTAATTGCTGCCGGTGGCGTATGGGATCGAGCCGATCTGGAACATGCCCTGGCTGAAGGGGCAGACGGTGTGCAAATGGCTTCCCGCTTTGTCTGTACCGAGGAATGTGACGCTGCCGACGAGTTTAAACAAACGTATCTTGATTGTAGAAAAGAGGATATCGGCCTGTTAATGTCACCGGCCGGCCTGCCGGGGCGGGCTATCCTGACCAACACCCCGAATATCCGCCAGTATGATCTGGATCACCATTCTCCCTGCCGGATGGGCTGCCTGAAGAAATGTTCTTACAAGGAATCAGGAGAACGCTTTTGTATTGTTACCGCGCTGGACCGTGCTCAGCGGGGGGATGTGGAAACCGGCCTGGTCTTCTGTGGCAGTAATGCCTGGAAAGCCGACAGGATTACGACGGTACAGGCGATCTTTGATGAGTTATTTGGAGAGTAACCAATCAAGCCAGATACAGAGGTCTGTATCTGGCTTGATGATTTTACAGGCGTTTGAAATCGATTTATCCCATACTCCCCATACTGGCGAGTCCATAAATACATTCAGGATGGTAGGCTGGTGACTGTCCGGCATACATCAATTCCACCTCGCTACTGACCGTAAAGCCCCGGCTGGTCAGCATTTTTGACGCTGGCCGGTTTGCAGCCGGGACATCCAGCATGGTCGTTCCACCCCGCTGCAGCACCTGTTCCAACAGTACCTCTGCAGTTGTGGGATCAAGGGCGCCGTAGGGGCCTATCTGGCGTCGCTTGCCGACACTCTGTAATACTAGAAAACCGTTTTCGGTGCCGGTTGCAGATCCGCCGTCGGCAGCATGGGCCAGTAACGCGTTCCGTTCATCACCCCAGCCCAGAAAATCTATCTCCTCCCAGCCGGGCTCAATCTTTTTAACCGGCAGTGACGAGACAATGTCACCGCCCGGAGCTTCCCAGCGTCTGATCCGGTCACAGACCCGGAAACCATTGCGCTCATAGATCGGAAGTCCGTACTTTGAGGCGGTTAACCAGACCGTTACGACATTATTGCGCTGTAACACCTGCATCGCCTGTTTGAATAATGCCGTCCCGATCCCGCGCCCCCTGTTTTCAGCCCCTACCAACAGGTTGCCTATCCAGCCTGAACGGCCATGCCGTACTGCAGTAACAAAACCGACCGGCTTATCATTTTCATAGCAGACCAGGCACCCCTGAGGTGATCTTTCCAGCAGAAAGGCCAGTTCGCGACAGGTGCTGATCCAGCCCTCGTCTTTTGCCATGGAGAGGAAGGGGTGGATATCATCTGGGGAAAAATTGCTGATCTGCATAGCTTGTACCTTTCTGTTACAATAGCCCTACGGCGTCGGCCCGACACTGTTTGCAATGGCGCATCTGGCCAATAATGCGCTCGTTTTCATTACGTACCGCTGCCAGATAGTCTGCTGTTGGTGGCTGAATATGTGCAAGGTCGGCCTGGGGAATCAATGGCATGACATTCATGACAAAAGCTCCCAGATCCTTGATTCTTTCGGCAATCTGAGGAATCTCGGTCTCATTGATACCCGGAATCAGTACGGTATTGACCTTAACCACCATGCCCAGCTCAACGGCCCGTTGGACACCTTCATACTGGCTTGCCAGGAGAATCTCCGTAGCATCCTGCCCACTGTAACGTTTGCCGTGATAAAAAATGTGGCGATAAATCTTGGCGGCTGTTTCTGCCTTAACCGCATTAATGGTTACCGTGAGACTGTGCAGCCCCAGAGCATGCAGCCGATCCAGCGATTCCGGCAACAACAGCCCGTTGGTGCTCATACACTTGATCAGATCAGGAAAGGCCTCTCCTACCTTTTGAAAGGTCTCAAAGGTTTGCTGGTTAGCCAGGGGATCACCAGGACCGGCGATCCCTACCACACGCATGGTTGGCCCAAGAACTGGAGACGCCATTACTTCGCGCACCTTTAACAGCGCTTCATCCGGTGTCAGCAGGCGACTGGTGACGCCGGGACGGGATTCGTTGGCACAGTCATGTTTACGGGTACAGTAGCCGCACTTGATATTGCAGGCCGGTGCCACAGCCAGATGCATCCGGCCGGTCTTGTGCTGTCCACCACCAAAACAGGGATGCCCCTGTATCTTCTTCATCTGTTCGCAGGTAGTTGCCATAGTCAAAACTCCTTTCAAAAAGAAACGGCGCCGCAGGGAAACGTTCCCCGCAGGCGCCGTTGCCTGTGATAATAATCACTAGGCATAGAGCGTGCCAGATTGGCTTTTTGTGTAATTACAGTCTGTTATAGCTGCGGCTTCGAGACCTGTGCTGCATTTTTAATCATTAAAGCACCTCAGGTGCCCCCACAACGATGAAACGATCATCAAACAACTCGGTAAGGATAGGTCTGATCTCTTCCCAACGCATTCCGCCCCCGCCACATCCGGGCCGTGGCACCACCACCAGATTCCAGCCATGTTGATCGGTTAGTTGGCGTAGTTCACCTGCTGATTGCCGGATCAATCCTGGGTCCGGCAGCGACCAGGGTGTTTCTTCCACCGGAAAGCTGACCAGGTCCGGGGTTATCTGATACACGTGATTACCACCGCTTTTCAGCAGTTTTCCCAGTTGTCGGGGCAGGTCGGGAAATAGTTCAACAGCCTGTCTGGCGACTCCCCGTCCCATGATGGCCCGTCCGTCTCGGGTCAGACTGCCATTGGTGGTGATTGCAATCACCCCATGCCCAAGCCAGGACCAGATATTCGTTTCCTGTTCTTTCATGCGGGAACACTCCTTGCACATGGAATAGGTCATGATACTCTCAATCGAACCAACAGAACTGAAGGAACGTGCCCGTGCCGCCTTTATTGGTATGGCCATTGGCGACGCACTGGGAGCCACCGTTGAATTTATGACCACCACCGAAATAACTGCCCAGTATGGCGTTTTTAAGGAGATTATTGGTGGCGGCTGGCTGCGTCTGAAACCGGGTCAGGTGACCGATGATACCGAGATGGCGCTCTGTATTGCACGGGCAGTTACGAAAAATCAGGGGTGGTCCCGTGAGGCGATTGCCCAGGAGTTTGCAAAATGGTTAAAATCACGACCGGTTGATTGTGGAGATACCTGTCGAAAAGGTATCCGGGCCTATATGCTGCATGGCACTCTTGAGGTGCCGTATAATCAGTGGGATGGCGGGAATGGAGCTGCCATGCGGATGCTGCCGGCAGCCCTCTTGTCATTACCGGATACCGAATTGTTGAAAAAATATGCCCTTGAACAAGCCCGGCTGACCCACCATCAAGACTACTCAGATGCCGCCTGTATCTGTTTAGGGGTGTTAATCCACCAGATTCTCCAAGGGGCTTCAAAGAGCCAATTACGCCATGAAGTCGATGGGTTTGTCACGCGGTTTCCATCTTTTTGCTTCGATCCATACCGGGGGCTGGCTACCGGCTATGTGGTAGATACTCTGCAAACCGTCTTTTACTGGTTCTTCAAAGGCAGGAGTTTTGAAGACTGTCTGATCGGTACCGTTAATCAGGGGGCCGATGCCGATACCACCGGTGCAATCTGCGGCATGCTGGCCGGTGCCTATTATGGTCTGGAGGCGATCCCCAAACGTTGGCTGAAAAAAATGGACCCGAAACTGCTGCGGGAACTTGAAGAACATGCAGACCGGTTAATTATGGCAAGTCCGGCCGGCCGATTTTTGTAATCACCCCTTCTGCCACCTTTGCCATGGTGATCCTGCGTGTCATCGCAAGGTTGCGCATCAGACGAAATGCCGCATCCTCGCTGAGCTGCTGTTGTTCCATCAGCAGTCCTTTCGCTTTTTCAATCAGTTTGCGATCTGCCAGGCGTTGTTCGACATCTTGCAGTTTTCTGCGCAGCTCATCCTCATGATCAACCCGTGCTTTGGCTTCGTACAGTGCCATAGCAAGCTCTGTCTGACCAGGAAAGCTGTTCAGAAAAGCAGCAGTTCCGGCAGCGACTGCCGCTTTTACCAGCTCAAGCGACCAGTCTCGTGCTGCCAGCAGTACCGGCACCCAGACCTTTTTTCGTAGCTCCGATACCAGCTCAACCCCATCCACAGCAGGCGGCTCATGGAAGCAGATAAAAAGGTCAGGAGGCTGCGCTGCAGCAATTTTAACAGCTTCTGCAGGGCATTGCGTGGCGGTAACCCGGCATGGGCAGATCTCCCCTAACAGCCGTGTCAGGTGCCCGCGAAATACCGCATCGTTGGAGCAGATCAGCACCGTTGCAGGCCTGCTCGTATCTGGCAGATTTGTTTTCATAGCCATGTATCAGCAGAAGTTGTGCCAGATTTTCAGGTGGGAACATTATAGATGACAGTTACCCCTGGGGACAGGCTGAAAAACTGTCCCCAGGACGTCTTGATGAACGGAGAGGCGAGGTTAAAAGCGGATCAGCAGTCCACCCCAGGAAAGACCGCCGCCAAAGCCCATTACCAGTACCAGCTGGCCCGGCTTTATCGTACCATCAAGCCTGAACTCATTCAGGGCCAGGCCGACCGATGCAGCAGAGGTGTTGCCGTACTTTTGCAGGTTTACCAGAAACTTTTCCTTGGGAATATTATGCTTCTTGGAAACAGCGTCGATAATTCGCAGGTTGGCTTGATGGGGAATCAGCCAGTCGAGATCGGCAGGCTCAATGCCTGCCTTGCTGCAAACCGTCTGGATCAGTTCTGGAATGGCGCTGACTGCAAAAACATAGACCGGTTTTCCTGCCATGTAGAAGGTATTTTCTTTGGCAGCAATGCTCTCGGCAGTAATCGGCTTGCGTGACCCGGATGAAGGAACCTGAATCAGAGGCCAGCCATTGCCGTCAGTACGGATGAAGGACTGTAAAATACCTTTTTCAGCATTCTCTTCGCCACGGATAATCACCGCAGCAGCACCATCACCAAACAGCGGAGCAGTGGTTTTGTCATCAAAATTCAAGATCTTGGAGTAGGTATCAGCACCGATCACCAGGGCGGTACGGGCTTTGCCAGCCCGAATGAAGCTGTCCGCCGTATCAAGGGCAAATACAAAACTGCCGCAGACCGAGTTGATGTCAAAGGCAAAGGCGTTTCTGGCACCAATTTCCTTTTGTACCATACAGGCTGTGGCTGGCAGGATCATGTCCGGCGTGGAGGTGCCGACTACGATGCAATCAATCTCGTCTGCGCTGATCTCGGCATTGGCCAGGGCAGCCAGGGCAGCCCGTGTAGCCAGATCCGAGGTTGACTCTTCCGGGCTGGCAAATCGCCGTTCACGGATACCGGTGCGGGAGGAGATCCATTCGTCAGCATCATCAACAAGATAGGAGAAAAAATCATTGCCGACCACCCGATCAGGAAGGCCTGCACCACTGCCAATTATTTGTGCATGTATCATGTATGTAGTTTGTCGCACCAAGGGTGCAAACGTCCCTTCGTAGAATGGTGCATCTTTGCATAGACAAACGCTGTTTGTCAATTGTCGGGAACGTTACTATTTGCCGCAACACCTTCCCGGAACGCGCTGAGCAGATCAACTATGCCGAAGCCCCACAGGCACAAAAAAGCGGCAAGTAACAATTTGGCCCAGACGGCAAAGGGCTCAATTTTCTCAAGAATCAATGCTGGCGTCAGCGGGGAGCCGCTCAAATGGGCAGCGATAACCGGACTCGAGATCTTCATGAAAAAAAAGAGGCCGATCAGCAATAAGAGGTTGATTGCCATGATCAAGGCAACACCTTTGATACGTCTGCCCAGATACAGCTGTCCCAGCCCAGGCAACAGCAATCCGGAAAGCAACAGGGCAATAACAGGCCGTTTCATACGTTGTTCTCCTGGGCAAGGATGGCGATCATTTCATCATGAATCAGGCCGTTACTTGCCAGAATACGATGATTGGTGACGTCGTAGTCAGATCCGTCAAAGGAGGTGACACTACCTCCAGCCTCACGGACAAGCAGGGTACCGGCTGCCACATCCCACGGCTTTAGTTTGACCTCCCAGAAGCCGTCGAGACGGCCTGCAGCAAGATATGCCAGATCAAGGGCGGCTGCACCGGCTCGACGGATACCACGGGCTGCCTTTTGAAAGCGAATGAACTGATTGAAATTATTTTCAGGGTCAGTGGCGCAGTCGTAGGGAAACCCGGTTGCAAGCAATGAGCCTGCTAATGGCTGACGAGAGGAAACGGCTATTTTACGCCCGTTCCGAAAAGCCCCGACGCCTGCAGTGGCAGTAAACAGTTCGTCGCTCATCGGATTATGAATCACACCAACGATCAGTTCTCCGCCGACAGTCAGGGCGATTGAAGAACAGAACCAAGGATAGCCGTGGGCATAATTGGTGGTGCCGTCCAGGGGGTCGATAATCCAGGTGTGCTGTCCATTACCGGCTGGATAGTCAGCCTCCTCAGCCAGGATACTGTGATCGGGGAACTGTTCCAGAATCCTTTCCACGATCAATGCCTCGGATGCCAGATCAAGCTCGGTCACCAGATTCTTGGCGCCTTTCAGATCTATGGAAAACGTTGAATCGAAACGGGAGCGCTGCAGCTGTCCGGCGGCCAGGGCCGCCTCAATAGCAACTTCCAAATAGTTCTGCACAGACATGGCAACCTCTTAAAATAAAATAGCAATAACAGAATCAGAGGCAGCTGGCAAGGTGGCAACGAGAGAGCTTTTGACTTTCCTTTGAGATTACGGCATAGTACAAAACCATGTTGGTATGGAGGTTAAACAGGTTATGATTCTTTTTGGAAATATTCTTTATGCGCTCGCCAAGATAGTTGAGTTGGCTGACGGCTTGTTGACAATTTACAAATATATCCTGATTGCTACCGCTCTGATCTCGTGGGTTAATCCTGATCCTTACAACCCGATTGTAAATTTTCTGTACCGTGTGACAGAACCACTGCTGTCCCGCATCCGTCGTATGATGCCGAACATGGGGCCAATGGACCTCTCGCCACTGGTGGCCTTTGCCTTGATTTACGTCCTCCAGATAGTGGTGCTGAATACGCTGTATCAGTATCTGGTCAACTACAGTATGGTCCTGAAATTGAGGTAACACCTGATGAAGATTACACCCCTTGACATACGGCAGCAACAGTTCAAAGGAAAGATGCTGGGCGGACTTGACCCTGACGATGTGGACAGTTTCCTGCAGACGGTCGCCTCCGAGATGGAAGGGCTGATTCGAGAAAATACCGAGCTGAAGGAACAGACAAACCGTCAGTCCCGTGAGCTTGGTGACCATGTTCAGAAAGAGAAGGATCTGCGGGAAACCATGCTGGCTGCCCAGCGTATTACCGAAGAGATGAAATCAAATGCCCAAAAGGAAGCAGAATTGATTGTTTCTGAAGCTCAACTGCAGGCGCGGCGACTGGTTGATGATGCAGAACGAAAGGTGGCCGATCTGCAGGGCCGGATTCAGGATGTTCGCCGTCAGCGGCTTCAGTTTGAAATGGAGTTTAAGGCATTGCTTGACAATCATGCCAGGATGATCGGCAGTGGAGAGCAGTAGCCCGGCAGTACCTTGGTCCACAGAAGGAGATTCCTTGCTGTTGCGGGTCTTTGTGCAGCCCCGGGCCTCGCGCAACCGTTTTTGTGGAATCCATGAAGGAGAAGTGAAGTTGCAGCTGACCTCTCCCCCTGTGGATGGCGCTGCCAATCTGGCGTGCAGAGAATTTCTGGCAAAACAGCTCAACTGCCCCAAGTCAGCCATCACCATTATCTCCGGCGAGACATCGCGACACAAAAGGCTTCGAATCAAAGGAGCCACGCTACAACAGATCGAACAGCTCATTGCTGTTGCGTAACCAGCTCCCGTTCCAGACATGGAACGGGTATTTTTGTCGAAAGGACAGAACTCTTATGGCACAGGCAAAACAGGGCGATACCGTCCGGGTACATTACACCGGCACCCTTACTGACGGCAGTATTTTTGATTCTTCAGAGGTTGTGGAACAGGACAGTTGTGGCTGTAATTGCAGCAGTTCAGGCGGTTGCGGCACCGGCAGCGACTGTGGTTGTGACCCCCTTGAGTTCACTATTGGTGAAGGGAATGTAATTCCTGGCTTTGAAAAGGCGGTGCTGGGGCTGGCTGTTGGCGAAAGCATCAAGGTTACTATCCCGGCAGATGAAGCCTACGGGCCGCGTAACGATCAGATGGTAGCAGTGGTGGAACGTGCCGAGATGGATGGAGAGATTAATCCCATTGAAGGGCAGCAGCTGGAGGTGGTTTTGCAGGATGGTTCTTCCATGCCGGTGCTGATCACCGAGGTTACGGAAACCACTGTGACCCTGGATGCCAACCACCCGCTGGCCGGGCAGGATCTGACCTTTTCCATCAAGCTGGTGGAGATCGTGTAATCCTATAAAAAGCATTTGAAACACGGAGCAACCAAGCAACTGAGTAAAACCACTGAAAAAACAATGGGAAAAATCTTATTCAAAGACTCACCCTCTTGGTTAAGCCATCTGTTTCAGTAACATCTTGATTTCTCTGTTGCTCCGTTGCTCTGTGTTTCAT
>Ga0209800_10002186_pt1 | contig 17842 bp, 17 predicted proteins | sample Higcelweek8metaG_FD_187174 | JGI IMG/M metagenome (GOLD analysis project Ga0209800, IMG submission 187174) | Freshwater pond sediment microbial communities from the University of Edinburgh, under environmental carbon perturbations - High... | ecosystem: Environmental > Aquatic > Freshwater >...
AATCCAGGTAAAAGAAAGCAGCGGCCATACCTTGCTGGACAGCAGCGCCATGGAAACAGTCAAAAGCGTGGCCCCTTTCCCAAAACCACCGGTTGCCGCCGAGATCACCATGCCGGTGGTCTTCCGGTTACATTGACGTACCAGACAGAGGAGACCCGATGAACCATACCATCGTACTGACGCAGACAATGGCGCTTATAGCGCTGTTTGCAGGATCAGTTATCGCAGAAACAAAACCGGTAGCCCCTTCTTCCTACAGCATGGGCGAGGTGGTGGTTACTGCTGACCGGCTGGATGAGCATATAAAAAACTATCCGCAGGATGTGAGCAGTGTCAGCCGGACCGAGATCATCAAACGGAACCACTCAAACCTGGAAGAGGTACTGAAAACCATGCCTGGCGTAGAGGTATACCCCACCTCCGGCATGGGTTCCCGCATCTCCATCAGGGGGTCCGGGAAATCAAGCGGCGTCCTGATACTGCTGAACGGCAGGCCGTTGAACAGCAACCAGTCAGGCAGCATGGATCTGAATGCCATTCCGGTTGACCTGATCGAATCAGTAACGGTCTTCAAACCACCGGTGCCGGTCTGGCTGGGGCCGGGAGGCAGTGATGGCGCCATCAACATTGTTACCAGAGAAATAAAGGCATCAGGCAAGGGAGAAACACTAACCAGCAGCGTCAAGGCGGCAGGAGGATCATACGGGCTGATTCAGACCGGCGCCAGCCAGGCGCTGAAGCTGGGTGACGGCAGCCTGCTCTTGTCTGGTACCTTTAATCATCGTGACGGCAAACGGCAAAACAGCGATAGAAACGATGGCTCTGTCGGCATTAACTTGAGCCATAGTGGCAAGGATGGCAACAAATATGAACTGAACGGTCGCTATTATCAGGCCCAATACGGTATTTCCGGCCCAACCGACAATGAAACGCCCAATGCCCGGCAACAGTACCGCAAAGGATCGCTGGACGGCAGGATTGTCGGCCCCCTGTTGGAAACCGGCAGTTATACCCTGAACAGTTACGGCGATCTTCTGAATCTGAAGGACAGATCACAGTATGGCTACACCGCCACCCTTGACGACCGGAAGATCGGACTGAAGCTGGATACAAGCTGGCTGGACAGCGCAGAAAAGTGGGAGCTGCGGCTTGGCGGTATGTCGGAATTTGATAACTACGAACACAGTCTGGCAGGAAGGCATGACCGGTTCAGAAACGGCTTGAACGTTCAGTTAGACAAACGGTTTGGTGATCTTACCGCCACCGTTGGCGCCCGTGGTGATCTTACCAATGACTTCGGCTTCAACCCCGGCGGGTCACTGGGCCTGGGGTGGGGGATACGCAAGGACTGGCAGATCAAAGCCAGAGTCGGCTATGTAACAAACGTACCTACCTTTGAGCAACTGTATCAAAGCACCCATGGTTCCATTGACCAGAGCAGGGGCAATCCCGACCTGAAGGTGGAAAAAGTGCTCACCTCAGACCTGGGTATTACCTACAAAATTGCCAAAGATTCTCAGGTTCAGGCCACCCTGTTCCGGGTTGATACCTGGGATCTGATTACCTCCCGCCGTGGTGCTGACCTGATCTACCGCCCGATCAACATCTCCGGCGCAGAACGGCAGGGGGTCGAGCTGAGCGCCAAATACAGCTGGACAACAGGACTCAGCAGTGACCTGTCGTTTGTCTGGCAACAATCAAAGGACAAAGACCTTGGCACAAAGCTCCCCTACACACCGGATATAAAGGTCAAGACAACCATACAGTACACCCTGCCAACCTTGAAGACCCGTTTGGAAGCCACATTACGCTATGAAGGGGTGCGTTACAGCCAGGTTGAGAACCTGCCAACCCAAAAACTGGATGACTATCTGACTGCAGATCTGAGAATCACTCAGCCGCTTACCTTCAAAACAGCCAAGGCTGACCTGTATGTCAAGATTGATAACCTGCTGAATGCAGATTACCAAAACCACATAGGCTACCCTGATGATGGTATTCGCGCCCTGGGTGGCGTCCAGGTGCGGTTTTGAAAAAAAGCAGCAATAATCAGGCTGCCTTGACCAGACAACAGCCTGTATCAACAAGGAGTGTCTGATGTTTCTTCCCCTGCAGATCCAGATGGATAACCGTCCCTGCCTGATTGTGGGTGGCTCAACCGTTGCGGCACGCAAATGCAGCAAACTGCTTGCATATGGCGCACGGATAACGGCGGTGGCCCCTGTATTTTGTGATGATCCGGTCTGGCAGTTACCCCAGGTTACCACCATCGTAGCGCCATATGACTGCAGCCGGTTGGACGGCATGCTGCTGGTGATTGCCGCCACCGATGATCCCGCTGTCAATCAGACGGTACTGGAGGATGCGGCAAACCGTGGCATACTGGCGCAACGGGTAGATCATCCCGATGCCGGTGATTTCCTGCTCCCCGCCACCCTGCGGCGGGGAACGCTGACCGTCTCCTTTGCCACCGATGGCCTGAATCCGGCCTTCAGCCGCGCACTGCGTGATGAGGCGGCAGCCCGCTACGATGACAGCTATGGCCGCTATTGTGCCCTGACAGAGGAGCTGCGCAACTCCGCCACCTGGGGACAACTGACAACAGAACAACGCAGACGCAGCCTGCGGGCCATGGCCCGCGCTGCTGCAACGGTGCTGGGGCTGCTTAAGGTCAATAACGAGGCGGCAGCCAGAGACCTCCTTGCCGAGGCTGCCGGACTGCAGCCCCCTGTCGCCCCTGTCCCGACCTTGGTCAGTCTGATCGGAGCCGGTCCCGGAGACCCCGGCCTGATCACAGTCAAAGGGGCCCAGCGTCTGCAGCAGGCAGAAGTAGTGCTCCATGACGGCTATGCCAATCCGCTGCTGCTGAAGCTGTACTGCCCCTTTGCGGAACAGATCGATGTGGGCAAACACAAGGGGGGCGTCTGTCTCAGTCAGGATCAGATCAATACGCTGCTACTGGAAAAGGCGGCAACCGGTGCGCTGGTGGTACGGCTTAAAGGGGGCGATCCGCTGATGTTCGGTCGGGGTGGGGAAGAGGCGCGCCTGCTGGCTGACCACGGTATCCCGTTTGAGATCATCCCCGGTGTGTCAAGCGGTCTGGCAGTTCCGGCCTACGCCGGTATTCCGGTGACTGACCGTGCATTTGCCTCATCAGTCGGCTTCTACAGCATGCACAAAAAAGAGGGCAAAGGGCTGTCAGAACAGGAATGGCAGCGGATGGCCCAGGGGCCTGACACCCTGGTGCTGCTGATGGGAAGCACGGTGCTGGGTGATATTGCCGAAAACCTGATCCGCCACGGGCGGTCTCCCGCCACCCCGGTGGCGCTGATCACCAAAGGCAGCCATCCAGCCCAGACCCGCTACCTGGCCACCCTGGCAACCATTGCAGAACTGGCTGCTGCCCATAACCCGGAACGTCCCGGCCTGGTGGTGGTGGGCAACGTGGTTAACGTTATTCCGGCCATGGACTGGTTTCCCTGTACCACCATCACGGATCAGGTCTGATGGCACGGGGAGCGTTGTTGATAGCCGGAACCGGCAGCGGCGTGGGCAAGACCTCCATTACCCTGGGGCTGATAGCGGCCCTGAAACAACGGGGGCTTGTGGTGCAGAGCTTCAAGGTGGGGCCGGATTTTCTTGACCCCACCTGGCACAGCCTGGCCTCCGGCCGACCCTGCTACAATCTGGATGGCTGGATGTGCGGCGAGCAGTATGTACGAAACCTGTTTGCAGAAAAAACTGCCGATGCCGACATTGCGATTGTTGAAGGGGTGATGGGGCTGTTTGACGGTGCTGATCCGGCAGGCTCGGAAGGGAGCAGCGCCGAGATCGCCCACTGGCTGGGGCTGCCGGTGCTGCTGGTGGTCAACAGCCATGGGGTGGCCCGTACCCTGGCCGCTACGATCAAGGGGTTCTGCAGCTTTGAAGAGGGGGTGCGGATCAGCGGCGTGATTGCCAATCAGGCCGGGTCGGCACGCCATGTTGACTGGCTGACCGAGTCGCTTCAATCTGCAGCCCTGCCGCCGCTGGTGGGGGCGCTACCCCGTAACGGGCTGCCAACCCTGCCCAGCCGTCATCTGGGGCTGGTGACCGCAGGCAGCGCAACCGTGACACCAGAGCTGCTGCAGGAACTGGCTGACCGGATTGAACAACAGGTGCAGCTTGACACCATTCTGGAGCTGGCTGCCACCGCCCCACAACCTGAACCGGTGTCCGAAAACAGGCCTGTTCCTGCAGCCCCTGTTGTGCGGATCGGCATTGCCTGGGATGATGCCTTTCACTTCTACTACCCGGACAATCTGGAGGCGCTGGCAGCCCAAGGGGCGGAACTGATACGGTTCTCTCCCCTGCAGGATCGTTGTCTGCCCCATACTCTGGATGGTATCTACCTGGGGGGCGGCTACCCGGAGGAGCAGGCGGCCCGGCTGGCAGCCAACAACGGCATGCTGACGGAGATCCGCGCCTTCATCGCCTCCGGCAGACCGGTGTACGCCGAGTGCGGTGGCCTGATGTTCCTCTCACGGGGAATTGAGCTTCTGGATGGCAGTCGTCACCGGATGGTTGGTGCCTTGCCGTTTTATACCCGAATGCTGCCCAAGCGGAAGGCGTTGGGCTATGTTGAGGTACTGCTGCAACAGGATACGCTGTTGGGAACAACAGGGACGACCCTGCGGGGCCACGAATTCCATTATTCTGAAATTATTGAAGACGAAACCGGCGTCAGCCCTGGACCGTATCAGACCATCAAGCGGAACCGGAGCCTTGCCGGTTGCTGCGGCTACCAGCAGGGCAATCTGCTGGCAAGCTACATCCACCTGCAGTTCGCTGCCCAGCCTGAAGTTGCCGTACAATTTATCCAGACCTGCAGGAGTTGTATATGATCCCTACCCCGTTGATCAATCAGCTACTGGCTGCACCGTTAAGCGGTCAGCAGATTGAAGAGCGTTCCTTTGCCTGTATTGACCAGCTTGCACCGGAACATGATTTTCTGCCGGATCAGTGGCAGGTGGTGCGCCGCCTGATTCACACCACCGCTGATTTTGGTCTGACCGAGCTGGTCCGTTTTTCTCCCGACGCCCTGACTGCAGGTGTGGCAGCATTGCGGGCAGGCAGGCCGATCTTTGCCGATTCCAACATGATCCGCTCCGGCCTCTCCCTGGCTCGCCTGCGCTCGGTCTGTCCCGCCTACGGACCGGAATCCATCTGTTGCCATGTGGCCGATGGCGATGTGACAGAAGAGGCCCGGCAGAGCAGCCTGCCCCGCTCGCTGTTTGCCATGCGCAAGGCCCGCAGCATGGCGGACGGCGGCATCCTGCTGTTCGGCAATGCGCCGGTGGCACTGTTGGAGCTGAACCGGATGATCATTGAAGAAGGTATCCGTCCGGCCCTGGTGGTGGCGATGCCGGTCGGTTTTGTGCATGTGATTGAAAGCAAGCAAGAACTGATGGGGCTGGGTGTGCCGTTCATTGCCCTCACCGGCAGACGGGGCGGGTCGCCCCTGGCAGTGGCAACCCTGCACGCGCTCTGCTCAGTCACAGGTCATACAGAAGGAGAAGGAAAACAACCATGACAACCACAACCAATCAGGCCTTGGCGCTGGTTTTTTTCGGCACTACCAAAAGAGAAGGTCTCAAAGTCTATGACCATATTGAGGCCTTTATGGGCCGATGTTACCCTGCTATGCGGATCTGCCGTGCTTTTACCTCTCAGATGGTAATACGCAGACTAAAGGAACAAAGTATCTATACTTTCAACCTGCCTGAACTGTTACGCAATCTCAAACAACAAGGTATCAGCCAGGTGGCGGTGCTGCCGTTCCTGATCGTACCGGGGCAGGAGTTCGGCAAGATTACAACTGCCCTGGCAGCAGAGCCGCAGCTGAAGAGTGTCTGCGCTACGCCGCTGTTGACCACTGAAGAGGATTATGATGCGGTGATTGCCGCCCTGGAACCGGAGATTCCGGTCGGCATCCCCACGGTGATCGGCTGCCACGGCAATGAACAGTATGATCAGTTCAACAATGAAATCAGACAGTTTAGCGCCCTGATCGAGGCCCGGTATCCCCAGGTCATGGTGGCCACTGTTGAAGGGGACAACCCTGGCACAGCACCCTTGGCCAGAGCGCGGGAAATGGCCCAACCATGCGGTGCGGTTCACTTTATCCCGCTGATGCTGGTGGCCGGTGACCATGTCATGAACGACATCATGGGGGATGAAGAAGACTCCTGGAAGTCTCAGGTCGGTGCCGCCACTACCACCTGCAGTGGTCCGGCAGGGATGAATGAACAGATACTGGCCCTGTACTGCCGTCACCTTGACAGCGTCCTGCAATCCGGTTTTGGAGGGGTTTGATGAACTACTTTGAACGGGCGTTGCCCGGCCATTTTTACGCCGTGGGGGTCGGTCCCGGTGCGCCGGATCTGGTCACCCTGCGGGCTGCCCGGCTGGTGGAGACCGCCAACGTCATCATCGCCCCCCGCTCCAGCAAGAGCGACGAGAGTCTGGCGGTCACTGCCATCCGTCCGCTACTGCACAAGCAGGAGCTGATTGAAAACAGCTACCCGATGGAGCGGAATCAGGATGCTACCCGTCAATGCTGGAACGATGCAGCCGAACTGGCAACGCTGCGCTGCACCCAGGGGCAATCGGTGGTGCAGATCACCATCGGCGACCCGCTGTTCTACAGCACCAGCGCCTATCTGCTGGAGGCACTGGCTGCGCGGATGCCTGCCGAACAGATCCATGTGGTGCCGGGAATCAGCGCCATGCAGGCCGCCGCTGCCCGTTTCGGCGATCCGCTAACCATCCAGGATGACCGCCTGATCCTGATGCCTGCGGTCAGGCTTGAGCAGGTTGCAGAGGCGCTTACCCGCTGCGAGACCCTGGTGCTGTACAAGGTGGGGCCGCGCCTGAAGGCATTGACCCAACTGCTTGCACAGCAGGGGCTGCTGGACCGGGCCAGACTGGTCTGCCATGTGGAACAGGAGGGACGCGAGGTGATCATCAACCGCCTGACCGACGACCTGCCGGAGGCGATGGGCTATATGTCAACGGTGATCGTGCAGCTTGGCCGGAAGGGGTGGGAATAACCGGTAGAAAATCGGAGCGGTAATTAACCGCCTGACGAAGAGTCCTTTCTGGTTGGGGTTGGCAGGCGGGTAAAAACCGTTGCTTGATACATCTTCCATTGGGGGGATAACCGGTTCACATGCGTGTTAACTGGGCAATAAAGAGTTGAACAAGAAAACAAGAATAAGCAACTAGTGCTATAAAATCACATTTACAACTAAAAAATCAGATGACAAAACATCTGAACTGAGTATGCTTGTGAAAATATCACAAGAGGTGCCGCAATGATAATTTCGTTTTCGGTTGAAAATTTTCGTTCTTTTGCAGGAGAGGAAACTTTTAGCCTTGTTGCAAGTAACCGCGCTGCTGGACATCACGAAGGCCATGCCGTTTCCATTCCTGGCAATGAGGAACGAGTTCTTCGTACAGCTGTCCTGTATGGTGCCAACGGGGCTGGCAAATCTAATTTATTTAAAGCTCTTAGCTTTGTTCGAAATATGGCGCTCAACACTAGAGGTAAAAATAGTGGCACAGGGAGAGAAGCCTTCCGTTTCGGGGACGATACGGACAAACCATCAAGCTTTGACTTATGTTTTTTAGTTAATGGGCAACTATATCGGTTCGGTTTCAAAATTGATGATCACAGAATCGTAGAAGAGTGGCTTATTAAAATCGATGGCAAGCGTGAAAAAGAAGTATACGAGCGCATTACCAGTCCGGATGACAGGGTAACAATCGAGACAAAAGGATTGAAAAAGGCTGGGGGAAAGATGTCGGCACTGGCCACAGTTGGGGGGCCCCCGAACCAGACTTTTCTTGCCACTGTGCGTGCTATGCTGCCTGCCTCAGATTATGGCACAGAACTAACTAATGTTATAAGTTGGTTTGAAGACTCTCTAACTCTGATACGCCCAGACTCTCCATTTCTGCCACTTGGTCAATTGCTGGCGCATGACATTAACTTTCTACAGTTTGCAAGCGAGTTTCTGAAGGCTTCATCGACCGGAGTGGATCATCTTGATATATCGAAGAAAGAATTAACTGAAGATGAACTCCGCAGAATGTTACCTGAGTCACTTGTCACTGATATTCTCAACGATATAAAGGAAGACGGCGTTGGGGCTGTTGTCAGTATCGGGGAAGGTTCTGAGTTGCTTGTCGAACGCACAGGTGAAAACCATTATTTTCATATTACAATCCAGGCTGCTCATGAGCATAAAGCCGGACACATTATTTCACTCAAACTTACCGATGAATCCGATGGCACTCAACGGCTGTTGCAGTTGATTCCCGCTCTTCACCATTTAAAAACCAATGGCGGTGTTTTTGTCATCGACGAGATAGATCGCAGTATGCACCCAATGCTGACAATAAAATTCCTGGAATTTTTTCTGAAATTCTGTGAGGGGGAACAGAGGCAAATTATCGTTACTACGCATGAATCAAATTTACTTGATCTTGCCCTTTTGCGCCGTGACGAAATATGGTTTGTTGAAAAGGAAAAGGACGGTGCAACAAAACTCTATTCTTTAGCTGATTTCAAGGTGAGAAAAGATTTGGAGATTCGCAAGCATTATCTACAGGGACGTTTCGGGGCGGTACCTTTCCTCGGGAATATCGACCGACTGCTGGAAGAGGATACCTGCGTATGAGTCTCTTCCAACGTAAAGTAAGGCCACTTAAGTCACCAGACACACGGTTGCGAGATGACCGTCTTTTTTATGTTGCATGCGATGACACCTATGCTCCTAAGCAGTATTTTAATTTCTTCGAAATACCCCGGATACATGTCATCGTTGTTGAAACCAGCGACGGCACATCATCAGCAGGTCATGTACTTGATCGTCTGCTCGAACAAAAGAGCTCTTGTTTTGAAGACGATGAACTTTGGCTGTTACTTGACACTGATCACTACACAAGTGGCAGACACATCAAGAGTTTTAGGGCGGCTATCAAGAAAGCCAAACAGCATGGTGTCAATATTGCGCTCAGCAAACCCTGCTTTGAGCTTTGGCTATTGCTTCACCATCGTGATGAAGACGAAGTTGCAGATTTGGTCGATGCCTCCGGGGTGGAGGCGAGACTTCGTGAAGTTTTTGGTGAATATAACAAGACACGGTTAAAGCTTGAACATTATCCGGCAGAACAAGTACCTGATGCAATCAGACGGGCAGCCCGCCTTGATAAAAGAGCTACTGGGGGTGACATTCCTGCAGGAAACACCAGCCGGGTTTACCTGCTCTGGCAGGCAATTATTGACAAGGCTCTTCCCTCCCAACTGCCAACTCCTTTGGCCGAATTAAAGTTGTGAAACAGATGTACGAAAGCCTACGGCACGTCTTTCTGCATAATTGCAGCGTCTTCGCAGGTTACTGAAATATGAGCAATACGCTTAGAGGCGGTTATACCACCGGCAGTTGCGCTGCCGCTGCCGCACAGGCGGCAACCTTGGCACTGTACGGCCTGCCGGTACCTCCCGCCATAGAACTGACCCTGCCGGACAACAGCCAGGTGCTGCTGGCGGTTGAAGATCTGCACTGTAGTGAGGGCTACTGCAGCGCAGCGGTGCGCAAGGATGCCGGAGATGACCCGGATGTGACCAACGGTTCCTTTGTGGTGGTCACGGTAAGCCGTTCCACTGAAAGTACCATCACGTTCAGGGCCGGTGAAGGTGTCGGCACGGTCACGCTGCCCGGTCTGGCGATTCCACCCGGAGAACCGGCCATTAATCCGGCTCCGCGCCGGATGATCGAGCAGGCGGTCCGTCAGATAACCGGAGACGGGCTGATCATCACCGTAGCCATCCCCGGCGGCAGAGAGCTGGCCGCCAAAACCTTTAATCCACGGTTGGGGATTGTGGGGGGGCTGTCGGTGTTGGGTACCACCGGACGGGTACGCCCGTTTAGCCATGAGGCGGTACAGGAGACCATCCGCTGCTCCTTTGCCATTACCCTGGCCTGCGGGATCAAAGACCCGATCCTGGTGCCGGGACATATCGGCGCACGGGCGGCAGAGCGGCAGTTCAGGATCAGGGAACACCAACTGGTGGAGGTGGGCAACGAGTGGGGCTACCTGCTGAAGCTGGCTGTAACCGAACCCCTTGAACGGTTGCTGCTGCTGGGACACCCCGGCAAACTGGTCAAGCTGGCAATGGGCCAGTGGGACACCCATTCGGCCCGTTCCGATTCAGCCCTGCCGGAGGTAATCCGGCGCTGCACCGATCTTTTGGGTGCTGCACCGGATGGGACGCCAACAGTGGAGGGGTTGTTTCAAGCCCTTGAACCGGCAGCTCGTCTAAGTCTGGGAGATGCCCTGGCTGATAAGATTGTGACGTCAGTTGTTCGCACCTTTGCCCCCGGCTTTCCGGTGGCGGTGGTGCTGACCGATAACAACGGCGACTGGCTGGGCAGCAGCGGCATCCAGAGCGCCGTTTTAGCCCAAAACGGCAATTAGCCACAGAGAGCACAGAGAACCACAGAGAATTACACGAAAGCTATTTTTAGCTACTCACCCAAAAGGAAACAGGTTCTGTAGTGTATCTTTTTGTTTTACCTCTGAGAACTCTGTGATCTCTGTGGCAACTGTTTTTAATGTTTAAATGCAAGGCTTGACAAGTGAAAGGATACTAAATAATGGCGGTATATTTTGTCGGCGCCGGACCGGGTGACCCGGAGCTTTTGACCCGCAAGGCGGAACGCCTGCTGCTGCAGGCATCAGTATGTATCTATGCAGGATCACTTGTCAATCCAGAGCTATTGACATTGTTGCCGGAAGCTGCCGAGCGTCACGATTCGGCTGCCATGACCCTGGAAGAAACCGTGGCGGTGATGCGGGATGCCGAACAGCGGGGCCTTGACACCATCCGGCTGCATTCCGGCGAACCGGCTATCTACGGGGCGATCCGTGAGCAGATGAACCTGCTTGACCAGTACGGCATCAGCTATCAGGTGGTGCCGGGAATCAGCGCTTTTCAGGCTGCAGCAGCGGCTTTGAAAACCGAGTTGACTGCACCGGAGGTATCCCAGACCGTGATCCTGACCCGCACTGCCGGGCGGACACCGATGCCGGAAAAGGAATCGCTGGAACAGTTGGCGGCCAGTAGATCCACCCTTTGCATCTACCTCTCAACCCACAAGATTGACGAGGTAAGCGCCACCCTGACCCCGTTCTATGGCCCGGACTGTCCGGTTGCCGTAGTCTACCACGCCTCCTGGCCGGATCAGCAGATACTAAAGGGTACTTTGGCAGATATTGCCGGTCAGGCCAATCAGGCCGGACTGCGCAAGACCGCCCTGATTGTGGTGGGCCATGCCCTGGGGCGTGATATTCCGGTATCAAAGCTGTATGATGCGGCCTTTTCCCACGAATACCGCACCGCTACAGAGCCATGAAGACCGCCCTGATTACCCTGTCTGCCGAAGGTCTGGCCCTGCTGCAGCTAATTCGCAGCCACGAGCCTGAGGCTGATCTGTATGTCCACCAGTCAGTGCCGGACCTGCCGGACGACGCACGCTCTTTTCCAGCCATCATCCCGCTGACTGCCGAGATATTCCACTGCTACCAAGAGCTGGTCTATGCCGCCCCTGCCGGGGTAGTGGTGCGGGCGCTGGCCCCGGTGCTGCAGCACAAGCTGAGCGATCCGGCGGTGGTGGTAACTGATCTGCACGGGCGCTGGATGATCAGCCTGCTCTCCGGTCATGAAGGGGGAGCCAACGATTGCGCCCTGCGGCTGGCCAACCTGATCGGGGCAGAGCCGGTGATCACCACCTCTTCTGAAGCGCTGAAACGGGTAATTGTGGGGATCGGCTGCCGCCGGGGAACCGCTGCAGAGCGGATCATGGCCGCAATTACCGAAGGGCTTCACCTGGCTGGTTGTCAGATTGAACAGGTACGGCTGCTGGCCTCGGTGGATCTGAAGGCCGATGAGGCCGGCCTGCTGGAGGCAGCCCGAGCCCTGGGGCTACCGTTGCGGATCATCAGTTCCGACGAGATAAGAAACACTGCACACCGTTTTAACCACTCGGATTTTGTACAGGCAAAGGTCAGCCTGCCTGCGGTTGCAGAACCGGCAGCGCTGCTGGCCGGAAGGAGGACACAATTACTACTGCCGAAAACCATTCTACAGGGGGTCACCATAGCGGTGGCTCAGGAAGACTATTTGTCGTAGGGATCGGGCCGGGTTTGCCCCTTGACCGCACCGCCCGCGCCGTGCAGGCCATCAGCCAGAGCAGCGTGGTGGTGAGGAGAATATACATAGAACATAATCTTACAACGCAATTTCAATGATTAGTTTTTGATTGTCATATACAGTAGCTGCTATTATCTCTTTTTGTCACAGAGAGGGGTGCATGCTATGTTATCGGATATTTATCAAACAGATTATCTATACGAGGGATTTCATGATAATTCCATCAGTATCGGAAAGCTGCGGATGGAATAGAGAAATTGGAGAACCAGACCACGTAGTAGATACTCAGGCGGCACAGAAGGCCTGCCGCTTGAGGAGTAGAGTGCGTCGAATTCACGATCAAGCTTTGAAAGAGCAGCATCAACCAGAGGTTTCAAGGTGCGCAATGGATGTTTCTTTGGCAAAAGTGCTCTGTGGTGACATAGACGAACATGGGGCCTGCATTACTATTTGAACCGCGCATAACTTTCATCAACAAATACGAAGTGTTATGCGAAAAGCAATATTAGTAAACAGCTGATTTAGTTACTTGTTTTTCACAGGGCTGTTAATGATGTTTATACAATAGCTTGGTTCTATGGGCCGGGTTTTCGCGCAGATATTGCTGTTCCGTACTATGCATACACCATCAGCGAAACACCAATGTTCCGAATGATTAAGTTTGCTAATACACCATCCTTTAATCTGAAAGCTGCAAAGACGTACACATTTAAATATGTCGTATTCCCATTTAAGTGGAATGAGATACCGCCTGGGAGCACAACTACGGTAGAGCAACAAATCTGCGCAATAAAAATGACTTATGAAGGTGTTTCTGTCTCTGCTTGCCGTCTTTAAGAAAACCTTGTGGTAAGTTTTATACGACTCTCACTGTTCGATTATTTACCCGAAGGTGCGCATGAATGGCGTCCCTTTTTTAAGAAAATGTCATGCGCAGGCGCTAATGAAAACAATGAATCGACGAGACAAGTTACTGTCAGGTCTTCCACTTAGTCAGTCTGTTGGGGCAGAAATTGGTCCTCTTCACAACGCTTTGGTCGAAAAGCTCGACAGAACAGTCTTCTACATTGATCACTGCGATACCGAAACACTGAGAGCTCGCTGGTCAACGGATGTGGGCGTAGACCTTTCAAAACTTCATGTTGACGCAGTGTGGGGAGAGCAATCCCTCCGGGAAGCGATTGACAACTCTGAGCTCGCCCGAAAATGTGGATTACAAGCCTGCATGCTCGACTACTTGGTTGCATCGCATGTTGTGGAACACGTACCCGATATTATTACTTGGTTTCGCGAAATTCACTCGGTGCTCAAGGACAGCGGCTCTGTACGGCTTGCCATCCCAGACAAACGATATTCCTTTGATATCCTCAGACAAACAAGCTCCATGACAGATGTGGTCGATGCTTTCGTGAGAAAACGTCGAGTCCCAAGCGGCAGTAGAATACTGGACTTTACTCTAAACATGGTTAGCGTTGATTGTGGAAAGGTTTGGGCTAATCAAATCAAATTCGACGAGTTGGTTCACGGCTATACGATTCCACAATCTATCGCTCTGGCGGAAGACGCAGAAATAAATGGGACTTACCATGACGTCCACTGTTGGGTGTTTACGCCTGCCTCATTTGCAAACTTATGTTGCAATCTTGCTAATGCGAACCTACTGGATTTCGAGTGTGAACAACTATTCCCAACCGAACCCAATGAATTTGAGTTTTTTGCATGGATGCAGCCCAGTCGAGACCAACAACGAATCGTGGAAAGTTGGAAAGCAGTATGTGCAAAATTGAATTGTATGCATATCTAGAGAAAATATAGGGATCACACAATTGATATGTCTATTTCGTCAGGCAGCGCTGCTGGCCGGAAGGAGGACACAGTTACTACTGCCGAAAACCATTCTACAGGGGGTCACCATAGCGGTGGCTCAGGAAAACTGTTTGTCGTAGGGATCGGGCCGGGGGCGGCGCTGGATCGCACCGTCCGGGCAATACAGGCCATCAGCCGGAGCAGCGTGGTGGCCGGTTACACCCCCTATATCGATTCGTTGACTGATCTGACCAGCGGCAAGGAGCTGATCGTTTCTGGCATGATGCAGGAACAGGAACGTTGCCGGATTGCACTGCAACGGGCGAGCAAGGGGGCAACGGTTGCACTGGTCTCCTCCGGTGATGCCGGTGTCTACGGCATGGCCGGGCTGGCGTTGGAGATGGCCGAGGCGGAGTCGTTTCAGGTGGCGATTGAGATCATACCCGGTATCTCTGCCGCCAATGCTGCGGCAGCCCGGCTTGGTGCGCCGCTGATGCTGGATTATGCCTGTATCAGTCTGAGCGACCTGCTGGTACCGTGGGAACGGATCAGACAACGGATAGAACTGCTGGCTGAGGCGGATATGGTGCTGGCCCTGTACAACCCCCGCAGCACCAAACGGGTCAAACAGTTGGAAGAGACCGTGGAGATCATGCTGTGCCGCCGCCCGGCCACCACCCCGGTGGGGATCGTGACTGCCGCCAGCAGCCCGGAAGAAAGCATCACCCTGACCACCCTGGGCAACCTGCTGGAGCAGACCGTTACCATGCGGTCGCTGGTGATCATCGGCAATTCGGACACCCGTGAGATGGGCGGCATGCTGGTCACGGCCCGGGGCTATCGGCTGTGATCCTGCTGCTGGGGGGTACCAGTGAGACCGGACCGCTGGCCGCTGCCTTTGCGGCACAGGGCTGGCCAACCCTGGTTTCAACCGCAACCGACGTAGCGCTGGATCTGCCGGAAGATCGGCTGCTTGAGCGCCGTAATGGCCGCCTGAATCAGCAACAGATGGAGCGGTTGATCCAACAGAAGCAGATCAGGGTGCTGGTGGATGCCACCCACCCCTTTGCCGTAGAGGCCCACGCAACCGCTCTGGCAGCGGCAACAGCCGTCACTATCCCCTGCCTGCGCTGGCAACGTACGGCTTGCGACCGACACGGAGACAAGATCATCCAGGCAACCGGCCACCATGAAGCAGCGCACCAGGCGATTTCCTTTGGCAGGCCGATCCTGCTGACCACCGGCTCCCGCAACCTGCTTCCCTATACCGAGGCAGCCGTTGCTGCCGGTCTGCCCCTTTTTGCCCGGGTGCTGCCCCACCCGGAATCAGAACAGGCCTGCCGGACAGCCGGACTTGGCTCTGATCAGATCATTGCGGCACGGGGACCGTTTTCCGTTGAGGATACCGTCCAACTGATTCAGCGGTTTCAGATCGGCACGCTGGTTACCAAAGACAGCGGCGTGGCTGGAGGACTGCCGGAAAAACTGGAGGCGGCCCGCCAGACCGGCTGCCGGGTTATCCTGATCCGTCAGCCACAGCAACCGGACGGTTGTGAGGCTTTTGTCACCATTACAGAGATCATTGCCGCAGTAGAAACACACCTGGAGCAACCATGCAACAAGCTGAAATCACTCTGATCGGTATGGGGATCGGCGGCCTGGATGGCCTGACCGGTGCCGCCAGCAAGGCGATCATGCAGGCAGAACTGCTGATCGGCCATCCGCGCCATCTGGCGCTGTTTTCCGAACACCCCGGTGAGAAAGCAGCCCTGGGAAAACTGCCTGATCTGCTACAACTGCTTGAAACAACCGGCAAAAGAACGGCTGTACTGGCGTCAGGTGACCCGCTTTACTTCGGGGTCGGGCGTTTCCTGTTAAACCATCTGCCCAAAGAGCGGATCAGGATCATCAGCAATATCTCCAGCGTGCAATACGCCTTTGCTCTGATCAAGGAACCGTGGGACGATGCCTTGGTTGTCTCGGTTCATGGCAGAAACAGGGCAGAGGTTATGGAACGGATTGCTGCTGCCGACAAGGTCTGCATCCTGACCGATCAGCAGAATAATCCTGCGCTGATTGCGGAAGAACTGCTGAAACGGCATGCTAGCAACTACACGGTCTGGCTCTGCGAAGACCTGGGCCTAGCGACGGAAAGCACCAGTTGCACTGACCTTGCCGGACTGCAGCAGCGTGAATGTGCAGGATTGACCATTATGATCCTGCTGCGCCATCCGGCCTGATTCCCCCAGCAGATACTTGCTTTTTCTCTCCAAAACGGTTAACAACCATAGCCTGATTTTTACCTATATCGAATGGAAGCGAGGAAGAGGGGTTTAATTCCCCCGCTGCCCCGCAGCCGTAAAGGGAACGAACGTCCAACCCACGTAAGTTAACGGTTTCAGTTCAAGGATGATGGCAAGGCGGCAAGGAGGAGGCGACGAAGGCGTACTAATCAGTACGTTGAGGAAGCCGACGACGAGCCAACGCAGCCAGCGCCTTGAAATGGAAGCGTAAGGGTACAACCACTGGGATAAAACCTGGGAAGGTGGACAAGTAGGTCGCCCTGAGCCGGAACACCGCTCCATTCGCAGGCTTCGGGGGAGGCATCTCATGTACAACCAGCAACAATCCACGCCTGAAATCTCTTCAGCTTCCAGCTACATATCCAATTTATCCAACAGGTTACGGTAGTCCGGTCATGGTTCAACCGCTACCCGCCACCATGCAGGCGGTCTCCGTGCGTGAGATCGGCTCATTTCTGTTTGAACGCCGTCCGGTTCCCCAACCGGGACCGGGTGAGGTGCTCTTGCGCGTCACGGTTACCGGACTCTGCCGCACCGACCTGAAGATCATCCAGGTCGGCCATCGCGATCTGGTGCTGCCCTGTGTCCCCGGTGAAGAGGTGGTGGGTGAGGTGGTGGCACTGGGACCGGGATGCGACGACACAACTCTTTTAGATAAACGTGTCTACGTCTACCCTGGCGAATGGTGTGGCCATTGTCCGGCCTGCCGGTCAGGCGCTGAAAACCTCTGCCGTTCGATGCGGATCATGGGCTTCCACCGTGATGGAGGTTTTGCCGACTACGTGGTTGCCCCGCTCAAGAGCCTGATTCCATTGCCGGAAGGCCTGAGCGATGAGCAGGCGGTCTTTGCCGAACCGCTTTCCTGCTGCCTGAATGCCCTGGAGCTGGCCCGGCTGGCCCCCTTTGAGACCATTGCCATCTGGGGCGGTGGTCCGGCAGGGCAACTGCTGGCCCGCGCTGCATCGGCCTACGATGCCCTGCCCACCGTGATTGAGCCGGACCTGCAACGCAGAGAACTGGCCAAGGGGGTAGCTGAACCACCTGACCAGCTGTTCGATGTCTGCGTGGTGGCGGTCGGCAATAACGACGCCTATCAACAGGCCCTGGCCTGCCTGGCCCCCCGTGGCAGGCTGGTGGTCTTTTCCGGGCTTTCAAAAGAAACCCCTGCTATCACTACTGATTTCAACCAACTGCACTATCTGGAACAGACGGTGGTGGGGGCCTATGGCTGCTGTTACCGCCACGGCAGACAGGCCATTACCCTGCTGCAATCCGGCAAGTTGGTGGTCAATGACCTGATCAGCCACAGGATGCCGCTGTCCCGCCTGGCTGAAGCCCTTGAGTTGGTGGCCAACCGCCAGTGCATGAAAATCCACCTCTACCCGGAGAACTAAAGCATGGAACCGATGACCCCGGAACAGTTTGGCGCACAGATCCAGTTGCTGATTGAAAAACAGAACCTGACCCGGGAGCA
>Ga0209800_10002189_pt1 | contig 17833 bp, 19 predicted proteins | sample Higcelweek8metaG_FD_187174 | JGI IMG/M metagenome (GOLD analysis project Ga0209800, IMG submission 187174) | Freshwater pond sediment microbial communities from the University of Edinburgh, under environmental carbon perturbations - High... | ecosystem: Environmental > Aquatic > Freshwater >...
AACAATTGCCGATCTTGACGATAAACAAGAGATTGGTGAGAGCCAGGTGGCGGAGGCTTTGCAGTATCGAGTAAGAAGTGAACTATGAAGACTTTCTTTTGGTATGAGAAGTACATCTTGTTTTGGGACAAGTAGCGATGACTTCAACAATACCCTCACAAGGACCAGAGTCATAGATTTTTTTGACGGTGACCCGGAGTTGTGGGTCGGGATATTTAACCTTACTGCCCCGAATATGACAATCTGTACAAACAGGATCATAACCAAGGATATCTTTCCCAAGTTCTTTTGGAGAATCAGGATCAACACCAATAAAACTGGTGTATTCCTTGGAACAATATCTTATTTTTATATATCTATATTGACCCATCTGAGCTATTGAAGATTAATTGTTAGATATTATACACTAATTGTTGATTAGCTAATAATTTCGGGTGGTTGGGAGCAACTAGATTATTAAGAGATGAAAATTAAAGAAGAGAACTATAACAAAGGCAGATATGGGGAGGAGATGGCCAGAAAGTATTTGGAGGAAAAGGGCTACGAGTTGATTGAGGCCAACTACAAAAACAAAATTGGAGAGATTGATTTGATCATGAGTGACAATGAATGGTTGGTTTTTGTGGAGGTGAAATATAAAAGCGACGACCGACGGGGAATGCCTGAGGAAATGATTGGCCGACAAAAGCTGGGACAAGTAAGAAAAATTGCTGAAAGCTATGTTCATTTTAAAAAAGCAAAGTATCAAAAATACCGAATAGACGCTGTTTGTATTTTGGGAAAGACGATTAAACATTATCAGAATTTATATTAGAGAAAGTATGAAGATTAATATTATCGAAAGAAAGGATTATCCGAGACAGTGGCGGGCGAATAAGGTACTACCGGATAAGTTGTTTTTTTCAGGAGACTGGAACGAAGAGTTGTTTGAAAAGACGTTGGCCATGGTGGGTAGTCGAAGAATGACGAGATATGGCAGTGAGGTGATCAAGAGAATAATGCCAGAGATTGTGGCCAACAAAATTACCGTAATCTCGGGTTTTATGTACGGAGTTGATTGCGAAGCGCATCGAGAATGTTTGGAAAATGGCGGTAAAACTGTGGCTGTTTTGGGAGGAGGAATAGAATGGATTTGGAAATATGGTGATCAAAAATTATTTTCGGCAATTATTGAAAATGGCGGATTAATACTTTCTGAGTACGAGCCAGAGTTTAAACCGACGTTGTGGAGTTTCCCGCAAAGAAACAGAATTGTGTCGGCGTTATCGACAGTGGGAGTGCTGGTGGTGGAAGCCGGAATCAAATCGGGAAGTTTGATAACCGCTAAATTGGCGCTGAAACACAAAAAGAAATTGATGGCTATTCCCGGGCTGATAACCTCTAAAATTTCGGAAGGAACTAACTGGTTGATTAAAAGTGGGGCAGCAAAAATGGTGACCAGTAGCGAGGATATCTTGGGCAATTGCCTGCACTCTCCGGTTCAAGCTGAATTGTTTAAGGATTATTCGGATTTATCGATAACGGAAAAGGGAATTATTTCAATTTTGGAAAATGAGGAAATGACAATTGATGATTTGTGCCGGAGAATGAAGCTGTCGGTGGCTGAGCTATCGACCACACTCTCGATGATGATTATTAGAGACTTGGTGACCGAAGAAAACGGAAAAATATACTTAAGCTAGAGATAGGGAGTAAGATCGGCCACCGGGGAAACATTGCCGATGGCAAAGTTGATGGAGTATAAAATGATGGCCGGAATAAGCAGAAGCAGCAGAAAAAGGAATTTTTTGGATGATAAATATTTTCCAAAAGCGATGATTAAAAACGGATATACCGGAGCTAGGTAGCGACTGATGTCGCGATGGGCCACTAAAATGCCAGCCAACATAAACACCAAAGGATAGACAGTGATGATGTTAAGCTGATATTTTTTTATCAATCGACCAAGACCGATGTAGGCGATGAGATATATATAGATAACGTCTTCGAGCCAAATGGTATTGATCCAACTGCGGTTACTTACAAAAACCAGATAGGGTAATAGGTTGAGATGAAAATTGTCGCCACTGTGAAAATAGGCCAAAAAATCACCGGTTTGGAGATAGTAATAATAGAATATGGCCAAAGCAGAGATGGGAATGAGTAAATAAAAAAGATAATTAGGATTTAGTTTTTTAGTTTTTTGAATGTCAAAAAAGGCGATAATAAAATAGGCGACAAAAAGTAAAATGCCAGGACTTTTGAAGAGCATGGCCAAAGCAGCCAGAATGGCTGATAATAAATATTTTCGATTGAGATGGAGAAGAATGGAAGCCAGGGTGAGGCCGATAAACCAGGTTTCGGGAGCGCCAACGAAGCGGAGAATGAGCATTCGGGATGGCAAAAATAGATAAACCAGAGACAAGATTAGACTAACTTTGGGACTAAAAAATTGCTTGAGTAAAAAGTAAAAGGTGATTTGGAGAAAGATGGAGCCAAGCAGAGTAGCGATGAGCAGAGATTGGGGACCAGTGAAGACAGAGTTAAGAAGTGAAATGAGGAGAGGGAACCCGGGTAAATGAGCCGGATAATAGGAGGGAGGTTGAGGTAGGGAGAAATTGGTAGCAATACACTGAAAATTGTAGGCACATTTGCTGGCGATGAGATAGTTGGGGCCATCGTAGTTGGCAAACAGGGTCTCGAGATTGACCGCGGGAAAACCGATGAGGCGGGGGAGGTTAAAATAAAAAATTATCCAGAAGAATAGAGTGGTAAATACGGTGATAACTGAGAGAAGAAAAATTGGGCGATCTTTGATAGAATTCATCTGTCCTTATTTTACAACAAAATATTGGCTCCATCCCGATGCAAGATCGGGGTTCCGCCGAATATACTGGCTCCATCCCGACGCAAGTTCGGGGTTCCGCCGAATATACTGGCTCCATCGTCTAGTGGCTAGGACGGCAGGTTCTCATCCTGCTAACCGGGGTTCGATTCCCCGTGGAGTCACATGCAGGTAAAAATTGAACCAAGCTGGAAGAATGTGCTGGAAGGGGAATTTGAAAATGAATATTTTGGGAGGCTGAGTGAGTTTGTAAAAAGTGAATACCAAAAAGCGACTGTTTATCCCCCACCCAGGTTTATCTTTAGAGCTTTTGAACTGACGCCATTTGATAAAGTGAAGGTGGTAATTTTGGGACAAGATCCTTATCATGGTCCGGGACAGGCCAATGGATTGTGCTTTGCTGTGAATAAGGGAAATAAATTACCACCATCATTGCAAAATATATACAAAGAAATTGAATCTGATTTAAAATTGAAACCAAGAAGCGTTGAGGGTGATTTGGAAAATTGGGCCAGACAGGGAGTACTGTTGTTGAATGCTACGCTGACAGTGCGAGCTCACAGCCCGGGGTCTCATCAAAATCAAGGCTGGGAAAGGTTTACTGATGCGGTAGTAAAAGTATTATCAGAGAAAAAGGAGAAATTGGTATTTATTTTGTGGGGGAGCTATGCCCAGAAGAAAGCCCTTCGACAAGCTCAGGGTGATCTGATTATCGATGAGACAAAACACCTGGTGATTAAATCCCCTCACCCATCACCATTTTCGGCTTACAATGGTTTTTTTGGATCTAAACCTTTTTCGCAGTGCAACAGCTTTCTGATTATGAACGATGAGTCACCAATAGAATGGTAACTATTTTTAGAATGGCATCTCGTCGGGGATGATGATGTCTTCGACTTTTTCTGAGGGCTGGCTAATGTCGGTGTCGACGGATTTTGGAGGTGAATCTGAAGGCTGGCTACTTTCGGAGGCCTCGGTTGAGGATTGCCGATCAGTAAAAGGAATAACAATTTCGGCCACTATCTCGCTGATATACTTTTTGGTACCGTCTTTGGCGTCGTATTGACGGTTATCGATTCTACCTTGCAGGGAGACTTTGGCACCTTTTTTGAGATTGTTGGACAGATATTCGGCCTGTTTGCCCCAAACAACGATGTTGTGAAAGGTGGGGACATTTTCCCATTGATCGCCCCGTTTGATGGAATGGTTGGTGGCGACACCAAAACTGCAAACCGCGCTGCCGGAGGGAGTGTAACGAAGCTCAGGATCACGAGTGACATTGCCGGTGATGATGGCAAGATTGATACTAAATGGCATAGTTTAATTAATTACTAATTAATAATTACTAATTACGAACAAGAGACGGTTAGTTTTTAATATTAACTAATTCAACTTCGAAAATTAAAGTGGCATTGGGTGGGATAACGTTGCCAGCGCCCCGAGCACCATAACCCATTTCTGGGGGTATGGTTAATTTTCTTTTGCCGCCAACTTTCATGCCGACAACACCCTGATCCCAACCTTGGATGACTTGGCCAACACCGATTTGAGTTTCAAATGGCTGACCGCGATCGTAGGAGCTATCAAACTTGGTACCATCAAGAAGAGTGCCAAGATAGTGGATAACGATATTGTCACCGGATTTAACTTCGGTGCCGGTGCCGACAACTAGATCTTCGATTTTTAATTGGTCCATAGTAGGAATGGTGGTGGGAGTAATTGATAATTGAGGATTGTCGGTCGGCTTGATTGAGAAAAATTGATATAGGAAAATAGCCACGACAACAACGAGAGCGAGGTTGATGATTTTATTTTTGGTCATCGTGTGATTATACAAGTTATAATGAGTAATGAAAAAGATATCAATAATAGATCTCAAAAATAAGACAGGGGTTGGTTTTGGAACAAGTGGCATTCGTGATTTAATTGTGAATTTGTCAGATGAGACCGTATATTCTTATACAATTGCCTTTTTAAAGCAGGCTGATAAATTGGGAGAATTTGCAAACAATAACCAGGTAGTGATTGCTGGTGACCGACGGTTAAGCACGGACAGAATAATGATGGTGGTATCAAAGGCGATTACAGATATGGGTTTGGTGACGATTAATTGTGGAAAGATTCCGACTCCTGCCGTGGTTTATTATGGCATTGTCAAGAAAATACCATCGATTATGATTACCGGGAGTCATATCCCCAGTGACCGAAATGGAGTTAAATTTAACTTGTCGACTAGAGAAATTTTAAAAAAAGATGAAGAAGCAATTAGCCAATCGGTGATTGAATATGATGAAAGATTATTCAGCGATTCAGGCGATTTGATTGACGAGGTTAGATTGCCGGAAGTGGACAATGAGGGTTACCAATTGTACGTTCAACGATTTTTAGACTTTTTTGGAACTGATTTATTTAGCGGTAAGCGAATTGGGTTATATGGACATAGTGCTGTGGGACGAGAATTGATGGTTGATTTATTGACCCGAATGGGGGCGATGGTAGTTAAAATTGGCTTTAGTAGTGATGATGAGTTTGTGGCGGTTGATACTGATTCCGTAAACGAGGAGCTGATTAAGCAAATGCATAACTGGTATGACGAACATCAGTTGAATCACATCCTGTCCACCGATGGCGATGGTGATCGACCGCTGTTAACAGACGAAGAAGGAAATTATATAAGAGCCGAATTGATGCCTATTTTAGCGGGTAAATATTTGGGGGTAGAAGCGATGGCCAGTTCATTGACCGCCAGTACGGCCGTAGAACTGAGTGGATTTTATAAGAAAGTGGTCAGAACTAAAGTAGGATCACCTTATATTGTGGAGGCGATGATGGACCTTGAAAAAGAAGGCTTTGGGCCGGTGGCAGGTTACGAACTCAACGGTGGCTTTCTACAGCAAACAGAGATTTCTAGAAATGGTAAATCATTGATGGAATTGCCAACTCGGGATGCATTGGTTTCTATTTTTTCGATTTTGGCGCTGTCGATTGAGACCGGAGAAAAACTAACAAAGATGGTGAGTGGTTTACCGGAACGATTTACATACAGCTTAAGTATCAAAGGGATTCCAACAGATAAGAGTTTGGGGATATTAAGTGATTGGGAAAAATTCAAAACAGAGATTGAATCAAGTTTTGGTAAGATAAAGGAGGTTGACTTGTTGGATGGATTAAGATTAACTTTTGTTAATAACGATATTGTTCATTTCCGTCCTTCAAAAAATTCTCCTGAATTTAGAAACTACACCGAGTCGGAAAGTTATGAAAAAGCGAGATTATTATCTGAAAAAGCGATTGAGCTGATACAATTATGGACAAAATAACTTGGAATGATTTTGCTAAAGTTGAGTTTAGAGTCGGACAGATTGCAGAGGCAGTAAACGTGGTGAATTCGGAAAAATTAATTCGAATGGTGGTTGATTTTGGTGAATTTGGCCAAAAGATAGTATTTTCCGGAATCAGAAAATATTATCAACCGGAAGATTTGTTGAATAAAAAGACAGTATTTGTGGTCAATATGATCCCCAAAAAAGTGATGGGGGAAGATTCGGAGGCAATGATATTTGCCGCCTCGACTGACGCTACGTCGGGCCAAGGTGATCAAGTTGATGAATTGAGTGTTTTGATTTTGGAAAAAGATTTACCCAACGGTACAAAGGTTTTTTGATAAAATAGATTATGATCAAGGACGAACTGAATAAATGGCTGGAGGATAAGAAGATTGGGGCCAAATTGGAACGACCAGCAATAGAAAAGTTTGGTGATTTTGCCATTAGAGCCGAGGTGGATTTTGATGGGGCACAGATGGTGGAAAGAACTGAAAATGTGGCCGGGTTTACCAATATTTGGATTAAAAATGAATGGCTAATAAAAGAGGCCGAGCAATTGATGGATGAAGTAGGTCTGAAAAATAATCTGGGTAAATATGGTCAGGGGAAAACAATGGTGATTGATTATTCGGCGCCAAATATTGCCAAACCGTTTGGAATTGGCCACCTTAGATCAACTGATATTGGACAAGCGATATACAACATTTATCAACTGCTGGGCTGGAAATGCATTGGGGATAATCACCTGGGTGATTGGGGAACTCAGTTTGGCAAATTAATTGTGGCTATAAAAAAATGGTGGCCCGGAGAATTGACTGACTTGACGATTAATGAACTGGAGAAACTGTATGTACGATTTCATAGTGAGGCCGAGAAAGACGAAACTTTGGTCGATCAAGGTAGAGAGTGGTTTGAAAAATTGGAAAAAGGCGATGAAGAGGCCAGAGCTATTTGGCAAAATTGTATCGATATTTCTAATCGGGAGTTTGATCGGGTATATGAGCTTTTGGGAGTAAAAATTGACTATACTTTGGGAGAATCGTTTTATACCGATAAAATGGCGACGGTGGTCGAGGAGCTTAAAGATAAAAAATTGGTAACTGAAAGCCAGGGAGCTTTGATAGTGGAGTTTGAGGGGATGCCGCCAGCCATGGTAACAAAAACCAACGGCACAACAACCTACTTTACCCGTGATTTGGCGACAGTTAAATATCGAATGGAGACATGGAATCCTGATTTAATTATCTATGAGGTGGGATCTGATCAGATTCTACATTTTAAGCAAGTGTTTGAGATGATAAAAATGATGGGGTATGGGGTGAAAATGGTTCATGTGCCTCACGGAATGATTAGGTGGGCCAGTGGTAAGTTTTCGACCCGAGATGGCCACACGATTCATTTGGAAGAAGTAATTGAGAAGGCAGTAGAAGAAGCCAAGAAAATAGCTCCAGACAATACGGAGGATAAAATTATGGCAGTGGCAGTGGGAGCAATTAAGTTTAATGATCTGGGCCAAGATCCAAAGAAGGACATTATCTTTGATTGGGAAAAAGTGATGAGTATGGATGGGAACTCCGGTCCTTATCTGCAATATACCTACGCCAGATGCCAGAGCGTGTTAGCTAAAACTAAAATCGCAGATCCAAATTTAGTGGACGCGACTTTACCAGAAATGAAGGTAGAAGAGAGCAGTTTGTTGCGTGAACTGACAAAGTTTGAGGAAAAACTGGTGGAAGCCGGAGAAAGATTTAATCCCGCAGTTTGGGCGGAATATTTGCTATCAGTGGCCAGAAAATATAATGAGTTTTACGCCAAGCACCGGATTATTGACCAAAAGGAAGAGGAATGGCGGGTGTGGCTGACTAAAACGACAGCGACAGTGATTAAACTGGGGTTGGGAGTGTTGGGAATTAAAACGATCGAAAAAATGTGAAATGGTTATTGTTATTTATATTTGGAGTAATACCCTTAGTTAGAGTTGGCTGGTGGTGGGATCAATACGAGTTGCCAAAAATTATTCTATTGTTTTTGATTGTAAATTGCGGTTTTATTTTTAACGGACTATTCAGTTTTAAAAAATTAGTGGGGTTGTTGAAAAATTGGCTGGTCAGATGGCAAATAATTTTTTTGGGGTGGTGGCTGATATCGGCAATGTTTAATGGCAGTACCAAGACAATTTTGTGGGGAGCGGAGTTTAGAAATCAAGGATGGCTACTGTATTTGACGTTGATTGAATTTAGCTGGTTAGTTGGCATTTACTATCGTAAATCTTGGGAAAAATATATTAGTTACGGGGGATTGATGGTGGCAGTGGCAAGTGTGGCTAACTGGGCGTGGATAATCAGTCACCAGCTGTACCAACCACTAAACCGACTGGTGGGTCCACTGGGAAACTCAAATTTTACCGGAGGTTTTTTGGCCCTGATATCGGCTTTTTCATTAGGTTGGTGGGATAGACTGATTTATGGCGCCCTGATTGCCCTGACCGGATCAAGGTCGGCCATATTAGCTTGGCTGGTGATATTTATTTTTTATTATAAAAATATAATTTTTCGATCAAAATATAGATTGCTTATTTGTGGCTTGGTGATGGCGGGGGGAGTGTTGGCTATTTGGCCGACGGATAGATTGCCCAGTGATCAGGGCCGAATTATGCTGTGGCAAAAAGCTTACGAAGGAATTGCGCAAAAACCATGGTGGGGATGGGGAATGGATAACTTTGCCAGGGTAACAGATGGGATGAGCAATTTGATTACCTACGATAAGGCTCATAACGATACTTTGGAGATGATGGTGGGTGGCGGAATTGTGGCGGGGGCAATATATTGGTTGATAATGGGAATGACAATATTGAGGCTGGTTAAATACCCAAAATATTTGTCGGTGCTTATGGGTTATGTGATTATTTCCGGGGTGAACACGGTGGGGGTGTCGGAAATAATATTTGCTTACCTAGCAATGGGAGTGGCACTGGCAGCTAAGCAAAAATATGTTGATAAATCTGGGAATATTGCTCGACTGGAATAAATTTGATGGCTTTTTTGACTTCGGCAGGAACATCGACCAGAGATTTTATGTTGTCGGCCGGGATAAAAATTGTTTTGAGACCAGCCCGATGAGCTGCCAAAGTTTTTTCTTTGAGACCGCCAATTTCTAGGATATTTCCCCGAAGTGTAATTTCACCGGTCATACCAATGTCACGGGGAACCGACTTGCCGGTGAGGGCCGAGACCAGAGCGGTGGTGATAGCACCGCCAGCTGAGGGACCATCTTTGGGAGTGGCTCCCTCGGGAACATGAATGTGAATATCAATTTTGTGGAAATCTTGGGTAATCTGCCAATTTTTGGCCTGACTGCGAACATAGGAGACGGCCGCCCGACATGATTCTTTCATGACTGAACCTAATTTGCCAGTGAGAATTAGCTCGCCACGGCCGGGCATGATGTTGACTTCGATAAAGAGAATATCGCCACCAACTGAGGTCCAAGCCAATCCGGTGGAAACTCCTATCTCGTCTTTTTTGCCTTTTAGCTGGGAGGAATATCTTTCGGGCCCTAAAAATTTTCTGATTTGCTTGAAATCGTTGAGGTCGACCTGATTGATTTTTGATGTCATGATTTTTTTGGCAACTTTGCGAAAGAGATTAGCAAAGATTCTTTCCAGACCACGAACCCCGGCTTCGCGGGTGTATTTATCAATGATAAAGCGGAGACTTTCGTCTTTGAGCGGGACTATATTTTTGGCAACTAGACCATTGGCCTGAATTTCTTTTTTAATTAAATATTTCTTGGCAATATTAAATTTCTCATCAGGAGTGTAGCCGGAAAAATCAATTATTTCCAGCCGATCACGGAGAGCGTAAGGAATGGTGGAAGCATCGTTGCCAGTGAGGACAAAAAAGACCTTGGAGAGATCGATGGGAAAATCCAAATAATGGTCGGTGAATTCCCGATTTTGTTCGGGATCGAGGGTTTCCAGTAAAGCAGATGAGGGGTCACCACGATAATCACTGCCGATTTTGTCGACTTCATCGAGCATAAAGACCGGATTCATAGATTTGGCATCCTTGAGACTTTTGACAATTCGACCGGGCAGAGCGCCGACATAAGTGCGGCGATGGCCACGGATTTCAGCTTCGTCACGAATACCACCTAGGGAAGCCCGAACAAATTTCCGGCCAAGAGCATTGGCGATTGATTTTCCGAGAGAGGTTTTACCAACACCAGGAGGACCAATAAAACAGAGGATGTTGGCGGTGCCTGAATCGGTGTTGTGGGTTTTTGATTTGAGCTTGAGAACGGCCAGATATTCTAGGATTCTTTCTTTGACATCCTTGAGGCCGTAATGATCATTATCGAGGATTTTTTTAGCTTTGTTTAGGCTGACCTCGGAAGAGTCGTATTTTCCCCAGGGTAATTCGACCACAGTTTCCAGATAGGTGCGGATGTAACCAGACTCAGGAGCCATGGAACCCATTTCTTCGAGACGACCAAGCTCTTTGAGCATTTTTTTCTTTATCTCGAGAGGCATTAGACTGTGTTTGATCTTTTTTTCCAAATCACCATTTTCACCTTCGGAGCTTTTGCCTAGTTTCTTTAATTCTTTTTCTATTTGACGCTTTCGTTCTTCGAGGACATTTCTTTTGATGCCGGTGTTGAATTTTTCCTGGGTTTTTTCTTCGATTGATCTTTCCAGCTCGGCGACTTTTAATTCACGAACTAATAACTCGTTGACCTTTTTTAATCTTTGGCTGACTAACAGAGTTTCCAATAAGGTCTGTTTTTCCGGTATTTTGGCTTCGATTGTATAGGCGACCTGATCGGCCAAATCACTACTGCTGACCCCGGTGCTTAACTGCATCATGGCCGGTAGATCGAATTGACGCCCCATTTGGAAAGCCTTTTTTAACTGACTGAGAAGAATTTCAGCAGTTTGCTGAATATCGGAAGCTGATTCGGAAATAGTGGGTAAATCGACAAATTCAGCCTTGATAAACGGCTCAGTTTGAAGAAGTGAAGTGATGTTGACCCGGGATAAGCCTTTGACAATGGCATGCAAACTATTATCAGTTTGAAGAATGTGCTCGATTCTGGCTAAAACACCGATACTATAGAGATCATTTAACTGTGGTTTTTCAACTTTGGAGCTGATTTGGGTGGTGATGATGACCAGGCGGTTGGCAGAATCGTAGGCACTGAGAAGTGAGCTGATAGACTCTTTGCGACCAAAAAAGAGTGAGGTTTCAACTGAGGGAAAAAGGACGACGTTTTTTAGCGGTATCAAAGGCAATATCTTTTTGCCAGACTCGACCACCGGAGCAAGATTTTGAGCTGTATCGGTCATATATTAGCAGTCTATCATCACTATTGCTAAGTGTAAAGAGGAAATTATGTTGATAAATGAGATACAATAATAGCATGAAAAAATATGGAAGAGTGGTAATTGTGGGCAGACCCAATACCGGAAAATCAACCTTAATCAACGCGATTATGGATCAAAAAGTGTCGATTACCTCTCCCCTACCCCAAACGACCAGAAAGAGCATGAAGGTTCTGTACTCGGGGGAAAAGGGACAGATTATCTTTACCGATACTCCGGGAATTATTCAGAAAGTAGAAGATTTAGTGAGTAAGCGGGTTAATACTGAGGCTCCGAAGGAATTGAGCCGGGCGGATTTGATTGTCTGCTTGCTGGATATTTCCCGACCAAAGAGCGAAGAAGAAAATAAAGTGATTGGGTTGATACGTAAAAGTAAAGTTAAAAAAATCCTGGTCTACAACAAAATTGACAAGGCTTTTGGAAGTAAGGATCATTTGGCCGATTATAATTATCTGGAAGAAGAGTTTGATGAGGTTATCTCGATTAGTGCTTTGAAAGGTAAGTTTGTGAAGGGATTGGTTAATTTAATTTTTGAATTAATGCCGGAAGAAACGACCCCCGAGGTAATGAGGGAAATTGAATTGATGTCGAATGATAAACGGCCGGTGTTGGGAAATACGCCAACAGAATATGTGGGAGAGATTATTCGCGAGAAGGCCTACCTTTTTTTGAGAGAAGAAGTACCATATTCAACTAATGTTGAGGTGGAAAAAATTACTGATAAAAAGAAGATTTTGGTGATTAAGGCCGTGATTTATACTAATAATGAGAAGTATAAGAAGATGATTATTGGCCGAGGTGGTCAAAAAATTAAGCAAATTGGCTATAATGCCAGAAAGGAACTAGAGCTGATGACGAGCCGAAAAATATACTTGGAGCTGGAAGTAAAGATTGACAAGCACTGGTCGGAGAGAGCGATGGAAAGTAAGTAGAGAAGTAGATGAGTAGTAAGTAGTAAGTAGATGAGTAGTAAGTAGAGAAGTAGATGAGTAGTAAGTAGAGAAGTAGATGAGTAGTAAGTAGAGAAGTAGATGAGTAGTAAGTAGAGAAGTAGATGAGTAGTAAGTAGAGAAGTAGATGAGTAGTAAGTAGTAAGTAGATGAGTAGTAAGTAGAGAAGTAGATGAGTAGTAAGTAGAGAAGTAGATGAGTAGTAAGTAGTAAGTAGGAAATAGAAAGAATTAAAAAAAATTAGTAAAATAAAAATAGAAATGCTGAAATTAAAAAAGATTTCTAAAAGTTTTGGTGACCACGAGGTTTTGTCGGATGTTAGCTTTGAAGTGGAGAGTAATTCGGTAATTGGATTGTTGGGGCCAAATGGTGCCGGGAAAACAACTTTAATGAGGATTATTACCGGCGGACTTGAGGCCAATAGCGGAAAGGTGCTGTGGGACGGAAAAGTGGTGAAGACAAGTTCGATGAAACACAAACATCGGATTGGGTATTTGCCCGAAAATAATCCGCTGTATGGCTCGATGAACCCGGGAGAGTATTTAAACTTGGTGGCAGAGTTAAAAGAAGTAAGCGACCGGACAGAGGCCATTATAAAAGTAGCCAAAGCGTGCGGGATTGCCGATGTTTTGAACCAAAAAATTGAAACCTTATCAAAAGGTTATAAGCAAAGAGTGGGATTGGCAGGGGCACTGCTGGGCAAACCACAGCTATTAATTTTGGACGAACCCACCTCCGGCCTGGATCCGAATCAAATTATTGAGATTAGAAACTTAATTAAGAAACTGGCAAAGGACAAAATTGTGATTATTTCGACACATATATTGCCTGAGGCTAGGGAGATTTGTAGCCAATTGCTGATTATTAATCGAGGCATGATTGTGTTGAATGAAAAAACCGATAAAATTGTTGATTTAGAAAAGAAGTTTGTGGAGCTGACACCATGAATAAAATAATAATTATTGCTAAAAAAGAATTGTCGGGATATTTTGGCAATCCAAGCGGATATATATTTGCCGGATTACTTTTTTTGATTGCAAATTGGATGTTTTTTAATGATGTGTTTGTGTTGGGGCAAGCTGAGATGAGCCCTTTTTGGATAGTGATGATGTATTTATTTTCGATTTTTATTCCGGCAATTACCATGAATCTAATTGCAGAAGAAAAAAAGAACGGAACTTGGGAAGTATTAACTTCATTACCGATTAAGGAAAGTCAGCTGGTATGGGGAAAGTTTTTGGGGTGTGGTATTTACTTGGTGATAACCATTTTACTGAGTTTGCCGGCAGTGATAACAATTTATCTGCTGGGAAAACCGGATTTGGGAGTGTTGATGAGTGGCTTGATTAGTTTGTTGCTTCTGGGATTGAGCTATCTGGCGGTAGGATTGTTTACCTCGAGCCTGAGTAACCAAGCAATGGTGGGGTTTTTGTTTTCGGCGGTGCTATTAATTTTGAATAATTTGTTGGGCCAAGAAATTTTTTTGGGAAGAATGCCCCAGATTATTAGAAAAGTGGCGGAAGAATTGAGCTTATCAAACAGATCAACCAGGATTGCCTCGGGGGTGGTGTCGATTAATGATGTGATTTTTTATATTTCATGGTGCTTGGTCTGGATTAATCTGACCATAATATCGCTAAAATCTAAAAATAAATAATGAAAAATATAAGTTTTTATATTAAAAGTTTTAATTGGTTAATTTTGGTAATCGCCATTAATGTGGCCATTTCTTTTTTGCCCAAATATCAACTTGATTTGACCGGAGATAAAATTCATTCTCTGTCGAAGGCATCGGTGGAAGTAATTAGAGAACTGAAAGACCTGGTTAAGATTAAGGTCTTTTTGAGCGAAGACTTGCCACCTCAGTACAAACCGATGGCCAAGGATTTGAAAAATATTTTGTTATCTTTGTCCCGAGTTAACCCGGATAAATTTGTGGTGGAATATGGCGACCCTTCTAAAAATCAAGCTGCCAAAGACGGAGCTGAACAATACGGAATACAGCCTCTTCAATTTTCTTCGGTGAAGTCGGATAAATTTGAGGTGCAAACCGGTTATTTTGGGTTGGTACTGATTTACGGATCAAAGCAGGAAGTATTGCCGGTGGCCGGGGATATAGGTAATTTGGAATATTTTGTAATTTCGACGGTAAAAAAATTGACGGCGGATAAGTTGCCCACCGTGGCGGTGTCGGAAGAAACGTCTGAAGCTCAGGGTGAAATACAATATATTAGAAAGTTTTTAGAAAAAAATTATAAGGTTGTCAATGTGAACTTGAATAGCAATCAGACTCTGCCGGAGATGGCTGATAGTTTGTTGGTGGTGGGACAAAAATCAAAGATCGGGGCGACAGAAGTTGGTTACTTAATTGATTGGGTTAATCGGGGCAAAGGTTTAATTGTATTTCAGGATGTAATTGGAGTGGATCAAAATATGAGAGCTAACCAATTGAGTGAGGTGGGCTGGGAAAAAATGTGGGCTGATCAGGGGATGAAGATTGAGACTAAGCTGGTGGTGGATGAGTCGGCGACGGTGGCTAATTTTAGAACCCAAAATGGAGCTTTTTTTAGTAAATACCCTTATTGGCCACAAATTCTGCGAGAAAATATTAATAGCCAAACTCCGGTGACTTCGGGAATTAGTTCGCTGACCTTGGCTTGGGCTTCACCAATAATACTTAGTGGAGAGGCCAAACCGTTGTTTGCCAGCAGTCAGAGCTCGGCGGTTGACGATAGTTTTGATGATTTATCACCAATAAGTAAAAAATATTCAGCCGGTACTTTGAATGAGCAATTTGATTTGGGGGCAATAAATACCAAGGGGGTGCGAATGGCTTTGGTGGCTGACAGTGACATGATAAAAGATAATTTTGTGGCTAATAATCAACAGAATTTGCTGTTGGTGTTGAATCTGGTTGATTATTTTTCTCAAGATACTTCCCTTTTGGGAATAAGAAGCAAGATGCTAAGAACTGCCCCGATTAGAGCAGTGTCTGATCAATTGAAAGGAATAATTAAGGTGACTAACCTGCTGATGCCATTACTGCTACTGGGAATGATGGCCTTGATTTATTATTTGATTAAAAAAAAGAAGGGACATGTTTGGACAGAAGAATAGATTTCAGATAGATTGGAGTTTGGGGTTTAGTCTGATGGCGGGAGTAATGGGGATAGCAGCGGTGTGGTGGTTAGCTTTTAAACCAGAAAAAATTACACCGACTTCATTTTATTTTGGAAGTGAGGTTGACAGATATTGTTTTAATAATATTTGTCTTCAAACGAATGGGAAAAAATGGATAGTGTCGGATTCTGTTAATACATATCCGGCTAACAACGATTTGGCAACGACATATGCTAAAAAATTTGGAAGCTTGTCCTTGGGCGAGTTGGTGTCGGTAAATAGAGAGCGATTTTTTGAAATGGGAATTGGCGAGACTAATCCAATAGTACTGGAAATAAATTCTAAAAAATTGGAATTGGGGAGGATTAACACTGATTACGACGGAGTTTATGTGCGAATACCTGATGAAGACAAAATTTATAGCAGCAAGGTAATAATTGATAAATACTCGATGATTAACTTTAAATATTGGCAAAACAAGACGGTGACTAATATCCCAATATCTGAGATCAAAAAAATTAGAGTGGACATGGGAAAATTGTCAACAGTTGTCGAACCAATGGAAGGTAAGTTTGCCAATGAGATTTGGGTGGAAAAGGTGGCTAATTTGGGAGCGATTGATTTTGTGGAGGTAACCCAACCTATTAAAATAGTATCAACAATGATGGTGGAGACGGATAAAGAGATGGTAGAAATTAAGGTGGGACAACAGGTGATTGATAAAAAAAATAGTAGATATTGGGCAACAGTGGACAATGAGTTTTATTACGAAATTAGCCAGATAGATTTTAAAACATTGACAGATAAAATTAATTAATTTAGACTGAGTATATGAAAAAACAAGGAATAGGAATATTTTTCGGTGGTTTAGTAGCAGCCGCGGTGGGAGCGGTGGGAGCATTGTTATTAGCCCCCAAATCAGGTAAAGAGACCAGAAAGGATATCGTGAAATTGGCACAAAAAATTAATAAAAACATTAAGACCGAATCTGGACGAACAAAAAAAAGAGTGATAACTATTTTTGGAAAAGCTAATGATGAAGTGGTGACTAAATATAAGGAAGTGAGAGATGCAGTGACAGCAAAAGTAGCCTCACTAAAAACGACCGGGGTAAATATTGACCAGATTAAATATCGCAAGATTGTAAACGAAGTGGTGGATAGTTTTAAAGATGATTTGAAGGCAGCTAAGGGAAGCGTGGCCAAAATGACAAACTATCTAGAGAAAGATTGGCGCAAGGTAAAAAAAGCGATTGGCTAGTTTTGAGAATCTATTAACTTGTTAAATTCCAGCAGACTTTTTGGGTCAACGATACTGACAAATAATTTGGGCTTGAGAGTGGTGGTGAGACGCTTTTTTTGAGCTGGAGTGAGTAAATCTGATTTGGTAATAATGAGAATTTCGGTTTTGGAGGAGAGACGAGAGCTGTAATTGGTGAGCTCCTGGCGGACAGTTTGATAGTCGGAGGTGGGATCGATGGTTTCAGCAGACAGACAATGGATTAAGACTTTGGTTCTTTCGATGTGTTTTAGAAAGCGGTAGCCTAAACCCTTGCCAACAGAAGCGCCTTCGATGAGACCAGGAATGTCGGCAATTATTTTGCCACTGATAGTGACCCCAAGATTGGGCTCGAGAGTGGTGAAGGCATAATTGGCCACTTTGGCGTTGGCTTGAGTGAGCTCGTTTAACAAACTGGTTTTACCGGCATTGGGCAGACCAATTAGACCGACGTCGGCGATTAATTTGAGTTGGATGAAAATATTTTTTGAGGGCATTTTTTGACCGGGTTTAGATTCTTGTGGTTGTTGGTTGGTGGAGGATCGATAGTGATAGTTGCCAATGCCACCCCGGCCACCCTTGGCGGCTAAAAAGCGCTGACCGACTGAAATGAGCTCTTGAGAGGTGCCATTGTCGTATTGAATGATGGAACCGACCGGAATTTGAAGAACGAGATCTTGACCGTTTTTGCCGGTTTGTTGCTTGGGACCACCTTTTTGGCCGGGTTCGGCCTTGAAATCTTTGGCGTGACGAAATTGGTGGAGACGGCTGATGTCGGAGACAGCTTCAAAAAAGATATCGCCACCCTGACCACCATTGCCACCATCGGGACCACCCTTTGGTCGCCAACGATCGCGGTAGAAGTGGACAATGCCATCACCACCGTCTCCGGCCTTGATGATAATATGAGCTTCGTCGATTAACATAGCTTATTATACCGTTTTTTCCACAATTA
>Ga0209800_10002191_pt1 | contig 17831 bp, 7 predicted proteins | sample Higcelweek8metaG_FD_187174 | JGI IMG/M metagenome (GOLD analysis project Ga0209800, IMG submission 187174) | Freshwater pond sediment microbial communities from the University of Edinburgh, under environmental carbon perturbations - High... | ecosystem: Environmental > Aquatic > Freshwater >...
TGGCCCCAATTTTCAAAGGGGTGAAGGGAGAACGTTTAGCCAATCGGATTTTACATTTTCTTGCGGTAGATAAGCTCAATGAGTTATACGATAGATCGAACCATCTTACAGGTGCTGAATTTGCTGAGAGCATTTTGAAAGATTTGGGTGTCGATTATTGCATCTACAATGCCGAACGGTTAAGTCTGTTGCCCGAAGGCGCCTTTATAACAGTGTCGAATCACTCGTATGGCGGATTAGACGGTGTTATGCTGATAGATTTGATGGCGCATGTCCGCTCAGATTACAAAGCAATGGCCAATCAGGTACTTTCAAGGGTGAAGGCTTTGGAAGAAAATTTTGTCTCTGTTATACCAAAGGTTGGTAAGGAAGTTTTAAAACCCACCGCCAACATCAACGGAATTCGAGAAACATTAACGCAATTACGCGATGGTCATCCGGTTGGTTTCTTCCCTTCAGGCGCTGTTTCGATGTTCCATTTTAACAACATGCAGGTAAGAGACCGCGAATGGCAGGAGAGTATTCTACGGTTGACCCAATCGATAAAAGTACCGATCATTCCAATCCGTTTTTTTGATAGAAATTCGAATTTTTTCTATTTGCTTGAGTTAATCGACTGGCGAATCCGCACACTGAGAATGCCATACGAGCTGTTCAATAAAAAAGGAAAGAGAACACGCATCGGTATTGGCAACATCATTTCGGTTGAAGAACAGGCAAAATTCCACGATGCAAAATCACTTGGCGCGTTCTTGTACAAAAGCGTTTACGATATGAAAATCACCGACTCGGGAGTATACCGAAGTGAATTTACATTTCCCGAAAAATAAACTAAACGTTCAAAAAATAATTCAAATTCCAAATAAAAGAAAAAGGGTACTGCCCTATTGGACAATACCCTAAAGTAAAACAATAAGAGAAGGTGCGTTATGAAAACGAAAAAAACCTAAACCCCATACACCTTCTCTCCCTATAATGAAAAAGAATCATTCCATTGATCGTTAAAATATTGTTCTCGTACTCAATCGAGGAATCTTGATGATCTCTCGATTTTAAACGTGAATCATATATATTTCGTTTTAAAGCCTGATGCCCCTACCCTAAAATGATTCTTTTTTTTACCATCCAATCACAATTCATACTAACAATATAATACACCAATAGATACATCAAAAAAAGCATCTCCCTTTCGAAAGATGCCTCTTGCTTAATATTTTTTTTAAAATATTTCTGAATGACTTTGTACTGATTGGCAATTGATATTATTTCACTTCGCTTTTCACCAAAAAGGCAGCAATCAGCAAATAAACCATACAACCCAATATCACCAGCAACGCGCCTGTTTGCCCCATGGCATCGGCCATAACGCCCATAAGCAACGGAAAGATAGCGCCACCTGCAACGCCCATGATCATCAACCCTGATATTTCGTTGGCACGTGTAGGTAATTTTTGAAGCGCCAAAGAGAAGATAATAGAGAAGATATTGGCAATGGTAAAACCAATGATGGCAACCATTACTAAAATTCCAACGATATTGTTTAGCGCCATCATCGCAACCAATGCAACAATGGCAAGAATCATGCTGATTCGGAAAAACTTTTGGGCAGATAATTTAGCCAACAAGATGGCTCCAACTAACGCTCCGGCTGTTCGGGCTGCAAAATAAAGACTTGTTCCCAGGCCTGCTTTTTCCAGAGCCATTCCTGCCCTTTCCATCAAAAATTTTGGTGTAGCCGTATTCATCCCCACATCGACACCAACGACAAACAGTATTCCGAGAAAAAGGAACAAGATGGTTTTATCTCCCAACAAGGAAAATGCAGCTTTAAACGAAGTTGTTTGAGATATTTCTTTCTCTTTTTCAACCGGAGTCAATAACAACCAAAGGGTCGAAAGAACTGTAATCCCGGCAAAAAGAGGGAACATCAGTTTCCAGTTTCCCAGTGTACTGGCTGCAAATCCGGCCAATATGGGACCCAAAAAGGCGGCTATTGCCTTAATAAATTGCCCCAACGTTAAACTACTTGTCAGCTGTTCTTTCTTTACAATATTTGACACCAGCGGGTTTAGCGAGACTTGCAGAATAGTGTTTCCAATTCCCAACAAGGCAAAAGCAATTAAAACCATCACAAAATTATAGGCCACTAACGGAACCAATAATGCCACTATCGTAATAATCATACTCAACAATACGGTATTCTTTCTACCCAATTTATTCATGAATATCCCTGTTGGGACAGAAAAAACCGCGAACCAAAGAAATACCATCGCGGGTAACAAGTTCGACAAGGTATCGCTCAATCCGAAATCCTGTTTCACATAGCTGGTCGATATTCCAACCACGTCGACAAACCCCATGATGAAAAACCCAAATAATACAGGTAGTGCACTTACAATCGATTTTTTTGAAGCCATATTTATAGTCATTAGTAAATTGTCATTAGTAAAAGCCTTCAGTCAATAGGATTCATCTCAAAAGCCTTTCTATTGACTAATGACTTTTTCCTTTTTTCCATCTATTCTACATCTTCCCCAGTATCGGCCTGATCTTCTCCCAATAATCGGGGTCAAGCATCCGGGCACTGCCAATAATGGCGGCATCTTCTTTTAAAGCTGAAAGTTTAATTTCAGTGTTTACCCCATTCATTCTGAGCGCCATTTCAAAAGCAGGGCCAAACAGGTTATAGGCCCCGGCAATGTTACCACCAATAACCAATACCCCGGCATCAAATTTTTTCAGCCAGGGACTAAAAAAATCGCCCATGTTATTACCATATTCAAAGAAAAGAGAGGTCGCAATTTCATTTGAAACAGCAGCTTCAGCAATGGTCTTAACCCCATCAACCTCAAGTCCGGTCTCTTCTTTATAACGTTTTAAAAACCAGCGTGTCGAAAAATAGTCGTCAGCAATTCCATCTTTGTATGGCAGATGCCACACACAACCCAAAGGAGGAACAAGATCGCCATCGACAACCGGGATGCCTTTACTTATAAAAGCGGAGCCAAACCCTGTTCCCAGTGTGATAGACACGCTGTTGGCAACATGCGAAGCGCTGCCCTTCAAGGCTTCTCCAACGGCAAAAGCCGAGGCATCGTTCATAAAGCGGAGTGGAACCGGTGAAGCAAAATTCAACTTTTTCAAAAGCACTGAAGCAACATTTACTCCGTTGAGGTTGTAATATTTTTCATTATGCTCGAAATGTGCAATCCCCTTATCGTATTCAAAAGGGCCAGGCATACCAAAACCTATACCGGCCAATGTTCCTGAATTGATTTTTCTGATCGTATGAAGCAGCACACTTGCCCAGCCAGAAAGGATTTCATCGGCCGAAGCCTTATTATCTACTGCAATTGAACTGAAACTGTTTTCAAGAAAAACTTGCTTTTCCATATCAACAGCAGCACACGAAAGATGGCTACCACCAACATCAACACCGATTGAATAATTTGACATTTGCTAAAATTATAAGATTACAGGGGCATAAACTTAAACAAAATTGGTTTTACAACATGATGCCTTTTTACCAATTTCCGCTCCTATTTTTCAATCATCCGATTCTTTCTAATCGCCTTGCGCCCAACAAAAAGAAAAACAACAAGTACCATTCCAAAAATCAAGATACAAATAACAACTCCGTTTTGATATTTCAACGGTGTTGGATCTCCCACAACAATGTATCCCATCCAGAAATAGGGATGTGCCTTGAGTGGATCGGCATTTGCCAAATGGTCCAGTTTTGCTTTCTGCAGCGCCTCGGGCTTCGAATAACCTTTGAATAGATAGCGGTAAAAATTGAGCATCAGTTTCGCACTCGACCGATCTTCTACCTCCCAAAGTGTCATAACTATAGAGGGGCAACCTGCATACAAAAATGCCCGCGCCATGCTCATAACCCCCTCGCCGGTACGCATTTGACCCGAACCGGTATTACAAGCGCTTAATACAGCCAGCCGCGCGTTCAGTTGCATATTGTAAATCTCTTGCGTGTTCAGGTAACCATCATTGACCGTATCTGCAGAACTCGAAAAAACCAGTTTTGAAAACATGGGAATTGAATCGTTCATAATGGTATGCATCGCCAGATGCAAAATATCGTAACCAGCAGCTTCCCTCTTAAAAACGGTTTCGGTTGCTTCCCGTCCGGTATAGGCTTTACATTTATTGTATGTCGACAAATGATCAACTTCATCTCGTGCGCCGGGTAAAGGTCGCAGAATTGCCCTGACACTATACCTTTTCCTATAAGCAGCCTGATTAATATCCACATCTCCACCGGGATATTCCGGTGCAAAAGCCAGAATATTTCGGTCACTTCGCTTTTTACTCTTAAAATAGTCGAAATGCAACGTTGCCGAATAAGAATAAACCATATTGAACCGTCTGACCAGATAATCGGGCGTAGAAAAAGAGATCCGAGTTGTATCTGGTTTTGATGAAAGAAGTGCGTCAAAGGGTAAGTAGGCTAGTTTTCCATCGGGGATAATAATGAGACTGGTTATCCTGTTCTCAATTTCCAGTGGTTGAACCAATACCGAATACAGATACGATGCAGAACTTGTAAACTCTTTAAAATCTGACAGGTTTGTATCACCCACATTATGGTTCGAAAGGTGGTCTAACATGTTTTGCAGGGTTTTCACATACTCATAGGAGATCTTCGTCGTACGAACCGAATGCCCCATTGAGGTGAAAAGAAGCACATTGATTGTCCCTGAATCGGTTTTACTCACCGGTTCGTCAACAAAATATTCAATCAATGCCTGATTCCAGTTAAGTTTGGTCTGTATTTCGCTGGTTGTTACTACTTTTTGATTATACTTAAAGGCATAATAACTGGGGTAATCACGCTCAAAACGGAACACGAGTTCATCGTGCTGCTTTTGCAGGTTGAAAAGGTTATTTTCCCATCCTCTCAAAAGGGTTGAGTCTGAAACAGAACCGCTTTTCTCGTTAAATATCAACTGTTTCAATGTTGATAATTGCATGTTCAGCTCTTTTTCATAGCGAAGAAGGGTGTCGGGTAATCCACCAAAATTCTGAGCCTGTACGGCATTTAAAGAGGCCATAAAGGTTGATGATTTTCCCGATTCAGAGAAAAAAAGCATCTTTTTAAAATAGGTTTGCAATCCGGTTGAATGGTACAGTTTTCTGGCAACTAAAAAACCTTCAGTATAAACATCGACCTGCGATTCGTTGAGAGAAAGTTTACTCTCTTCCTCCAGAAAGCTAACCCTGAAATCGTTTAAAAATTTCACGGTTGCTTCCCACGTTTGCATCGATAGTTCAAGATATTGTTTCGAAAGTTGAATCTCACCCATTTTATAGTAATTATCGGCGATGGAATTCAACACCTTGGCCCTGCTAATAAAGATATCCTGCACCTGTGTCGGGGTTATAAAATCGCCATCACAGTCTAAATAAGGGATCCCCACTTTTTCACTGTTAGAGTTTAACAACAGGGCTTGATCAACTACTTTCAACGCCTCACCCAATAAATTTTGCCTGATGCCAATCGAACTGTTTGCCTCTGCCTTGGCGATATACAATTGCCCAAGCAAATCGTAATAATAAATGTTCCACGGATCCCTTTCTGTCTTATACTCTTTCAAAAGAGGGAGAGATTTTTTGAGGTAGTCTTCAGATTTCTGAAGATTTCCGGCTTTTAAATAAGCTTTTGCAGTAATCAATAATGCTTCGGAATGTCGCTCATGTTGGTTTATTGAACCCATTAATGATTTTTCCAAAACACTAATCGCTTGACTATAATCACCTAAGTTCAAAAGGCAGCTACCAATCAATCTTTCAAACTGACTTTCATTAATTGATTTTTTTTCTTTCAGGTAACTTTTGGATAGTTCGATTGATAACTGATATTTTTTTTGATAATAATAGGTCTGTGCTTTGCCAAAAATTGCATCAGAATAACTGTTCTCATTCCGATATTTCAATCCTTTAGCAATTTTTATTGATTCATTAAAATAAAAGTAAGCCTTGAAATAGTCTCCATAACTTTGAAAAAAAGAACCCATATTTAAGTATATCGCCCCTAATAAATATTTATATTCATCGCGGGCTTTCAACAGTATTTCTTCTGCCTTATTAAAATTTTCAATGCATTTATTATAATCTCCCGTTTCCAAGTAGAGAATAGCTAGACTATAATAGGGATATGCCTTGTATTCATCATACACATCAACTGCATTCCATACTTCAATGGACTTAAAAAAAAGATTTTCAGCCTCCGAATATGAACTCTTTGCTACCAAATCATTCCCTTCCGAAACCAACCTGCCAGCCTCAGCAACCAAACTGTCTTTTACATTTTCCGACCAACAACAATTAACATAAAGAAGATTGAAGATCAACAACAAACCTGCCCTAGTCAATTTTATTTTGATTTTCATAAAAATAATTTCGAAAACGATGGTAACCTTTTCCCAATATTCGGAATAAATAATTGAAGGTCAAAAAAATTTAGTGTTAATCTTATTATTCTTATTATCATGAAAACAATTAATGAATTTTTTACAACAGAAGATAATTTTCAGGTGTTAACAATGGTTGAGTTAAAATCGGTAAAAGGTGGTGATGAACCTCCAGTTCGACCAGAAGATCCTTTTAAAAAAAAATAAATTCATGAAACATTTTCCGTGGTAAGACGGATTGAAAGCAATAGGAATTTTTATAATTCTTATTGCTGATAAATTCACAATCAAAAACATACAACGCTATGCAAATTTCATTAAACCAACTGGTTTAATTTGAGGTAATAAATTGTTTTAAGGTTGTTCGCAAGAGCAACCATTTTTTTGTTTTCTAACTACTTATTTCTTAATTTTCTAAAACCCAACACCACAAAAACAGATCAGGATTTATCTTTTACCGATAATTCCGGGCGGTTTGCCCAATACAGAAATAAAATATTGAAAGTTAATATCAAATTTGAACCAAAATTAATTATCATGAGAACAGATCAGGAAAAATATTGCTTCAACTGCGGAACAGCCATCGATTCAAAAGCGGCTGTATGCCCGAAATGCGGAGTACCTCAACCCGATATTGCCAGGAATAAGACCATTAACAGCCGCTGGCTCGCCGCGTTATTACTTTGCTGGATTCTGGGCATTTTCGGTGCTCACCGTTTTTACCTCGGGAGAACGGGTACTGGTTTTTTGATGCTGTTCACGTTGGGCGGTCTAGGGATTTGGTACCTCATTGATTTGATTATTATTATCGTAGGTCAATTTCACGACTATGACGGAAGTTTTGTAAAAGCACAACTCGAATAAACCCTTATTTTTAACCTGTGCGCAAGGCCTTCCAACATGTTTGGAGGGCTTTGCTTTTTTTATTTAGTTCCTTTATGCTCTTTCGAGGGAAGAAATACAGAATTCAAATAAAATCATCTTTGTGTAACTATGTTGAACAATATCTATAAAAAATAAATGACACGAAGAACAATAAATAAACGAAGGATTATTGAGTATAACTCCTCAAATTTTCAATGTTCATCAATAAAAAATATCAACTCATCAAAATAGCAAAACAAAAGTTTATTATTTTATGTAAAAAACATATCTTCATCCTCTTTAACAATAACCTTACACCCAAATTCTTTAAAAATTAAAAAATGAGCTTCCGAATTCTCTTTTTTTTAACTTGTATTTTACTTGTTGGAAATGGGATATTGTGTTTTGCAAATCAAAATACTTCAATACCCGACGCATATTTTCTTGAAAAGTATGATAATCGCAGCTTTAATATTGAGAATGTAATTCAAAATGTAAAAAAATCCGGCAACATTATTCCTGTTATTATACCAGAGGATGGAATTCAGGATGTATTACCTCAGACAACAACAAATTACTTGACAGAAGGTGATATTCCAGTGGGAGGACAGACAGAAAATTCTGTGGTTAAGGCGTGGTTTAATAAGATCTTTGGAACCGGAAAAGAAGGTGATACTGAAAAAAATGGCATACTCACTGATTTATTGGATAAAAGCCCTGAAGAATTAAGAAATGTCACTCTACCTGCCGGGATGTCGTATACTTCAGGTAGTTTCGATATTAAAGTTGCTGTTGTTAAGGCCTATTTTTCGCCCGATTATATCCAAATGGACATGTTGGCAATGGTCACATGGAAAGTGAAAGACAAAACCGATACGCTGATGCTTGGGGCATGGGGAGTTCGCTCCTACTATGGTTATGGTTGGCCTGAAGTAAAGTTTACTCTTCTTCAGAATGAAGAAATCAAATTAAACGACAACCTCTTTCTTCAACTTAACGGAAATTATAATAATGAATTAGGAACAGTTGATCTAAGCAAAGCGACCTATATCAGTATGGACTGTGATGGTTTAGAAAGCACGAAGATTTTTTTTAGGGGAATGCTTTTTGCACCCAAGGAATCAGGAATTTATAACGTTGTAAAGAATACTGAACCAAGTGAGCCACAATTCACGATTGAGGATGATACATTCAAAATCGATCTGAATGTTGAAGCCAGTTTGAAAAGTTTCTATTTTGAAGTTAATGGCGAAAATGGAAAGGAATACTACTATACCTATAAAAATACCGATGTAATTGTTGGTTTGAAAGGCTTTACACTCGATTTTGATGTAAACAAGTCAAACCCTTCTTTTATTAGCTCTACGGCGCTTCATTTGGATGAAACCAACAAAGGTCCTGAATGGCAGGGACTTTATGTAAAGGAAATTAGTTTATTCCTCCCATCGAATGCGACAAATGGCGACAGTAACGAAAGGGCAATGATTGCTGCCAACGACATGATCATTGACGAAGAGGGACTTTCGGTTGGCGTAAAAACAAGTGGATTGGAAAACCTGAAATTACAACAGAAACTTCCGGTTCAGGTTAAATCGGTTGAGGTCAATATATGTCAAAATGAAATTATTAAAATCCGGGTCGAAGGACAGGTATCACCAGCGCTTCTAAAAGAAGGTACGGACTTGGCCTTTTGGTTTATGTGGCTCGATAAAGGCAAAGGAAATGCCGATTCATTTAATAAAAGTTTTGATGATGATGATGGGTATTATGTTGGTATGGCTTATGGTAAATTAATCAAAGCTCCAACCCCTACGGTACCACCAACTGAACCTGTTGTAGAAATTACAGATCAAACGGTATACAACGATATTCCTGTGGCAAAAGAAGAAGATAATTCAGAAGAAGAAGAAGAAGAAGAAGAAGAAGAAGAAGAACCGCAAACAAGCTTTATCCCTGCCAAATTAACTGTTTTCAGAAGTTATATTTTCATTCCAAAAAACAGGGCTGCAAATGAACCAGCCATCGAGAAATTTGAAATTACCAACATGACTATTGTCACAACTGGTAAAATTGAAGGATTTAAATTAGCGATTGAAAACATTGGGTATGACTTTTGGGAAAATCGATTCCTCTTTTATACAAATACTACCAATAATACAAAAATCACTTTCGATGCGGGGGAACGCTCTTCTTTAAGCAACTTCCCAATTAAAATTGGCTATAAACCAGTTGGAGAAGACAAAGAGGATACTGAAATTGTGTTTGAAAACAACAAACTCAAAGTGCCAATTTCAGTTTGCCTAACTGATAAAACATTCGCATCAAAAACCTCTTCCGAAACAACAGGTAGTTCAACAGAAGGCACTGGCACCTCAGCAAGTACAACTAAAAAAACAGAATGGGCAATTTCAGGAGGAGGACTGTTTTACTACGACTGGAACAAGGGTACAGACAGAAAAGGGCTAGACCGTTTTATTAGCCGGATTACAGTTCCTGCTTTATCGGTTGGTGTTGAGTTTCCCTCTTTCGCATTCGACGGTGCTGTGCGGTTTTATGAGCCGGAAACAAGCAATGGCCGGTCGGGTTTTAGTGGCGATGTAAGATTGATGCTGGCTCTTGGTGGAAAACTGGAAAAAGATGAAAACAACAAACTCGATGAAAGTAAGAATTTCACCGTAACTGCAGGAATAGATTTTGGATCAATAAAAGATCCTGCTAAAAACCTTGATTATCGCTTTTGGCGCGTATCAGCTTCAGTAGTTGGTTTAGGTGTCGATCTGTTGCCAGCTCCCAAAGTTCTTCAGTTGGATGGTTTTGCCGGTGCCCTGGCTTACCACATGGTGCCTTCACCATCTACTGACCCTGAAAAGATGATCTATGACCCTTCAGCAAATAGTGGATTATATATCAGCGCTGCCTTATACCTTAATCTAGTAAAATATGGAAGGGGTAAAGCCGGTTATTTTGCCTTGTTTAATCCTGAATGGCAACCTCTCTTTCTTGGCATGAATGCCGAGATTGAATTAATGGTCGATCTGGCTGCTGAACTTGGTATTTCTGATCTTTTGACAGATTATAACAATTTGCTGGGAATGGACCTTGGCACCACGATTGCTGAAACATCAGGAATTAATCTGAGTGCCGACCGAATTGAAGATATAAACACCTTCGCCAATAAAATAAAAAGTACAATTAGTTGGCCCGATCTGGGTGCAATAACAAAAACCAAAATTAAACTCGATGCATTATTCCAATTCGATACAAGAGATTTACTAAATCCCGAACTACAAGCTGAAGCTAATTTATCCATAAAAGCCGGAGACTTAATTAATGGTGGCGGATCTGTCTATTTATTTGTTTCCAAGAATGATTTTTATGTCCATGCCGGATACAAGTACTACGACTTTAACATCATGGCAGATAAAACAATCATTTCAGAATATGAAAGATGGTCTCCCTTAGGTCTGACTATTACATTTTCAAAAAATATTGAAGCAGATGCCAGGGCCTATTTCATGCTTGGCAACCACATACCCACAAAACTACCCCGACCGGTTGAAGACTTAAGGTTAACCGGTATCTCGCCACTAGGACTTGAAAAATGTAATGAATTAAATGCTAAAGACTTGTTACCTGCCCAGAAAAGTATTGGCGTAGCTTTTGGCGCTGCTTTTTCGCTAAAAGTTGAAACCCCAAAGGATAAATTTATTTATGGCAATGCGATGGTTTATGCTGGCGCTCTGTTTAATTTCACCCGTTATGAGAATATTGTGTGCATGGATTGGCAGAAAGATCAAACAAATAAAACCTTCGGATTCAATAACTGGTATGGAGAAGCAGAAGTCTTTGCAGGTATCAGCGCCCAATTGCAAGCTCAACCCAAAATTGGTAATAAACGAAAAATTGTCAATATTGCCAAAGCGGAACTAGGAACCCTTCTTAAAGCCGAATTCCCTAACCCATCGTGGTTTTACGGAACGGTTTGGGGCTATGCCGAAATCTTAAACTTCATCAAAGTGGATTACCCTCTTGAAATTGAATTTGGAACAAGATGTAAGTTTATAGAAGAACCAAAAGAAAATGATGAGATCGATTTACCCCTAGTCAATCGTTTTTCTATTACAAATAATAAAGAGATGCCTGAAACCATTTCTGTATTTGATATTCCATTCGCTGAATTCAATTATGATTTTAACAAATCTATTTATGTACCCGGCGATAGTGCTGAATTAGATAAAGAGTACGAATTCAGGGTTAAAGGCATTCAAGCATGTGACAAAAATGGAATTGCATTAGGTAATATTGAAGTATCAGAACATTGGGAAAACAACAAAAAAATGCATCTGAAACCGATAAAACCTACTGATGGACAATGGCCTACCAATGCTGAAGAAATTGGCCTGAATTTTTATGTTACCATGTATGAAAGCAATAATGGCGGTGAATGGATATTAACCCCCAATAAACCTGTTTACACGGATGAGGAAGGTCAAGATCTGGTTGAATTCGATCCCGAGGACGATAATACCTACCTTCTTGATACAACTATTTGGTTTAAAACCGGCGCACTTGCTACAACCTTGTCTTTGTCGAGTGTGGTAGATACCTATCCGGTTATCGATCAGAAGTATTTCTTTGTTGGACAAACAGAAAAAGGCCATATTGAAATCAAAGAAATCCAGAGTTATCTGTTTAAAGAAACGGATGGTACACCTAAAAGCAACATAACGGTTACATTCAAGGAAGGGAATACTATTGTAGGTAATTCCAGAGCTGATTTTTTGCCCGACAAAAACCTGCTTCAGTATAATCTACCTTCCTTATCAACTGGAAATGAATATACTTTAGAAATAAATAATGGTGACAAGGTGGTACTTTCTTATCAGTTTGGAACCAGCAAGTATCCAACCTTTGCTAATAAAGTAAGCAACATAGCATCCATTATTTCGGAAGAGAATGCTGAACCCGGCTTAATCACAGCTACCTGTGAATATGGCGAGCCCTTCGACAAAGTTGAAATATTTGGTACTGTTTACTGTAAAAACAAACCACTTGTTAAAGCTTTCGGCCTGTTGAAAGATAACAGAAACTCCTTTTATTCAAATATTGTAAAACCAGTTATGGATAATGAATCGTTTTTTAATGGTTTAAATCCCGATCCCTATAATTATCCTTTCCCAACATGGGAAAATGGCACGGAAGAATATGAGATTGAATTATCCCAAAAACTGGGACCGGAAACATTTGAAAAAGCAATGATTACGCAGTCAAGATTCCCTTATATTTACGATATAAGTTTACCTTATGAAACATTCATTTCCGAATTTGTTCCTATACTAGGCAGCTATTGCCCTGAATACAACCAAGTTTATGACTTTCTAATTAAATATGTAAAACGGACTGGTAATTTTTGCGAATATGATTTCGCCTATTTAATCAACGAGCACTTCCCTGTGAAACTAACCTATTCGTATGGTACCGAAAACTCCGGTGTTGTCGATTTTAAATACAACAAATCAACCCTGTAGATTATGAATAAACTGAAAATACTCATCATAATATCCTTACTGTCGGTTGGTTATACGATGAATGCCCAACAACCCGAGCAAAAAAATAACGGGGTAGTTTTAGTGCATTCCACCACAGAGGGAAATGTGAGGCTGCGGTGGTCACCTTTAACCCCCGAAATATGGAATATCGGAAAAAAGAACGGGTTTATCCTCGAAAAAAGGGTGATCAAAGAGGGAACAAAGTTTAATAATCCTCCTTCAACCACAATCATGGGTGAAGTTCCTTTCTTGCCTGCTCCAATCATTAAGTGGGAACAGGCAAGCGAACACAACGATTACGCGGCCATCATTGCCGATGCTTTTTTTGGCGAAAGTTATTCTAAAAAGAAAGGCACAACATTTCCCAGAGCCGGCATTTTAAACTCACTGGTTGAACAAAACGATAAGTTTGCATTTTCGCTTATTTCGGCTGAATTGAGTTACGAAGCTGCCCTGCTGGCTGGCTGGGGGTTTGTCGACAACAATATCCAACCAAACAGCATTTACGAATACATTGTCTATCTGAACCACCCCGATTTTCAGGATAAAGTGAGGGATACACTCCGGGTTAACATGTCTGCCAAAACATCGCCTCCCATGCCCATAGCTGTTACTGCCGATTTTGAAGAGAATATGGCCAAAATATCGTGGCATCAAAACTATCCCGGATATCAGGTTTCCTCTTACCGCGTTGAACGTTCAACCGATGGGATCAATTTCGAAAACCTCTCATCTACCCCTTTTATCTCAGGCGGTTCAGGTATCGCATCGAACCGGGAGACAAGAGCTAGTTTTAATGATTCTATCTCCAACAATATCTACTATTTCTATCGTGTAAGCTCTATTGACTGTTTTGGCGATGTAAGCAAACCATCGAAAGTAGTAAAGGGAATGGCCAAAAGGAGACTTACCGCTGTTCCTCAAAATCTGAAACATACCTTTGCCAATTACGACACCATTCAACTCCAGTGGGAATTCGACAAAGAGCAGGAAAATCTTATTCTTGGTTTTGAGGTATTTAAAAGCGATTCCTCGAAGGGGCAATATCAAAATATCAGCTTCACGTTACCGCCAACTGCCCGTTCGTTCAGGGTAAAAGCCACCAACAGCAACTACTTTATTGTAAAAGCAGTTGGCCGCGAAGAGTACTCAACGGTTACCGGTTCCTATTTTGTGTTGCGTCCCGATCTGGTTCCCCCGAAACAACCGCAGGGTTTAAAAGGTAAAATCGACACGACCGGAATCATTAAGATTGAATGGCTTCCCAATACCGATGACGATTTGGATGGCTATTTTGTCTATTCATCGTACAATGACTCCAGCGGTTTTATAAAGACAACATCAAAACCGATAAGGCAGACTTTTCACTCCGACACAATTGATGTAAGATCGGGATCGAAAAACATTTACTACCTGGTGGTTGCCGCCGATAAAGCCGGAAACAACTCGATTCCAACAGAGAAACTAGGGCTGAAAATACCCGATCTGATCAAACCCGATCCTCCCCTTTTGTACAATACATTCCGCCATGCTGATACCGTGAAGATTGAATGGCTGCCAAGTCCTTCGGACGATGTGGTGATGCAACTGGTATACCGGAAAGAACGAAACGATAAAACATGGAAAGTGTTGACCCGTTACAACGATAACACCACCAATTACGTTCAGGATACCGGGCTTGAAGATGGGAAAACATACAGCTACCTGATCATTGCCGTTGACGGGAACAAATTGGAATCGAAACCTGTCGGACCAGTGAATTTTACGATTGCACTTAAAACAAAACCCAAAAAGGTTGAGAAGTTTATCGCCCGGTTCGACCAGCAGGCGTTGACCGTTAGCCTAAGCTGGAAAGCCGATCCCGGGGTGAAGGGATACGAGATTTACAAGGACGACAGCGATGGTCAAAACTTTTACTTCTTCAAATTTTTGGAAGCGACTGAAAATAAACTAACCGATACAGAAATAAAGCCATTTAGAACCTATAGTTATAAAATAAAGAGCATGTCTGAAAAAGGCATTTACTCCCCATTTGAAACGGTAAAGGTGGCTTGGAAATAAAACTTTCATTAAAAACCTAAACCAGAGAATAACCGCTTATCTAAATAAACCACAATATGAAAATTTCATCACTTATTGTCGATCTCAGGAATAAATTCATACACATGTTGGGATTTATATGTGTTTATATTGATAAAAGAAAAACAAATACAAATCAGCAGTGCCTTACCCTTGTTCTTAAATCAATACTTCTAATAATAGTTCTATTACCTATTAATTCTTTTGGACAGACTTGGTATTATATGCTTCCTCAAGATATAACATATTTAGTACCAACTATTGGCCCATGTCAAACAAACGTGTTCGTAACTAATCCTAATTGTTGTGACGGTAATCAAAATTATGACGTTAAGTATTTTGATAGTAACTATAAAGATGTTACTGATAATCTCGATTGGTGGCTTGAATCAGGATTAAATTCTATCTGTTGTAGTGGAGTTTTTGGTGTAAAAGAGAATCCTACAGCTTTCAAAAGATATGCAACAATAGAGTTTTATGCTGGCAACCTCCGATATAAATATGGAATAACTCAAGAAGGAAATACAATTCCTAGTGTAAATATCACTGTATCAAAACAAAACATTTGCAGAGGCTCTGCAGTGACTTTCAATGCTATACCTTCTGTAATTGAAGGGTCTCAAACTTACCAATGGCTGAAAAATTCTAATAATATATCTGGTGCAACAGGTTCTTCTTATACTACATCATTGATTAATAACAACGACATTATTTCTGTTGAACTTATTTCAGAAGGTTGTTATAGTGTTAATTCGAATAACATAACAATGACTGTTTACTCTCCTCCAACTGCACCTACAAGTATTACAGGTTCCCCTGTATGCATTGGTGGTAAAGCCTTACTTACAGCAACAGGAGGATCATCTGGGAGCGGTTGTGCTTACGAATGGGGTACCGGCAACACAATAGGTAACAATATAATTAGCGGGGCTACTAGTATAAAATATACAACTACAAATTTAAATTCAAATGCAACCTATTGGGTTAGGCGGGTCGGGAACACATCATGTACAAGTAAAACTACAGGTGTCTCTCAATTGGTTTCTATAGTTGCAGATCCCACCATTTCAACTCAACCGGTTTCACCGTCTAATGTTTGTGTAGGAGGAATGTTTTCTGAAACGACTGTAGAAACAGCAGGTGGAATTCAAACACATCAATACCAATGGTATTCCAATTCTTCGAATAGTTATACTGGTGCTACTTCAGTAGCTTACGCAAATAAATCAAGCAATGTACCTACAGCTTACACATCAGGAACAAAGTATTATTTCTGTGAAGTGCGTTCCGCCGGAATAGAATGTAATGTAGTTAAAAGCAATATTGTTTCTGCAACAACTGTTCCTGATCCGTATTTTACAACTCAACCAACAGGTTCGACTATCTGTTCGGGAGGTTCAGCTTCATTAAGCGTTAATGCTGCCGGAAGTACTAATGGATTGACTTTTCAATGGCAGTTTTATAACGGAACTACATGGGTTAATGTTTCTAGTGGGACACCAACTGGTGCTAGCTATTCTGGAGCTACTAATACCAATCTTTCAGTTGCAGGTATTAGCGCCGTGGGTTTATATAATTATCAGTGTTTTGTAACAGGTGCAGGAAATGGATGTGGCAATGCCACTTCTAATACGGCTGCGATAACGGTAGTGGATGATCCAACATGGGCGACCAATTCTGTTTCGCCTGCTTCAATATGTGCTGGAGGACAGGTAACTTTCAGTGCAACCGTCAGTGGTGGTTCGGGAGGTACGGTAAGCTGGATACGTTCCACAACACCGGGAGGTAGTGGCACTACGGTTACTTCCCCTTATACTGAATCAACAGCAGGCACTTTTTATTATCGCCCGCGATATTCCGCTACAGTATCAGGTTGTGACCTGATTGACGGGACACAGACAGCTGTAACGGTTTATTCCGACCCGGGGATAGATGCTATACAAGTCTCGCCTGCCACGATATGTGCGGGTGGTACAAGCGATATCATCGCCGTCCCGAATAGCGGTCATGACATGACCTTTCAATGGCAATATTCTGCATCATTAAACGGCACTTATGCCAATGTTTCAAACGGTTCACCTTCCGGTGCAACCTATTCATCTACTACAACCGACCTGACAGTTTCAGGTATCACTACAGCAGGAACCTATTATTACCGGTTATCGGGAACATCAACCTGCAATGGTTGTACCAGTCCGGTATACAGTACAGCGCTATCGTTAACAGTAGTTGCCGACCCTTCAGCACCTACGGCAACCAAATCGCCAAATTATGAAACTGTTTGCGCTGGGCAGACATTGACTTTAATAAGTGTATTAAATAATGGTGGTGGTACAGGTACATGCAATATTCAATATTGTTATTCGACCAATGGGGGCTCAAGCTATACTACATGGAACAATACTTTACCATCTTTTGCTGCGACTGGTTCTGACAACAGGATCAAGATTCGGAAAAATTGCGACGGAAGCGGATGTGATTTAAGTTCTGAAAATACTTATACATGGGCTGTTGTCGCCGATCCTTCAGCGCCAACTGCGACAAAATCGCCAAATGTAGCAACTGTTTGTGAAGGCCAGACATTAACCCTGACCGGGGTTACCGACAATGGCGGTGGCACAGGTACTTGTACCGTTCAATACAGCCAAAATGGAGGAGCCTATTCTACAACACTTCCAAGTTTTACTGCAATAGCTGGAACGAACACCATTGCTATTAAGAAAGTTTGCAATGGATCAGGGTGCGGCGAATCAAGTGTTACAACATATTCATGGGACGTAGTTGCAGATCCGACAATCACTACCCAACCAACCGGGGGTACAATATGTTCCGGGGGAACTCACAACCTGAGCATTGTTGCGGCAGGTGGCATTTCATTGTCATATAAATGGTACAAGGATGGTAGTTTTAT
>Ga0209800_10002196_pt1 | contig 17809 bp, 12 predicted proteins | sample Higcelweek8metaG_FD_187174 | JGI IMG/M metagenome (GOLD analysis project Ga0209800, IMG submission 187174) | Freshwater pond sediment microbial communities from the University of Edinburgh, under environmental carbon perturbations - High... | ecosystem: Environmental > Aquatic > Freshwater >...
CATCAGAGACTCTATGGGGATATTACCGACATCAAATGTGTTCAGGGTCTGTTCAGAAACTTCAATACTTTCAAGATCAGGCAGATAGTATCTCTTCTCTCTTATCATATCTATCAGAAACGTTGGAGTTCCTGTTTCGAACCAGTAGCTTTTGAATTGGTTGCCCTTATCGAAAAAGAGCAGGATATCATAAGGGTTATAAACAGATTCACCAATAAAATTATACCCGTTATACCACCTTTTCAGCTCATCAATATCCACATCCTGCAAATATTCTTTAAATGATTCCTTTATATTGTCATGAGTGTAGCCACAAATGGTGGCGTATCTCTTGTCAAGCGTTATATCTGTAAGATTGTTTAACCCGCTAAAAAGATTCATTTTGCTGAATTTACTTACACCTGTGAGAAACGCAAACCGGATGTATTTGTCTGAATCTTTGATTACAGAGTAGAGATCTCTTAAACTGTCCCTCATCTCAAGAGCCAAGGCTTCATTGGTGATATTGTCCAGAATAGGCTTGTCATATTCATCGACCAGTATGACTACAGGAGTTTTGTATCTCTTATAACAGGCTATTATCAGTGAATTGAAATATGTGCCATAATTGGATTTGTCATAAGCCTCAACATTATTGTTTGTTTCGCTCTCTCTCAGATGAAAGCAGATCATTTCCGTAAGTTTTCTTGTGCTGGTCGCAACACCGCTGCCAAAACTTATCTTTATAACCGGATATTTTCTCTCCCAGTCCCATCTATCATAAATGTAAAGACCCTCAAAAAGCTCTTTTTTGCCTTCAAACAGACATTTTATAGTATCAAGGAACAGTGATTTGCCGAATCTGCGCGGACGGGATAGAAAAAAATATGTCCCTTCATTAACAATTTCAAAGAGCTGTCTGGTTTTATCTATATAGATATTATCGTCTTTTCTGAGTTTTTCAAAGCTCTGAATACCAAGTGGAAGTTTTTTCATGAGCAATCCTCCGTCATAATTTACCCACCAATTGAGTAACCATGCAATTACCTTTTTTCCCCCAACACATAAAACAGATGGCTCATAGGAAGTTTAAAAACCCCTTTACGAAATTTTATATCCCATCTGCCAAGAAGCTTCATCCAGCCTGGAAAGGAGTCAGCTTTAACATAATCGAGCAGGGTCACATGCCAGTCAGGCTTTTTTAAAGTTGCACCTGAATACCTTCTGTGGAGCCTTACATCTCTTGGGCCACTCGGGTCTGGCCATCCTGGGGTATCTATTGCCCCATACTCCACAACTTTCAAGCCACATTTTTTAAAGAGCTTTCTTACTGTTGTTATATGGTTATATTTTACCTCTCCATGGTTCCATGGAAAGCCATACCACTCATGGAGAACTCTGTGCCATGGGTAGCCAGGTTGAAAGTTATTGCAGGTTATGAACATCACATATTTTTTAGAGATTCTTTTTAGTTCATGTATATACTTCTCAGGATTTTCAACTCCTGTCCATGTCACAAAGTTCCAGGCAAGATCAAATTCGTTTGATGCAAATCCAGTTTTATAAATATTTTCACCATAAAGCGTTGTTACTTTTTCCTCAATCCCCAGAGCCTTCCATTCAGCCATCATCTCCGGCTCAGGATTTACAAGCACAACATCACATCCAGCTTTTGCAAAACCGATTGAATAGAGAGATCCAGCAGCCTTGGCCCCATGGCTTGGCATCTCAACGATTTTTTTCAGCCCAAGCTCCTCTGTCATGATGGCATGCAGCTTAAGAAGAATATATCTGTCATAGGTCACCCCAAAAACCTCAACCTCTTTTTTCATCTAAAACCTCTGACCTTTCTTTTTATATCCAGTTATTTTTCCTGTACCACAGCACAGTCTCTCTGATCCCGTCTTCAGGTTTTATGGTTGGATTGAAACCAAGTTCTGTAGATGCTTTATCTATTGAAAAGACTCTGTCAGCAAGGGTGGATTCAATATTCTTTCTTGCTACCAGAGGATTTTTACCGAGCTTTATAAATATTTTTTCTGATATATCTGCAACCATCAGAGCCACTGCTTCTGGAACATAAAGCGGAAACCTTTTTATTCCAAGACCATCAAGAATCATCTGTCTGATATGATCAAATTTTTCAGACCTTCTGTTTGTTATCAGATAGGTCTCTCCAAAACGTCCCTTTTCTGAAGCAAGAAGAAGACCTGAAACAGCATCTGACACATGAATCAGAGGAGTAAGTTTCGGTTTTTTTCCAATTTTTGGGAAAATACCTTTTTTTGCGAATCTTGTCAGCTTAAGCATATCCCGCCAGTCACCAGGGCCATATACCATGGAAAATCTGATGATAGAGGCAGGAAGGGCAGATTCTGCAACCATCTCCCTTACCTTTGCTTCAGCCTTGAGTTTGCTTCTTCCATATGGATGGTGAGGCTTACAAAGAGTGTTTTCGTCAGCTGGCACCTCATCACAGATCCCCATTGCGGCAACTGAGCTGCAATGGACAATTCGTTCTACCCCTGACTTTAGAGCCTCTCTCATCATATTGGCAGTACCATGAACATTTACAGATTCAAACATCTCTTCTGATACCACAAAATTACTCATATGCCCGAGGGTTGCCATGTGGAGAACTCTGTCAAAGCCATCTGCAACTCCATTAAGAGTTTCAGACAACGTAACATCACCTTCAACGATCTCTATATTTGTGAACTCAAGAAGCTTTTCAGCTTTTTTTTTCGATCTTACAAGACATCTGCAATAGTGGCCATCTTCAGTTAATCTTTTAACCAGATGAGGGCCCATAAATCCTGTTGCACCTGTTATGAGATATTTCATGAATCACCTGTTGAATAAAATTATTTTTAAAACTTTCATAAGACTCTGGGGATCCAGCATAATGTTTGAATATGTCTGATTAGCAAGAGGACAATGACACTTTTTAGCATAAATATCTCTTCTTATTACAGATGCCTCCTGGCTATTCCACAGTTTTTTAAAATCATAGCCAAAATCTCTCAGGTTTCCCATTGATTTTTCATAACCAAGGGTACAGCATGGCCAGATATCACCATAAGCGCTCATGTGGCCATTTGATATCCCTGCATAGCATGGAATAACCTGCCTCTCTTCCTCCATGATTCTGACTGCAAGATCATAATAGACTAGTCTGAAGGCGTTTGTGATGCGCTGAAAGAGAGTTCTGTTTTTCATTCTCGATCTTATCTCTTTAACGAAAAAGTCAATTGCCTTTCTGTACTCATAAGGGGAAGGAGTTATAGGATCATCAGAATTGAACATCTCTGACCGTTTTTCAGCTATCTCATTTCTGTAGCTGTCTGGATTAAGAGATTGAGCATATTTTGAAATTGTACCAATTTCTGTTACATTCCAGGAGGAGACCACAGTTCCAAGCTCAGCATGCAGAAAAGGGTAATCCTGTTTCAATGACTGCAACCACTTGAACAGAGAGATAACCTTTTCAAAATTGCCGGGGATTCCACGTATCTCATCATGTTTTCTGCCAATATGGTCAAGGCTTGGCTTTATGGTCAGCTTTACATCTGGATAGTTGTTCTTCAGATAATCAAGAATCATAAGAAGATTTTTCCTGATTCTATTCTCTGCAATAGCATTTGTAGGCACATGAATAACCGAAGGTCTAAGATATATGCATGCAAGTCTTATAATTTCAGGGAAATCATCCCTTAGAAAAGGCTCACCTCCACTGACATTAAAGACATATATTCTCCCCATTGATGCAAATATCTTTCTTATCTCATCAATGGTAAGCTCTTCCTGCCTTTTTTCTGGATTATCTCTATATATCTTCCATATTGAACAGGTTCTGCACCTTGACTGGCATATGTTTGTCACTGAAAAGGTGAGATTGATGGGTATACCAGGTTCTGCAAAACCTGATCTGGCTGCAAAGAAGCGTATCGAGGAGGCTATAAGCGATATGGAATCTTTCATGAAAACCTTTTTATATAACGGCCATGCCATGACAGGCACAACGAAGCATGAAAGTTGTAGAGACGCAAGATCTTGCGTCTCTACGGGAAACCCCACTTTCATATAAAACTGTAGGGGTATGGCCGTTGTTATATGCAAGTATGGTGAACTGTAGAGACGCAAGATCTTGCGTCTCTACGATAGTCAATTAAAACGCTCTTCATTATCTGGTGCAAAATCTCTCATTTAAGAATTTCTTCATAGAGTTCGGATGTCTTTCTGGCAATAGAGTCCCATGAATGCAGTTCTGCCATTGCCTTTGATTCATATGCCATCTTATCAAGAATCTTCTGATCCTCCAGACACTCTCTCATTGCCATTGAAAGGGCATCAACATCACCAGGTGGCAACGCCCACCTCTTATTGGCCACCCAGTCTGAGAGTCCGCCTGTATCCGATACAACCATCGGTTTTCCAAATGCCCCTGCAACACTTGCCACTCCGCTCTGAGAGTCAAAATGTTTGTAAGGCAGAACAACAAGATCTGCACAGTCAAAAAACGATTTAACCTGATCTGATGGTATATAATCAGTGAAGAGTGTAACTCTCTTCTCAAGTTTAAACTGTTTTATAAGTTTATCATAATACTCCCAGGTAACCCAGGCTTTTCCAGCAATAATAAGATGACAGTTCAGCCCCTGATTGCAGATTTTTTCAAGAGCTTTTATGGCCGTATCAACCCCTTTATACTCTCTGATTGCACCAAAAAGCAGAACAACTCTGCAGTTGTCATCAATATTGAGTCTCTTTTTCAGATTATTACTGCCTGCATCAGGTCTATCTTCTAAATCACCATATAAGCCTATCGGGCCGTGGGGGATCACTGTAATTGACTTTTGAGCTATCTTGAAACAGGATACAAGCTGAACTTTATTGATTTCTGTATGTACAATAAAATGGTCTGCTGTTTTGAAAAGAAGTGATGTGCAGATTCTGTATATTGCACTGGCTTCATGAGGAAGAACGTTATGCACAGTTATCACAACAGCTTTTCTTCTCAGTTTTGTTATGGATAAGATTATGAGATATATGGGCAATAAAGCAAAACTCCACCATTGGGCATGGAGTATATCACAGTTGTTTGAGAAAGCCTCTTTAATCCATGAAAACGGGTTATACCAGCACAAATTATGTTTTATCAGGAGATTGGGGGCAGTCTTAACAGTGGTGGAGCAATCTGTCTGATTATCACCATCAGGGTATAAAAAGGCAGGGTATATTTTTTTAAATGAGATAAATTCAATGTTCTTTATGTGATTAGAAAGCGCATTGGCAAATTCAGCGCAGTATGGGCTGATACCTCTTATTGGAGGGTAGGAGCCTAAAATAGCTATTTTCATGTTTTGCATCTCACTCATCATTATTGCTGAAATATTGTCTCATTGGATAGAGTTGAAAGAGTTAAGCCTATCTTAACTGGTATAGGCCATAAGAATTATTCTGTTTGATCAGATAAGTCTGATTGTCAAAAAAGGCTCTCATTTTTATATACTCTTCCTGTTGCAGGTTGTGCTTGATCCAATTATCAAACAGATCAAAACCTAAGATCACATGGGTAAATCCATCTTTTTTCAACTTATCAGCAATATCAGTCTTCTCAACAGAATATTTTACTGCATTGAACATGAATACTGTACTGAATCTGACTTCATTATCAAAATAGTACCCTCTGTTGCCAAGAAACAGGGCAAGTATTTTTGAATCTTGAGATGCAGTTCTGTTCAGATACTCAATAAGTTCATATTCAGGTCGGAATCTTTTGATATACTCATTTCGTGAAACTTTCCCTGATATATATTCACAAGGAGCAGTCTGCAAAAAAAGTGCCCTGCTGTATGCTACATGGCCAGAAAGGATCAAGCAGAAAATAGATCCTATTATCAGGTCGCTCAAACAGATACCTCCAACCACCCTGATATCAGCAGAGAGCACCCTTGACTGCAAATACTCTTTTAGTCTGCAGAGACCAGCAACAGATACCACAACAAGAGGAGGGATAACCGGAGCAACGTATCTGATTCTCATATCTGTCTGTAAAAATACAATCAGAATATATAGAGTTGAAAAGATAATCAGAAACTTTATCTCTCTGTCCATAATTTTTCTATCAAAAAAGCTCAATATTAAAAAAGAGAGCGGAATGACAAATAAAAACGGGTTAAGCTTTCCATCAAAAAGGGCAGGATTATCATCTTTACCCTGAAAAAATATTCGTACAGGTATTGAGAGTGTCTCCCACCATTGTTCGTGATATACATGCTTTCTTACAAGAAAATGGTTCATGGAGCTGTTTTGATCTGCCTGTATTTTTCTATCCTTATTTATTGCACTACCTTGCTCTTCTTCAATGGTTGCATATCTATCGTCTCTCTCCTCTTCATGGGCTTGAGTACCAGTTTTATAGAGCGGATAGAGAGGGCTTCCTGTCCACACATAATTTTTGATCATCCAGGGTGAAAAGATAACTAAAGCAGTAATGGCAAAGACAAGAGGATACAATAATACCCTAATTTTTTTTCTCTCCTGATCAGGAATCAGCAACAGCAGAAGAAGAGCCAATAAAATTAAAGTTAATATCCCATTGTATTTGGTTCCGAGTGCAAGCCCTGTGAAAATTCCTGAAATAGTGAGATAGCGCCACTTCAACTGAGAATCAGCCCATTTGAACAGATAAAAAACAGATGCAAACGTAAAAAAGATAAGTCCCAGATCTACATAAACAGTTATACTGAGTTTAACTACAACAGGAATTGTGAGAAAAAAAAGAGCTCCTGCAAGTGCTGCCAGTTTATCAGACTTACTCTTAAGGTATGAGTAGATCAGAAACGCCGTGGCAATGGCAAAGGCAAAGTGGATATATTTAGGAAAAATATCATTCCTGAAATAGAGAGGAACCATATATAGCAGGTCAAGAAGCTGGGGATAATATGAAAATGGAATATATGGTATTTCGTGAATACCACCAGATTTAAGGTAAAGTTTTGGGATATAGAGATGGTGTGTAAGAGAATCTCTGCACACAGGAGGGACAGATGCAAGAATACCAATAAAGAGCACTGTTACGTTAAGTACAATTTTCAGGATCCAGTGACATAATTTCTCTCCTTGCCTGTATATAATCATTCCGGGTCTGCTGCCCTACCCTGCTTCTTCAGAAATCTGTTCAGAATCTCAGGAGGAATGGTGCCAAAATGGAGTTCGCCATTAATCTCAAAAGATGGAGTACCTGAAACACCAAGCTTAAACCCATCTGTCATATCTCTGTTTAACAGTGCTTTAACCTCTTTACTTTTGACTGCCCATACAAGCTCGGCAGCACTGATACCGGTCTCTTTTGCAAGAGTTCTTACGTTAAAATCACCTTTTATATTATAGAGAAGGTCATTCATCTCCCAGAATTTTCCTTTTGATGATGCATAAATTGCTAAGAGAGCCATTTTGCCAGCACCTACATGAAATGGTTCCTGAACAAGAGGATTAACCTGATGATCCATTGGGAAATGTTTATGAACAAGCCTTATTTTGTCAGGATTGGATTTAATAAGATCTCTGAGATAGTAGTGCATCTTACCACATTGAAAGCATCTGTAATCAGCATACTCTACAATGGTAATCTCAGGATTTTCAGCTCCAATCCATGGGTGGCCATCTTCTGTAAGTCCGGAAGGGAGATTTCTGGTCAATAATGAGGTATCTTTTATCCAGTAATCAGGAAAAAAGATAAAGAGAGCAGAGACAACTATAATAAAAAGAGCATTTATTCTCTTTAACCATCTGTCTGTTACAATAAAAAACAGATCTGCCTTCAAAGATTTGAAAAACGACTCTTTATAGAACCGCTGGATTATCATCCATGTTAGAAAAAGAAGTGCAAAATTAACTGCATAACTCAATATGCACATTATGCAGTAGCTGTGGATATAATAATTGGATATAACAGCCAGAAAAACGCTATAGGCTGAAAAGGCAGCAGATATTATAAAGAGAAGATGCCAGCCTCTCTTTTTACCTTTGACATCTTTATCAGCCCCATTATCAATACTGCAATAATCCAGACCAATCTTCCTATTGACCTCACTGCATGAACCATTAACATCTCTGTATGAAAATGCAGTTATAATAAAGAATAAAAGATATCCCAGCACACCAAGCAGAGGTACAGGCAGCCCCAGAAAGATGGCGTAGTCGCTCTGCGAAACCGTATCGCAGTTCATAGCTTTTGATATTGCACAGAAGCTTTTGTATGAGATATCTGTATAAACCCTGTAATGGGAGATTGATAGATAGATTGAATCAGCCAATCCTGTTAAAGCCATCAGGAGAACTGGAAGATAGTAAAAAGTAAAATGTTTTGGCTTTATCTGTTTTTTCTGTTTCATAATAAAAAGGAATAGATTTTAAAGTATCATATAAGAGCGTGCATCTCTTTCAAACCAACTGTAAAGGCAACACCACACAATATTTTTCTTAATCTCCAGATTTTAAACAACAGCGGCAAAATCCGCTGGAACCAGGGACATGCTTCTTTATAACCTCATTCTATATTTTGTTCAACAGGTTGATTATATCCTTTTTCCACTGCGCGATGATACCATTCAGACGCCTTATTATCATTGCCCAATAATTGGTAAATACGGGATATCCTGAAGTATGGAACTGGTGAATCTGGTTGTAATAAAAGCAGCTGATTTAAAATTACCATAGACTCTTCCAGCTCATTTATTGACATATAGATTGTTGATAACTCATAGTAGGAAGGGATAAATTTCTTATTCATATACAGAGATTTTTTAAAATACTCGGTTGCCTTTTCATGCTTATTTTCATCTTTATACATTTTACCTACCAGAAAATAAAGCCCATATTCATCTGGATAAAGAGCAAGCGCTGACTCCATGCTTTTTGCAACAGATTGATTGCCCTTAACCTTCTTCAATACAGTCATCAGATTGTTATAAGCCACATTATTATCCGGAGCAATTCGAAGAGCCTCAATATAATGAGTAATACCTTCAGTAAACTTGCCATCTCTTACAAGCATATTGGCAAGATTAGTCTCCATGAGCCAGTTCCCTGTTGTCACATCAACTGCACGGCTGGATAGAGTAAGACCATTTTTCCAATATGTTACCTGTTGGAGTGTCATTGCCAGAAACATAAACAATAAAAGCAAGGAAGATATGAGAATAATTGATATTTTGTATCGACATCCAGACAATAAATCAGGTACACCCCAAGCTATTATTATAAACAGACCAGTGAGTGGGATATATGTATATCTATCAGCCATTGATTGAATCCCAACCTGAATGAAACCAATAACAGGAATAAGTGTCCCCAGATACCACAACCAACCAACAACAAAATAGGGATGAGATTTGAGTGCTCTGATTGAGAAAAATGATATAAATACAATTAAAAAAGCAGAACCAGTAACCTCCCACCACTGCTGAGTACCTCTGTATGGATATAGTACGCATAGATTAACAGGATAAACTGCTTTATAAATATAACTTGCATATGCAATAATTCCATTCATCACCCTCTCAGAAAATGGTCTTTCATACAGACTTCTTATTGCCTGTCCGTCATGCTGAGCCAGTAAAGTTATCAGACATGATAATAAAGAGAGAAAAAACAGCGGAGTTTTTTCCAGTAACAGCCAGCTTACAGATGAATAGCCACCATGTTCATGATGAGCAGTAGCTTTATGTTGAAATGGAAATCGTCTTAACGGCCAATAATCTAGCAGAAGAAGTACAAAGGGGAGTGTAACCACCATTGGTTTACTCATTAACCCGAAAGAAAAAAATAGAACTACACCAGACAGACTCAATATATTTTTTTTCTGAACATACCATGAATAATTAAGAATAGTGAGGAGTCCCCAGAATGTACTCAGAAGATCTTTACGCTCTGAAATCCATGCCACAGATTCAACATGCAGCGGATGAAGAGCAAAGAGTGCGGCTATGAACCCACTTTGCCACAATTTGCAAGTCATCTTTCTGAAAACAATGAATAGTAATAATGAGTTGAGAATATGAAAAATCAAGTTGGTTAAATGGTGCAAACCTGCATCAAGCCCAAAAAATTGGCAATCAACCATATGAGATATCCATGTTAATGGATGCCAGTTGGCAGCATGAAAATCAGTGAATGACCAGAGAATGGATTGAAGCGTAATCCCCTTTTTTACCACCTCATTGTTTGTGATATATTCATCATCATCAAAATTTACAAAATCATGATTCAGCACCTGGGTATATACATAACATGTAGATATGATAATAAAAACAGATATAAAGAGAGCTTTTTTTCTAAATATCATCATAAAGACACTCCTGAATCAGTTAAGGCGATAATGAGATCGTCATAGAATTGTAGGCATACCTCTCGTTAAAACGCTGCACACAGCTCCAGTTTTTGATTCACATTGCAGCCTTGAGCACAGTTTCATTTGCCTTTTTCAACGAGCAAGAGAGTCCTTAACAAAAGGCTCAATAATTTCTCTTGATATTGGTGCAAGTGCGCGATTATCAGTCACCACATTAATATTTTTCAGTACAGTATCACTGCCAAATCTGCTCACCATCTGATAAGTGTATTTCCCAGCCTTAATTTTATCTTCAGCACGCAGACTGTTCTCAATAAGAGCAAAGTAAATTGATATATCTTCATGTGCCATTTTTCTTACATTTTCTAGCACCTCTTCTGAAAGCAGATGATCTCCTTTAAGACTGAGGTTCACCCCGATATTGAATAAAATATTACTGGATGGAATATCGTTTTGCTCATGGAACAGACGAAGAGCTGCCTGAAAATTTGGGAAAGCCTCACTGTATTTACCCTGCCACAACAGAATAAAACCTTTGAAATTATGATATACCCAATTTTTACCATTTCTGGAAATCAATAGTTCTGTGTGGGTCAAAGCCTCATCATAATTTCCCATCAAAATAAGAGTGTTAACCATATCACGTCGTATTTTAAGACTGTCAGGATTTGTTGCAACCGCCTTTTGGAAAAACTGGACAGCTTGCTGGTAATCCTTCTTGTTGTTGGAATATACACTTGCTATGTTACCAAGAATATCTGCTGTTATATTTACAGACGGCATATCCATTGTAAGTGATTTTTTAAAGAGTTCAATGGCCTTATCATATCGATTCGGGTGGCTGCTGCTATCGCCCCATGCAAGTCTGATAGCAAGTATATTTGCAGCTCTGGCATTGTTTGGTGCTTTTCTATAAGCATCACTCCATAAAAGGATGTCGTTTTCCCATACTTTATTACGGATATAGGTTGAAACAGATAGAGTTATTGCAGTTGTTATCAGCAGAAAAACAACAAGTGAATATTTACCACTCTTTTTTTGATAGCGATATTTATCAAGCAATCTACCTGCCCAGAATGCAATTGGAAGAGGTAAAAACATGGAAGGCAGATAGTTACGATGCTCGAAAACTATCTCCAGTGGAAACAGTGTGGATTCTATAATATGGTTGATGAAAAAGAAAAGGATCGCAAAAGAGATCAAAGGAAACCGTCTTGCTTCATACAGTGCAAAAGCAATCAGACTAAGAATAAGCAGTATAGATGGGACAGTTGACCAGGGTCTGAATAATGAAGAGGATAATATAAAATCATGCGCAATTGAGAACCGCTCAGGCAACGGTAAAAAAAATTGTGAAAGGTGAAAAATTAATACTCTTGGCTGAACCAGCAGGCGCTCTGTTAATGAAAAGGTTCTATTCTGATAGTTTAAGATTGAGAGAGGGTTTTTATTAAGAAATAAAAATGTGCCCAATATAAATAAAACTGATCCCACTATTAAAGCAGCAATAAAAAGTTGTCTTATAGTCTTTCTATCTGAAAGATCCTGAAAAAAAACAATCTCGATAAGCAGAAGAGAGATTGGCAGCATGACACCATTCTCCTTTGAATTGAGACTCAGAATAAAACAGATAAAAGAGCAGCCATACCAGATAAGCCGCCTTGAATCCTTGGATAATCTCCCTTTTAAATAACCCCACATGCCCATAATATAGAACATGGCGGACATTGATGCCATTCTCTGAACAATATAGGTGACAGCCTGGGTCTGGATTGGATGTACAGCCCAGAAAAGGGTGGCGAAGAGAGCGGTGACAAATATTTTATTGGATAGCTCTTCAGGCACGCAACAATCTTTTCCCAGTCCGGATGTAGGCATTACAGTTGTTAATCTCGGGGTCTGGAAAAGTTTTAATATAAAAAAGAATAGAAATAGGGCGCTAAAAAAATGGATTGCTGTATTAACGATATGATATCCAAAGACATCATCTTTTCCAAAATACCAGTTTAGGGCAAAAGAGAGACAGGCAACTGGCCTGTACATCTTGTGATTTAACTCAAATGGATTATGTGGGTTTGAGTAGAGTGAATCTAAAAGGGACTTTGCAGAGAGGTGATCAATATGCAGATAAAAGCTGTCAACAATATTTGGGAGATCATCTAAATGCCAGGATGCATGAAAGGTGTTTGAATAGGATACAAAAACAGTAGCACCCAAAACAATTGACGCAAACAGATACTTTAAATTTAAAAAAAAGGGGGAAGTCTCCTTCCCCCAGATTATGTTTAACATTCGTCAACAATTAAAGTTTTATTACTGTTGTAGCACTTTCTGGTAAATATAGCCAGTTCCAGTAAGCCATCCATCACCTTGAGCGTTGACTGGATTTGCTGTTTTATAGTCAGTAGGACAACGACTTGACATATCTGTAACTGTAATTGTAATGGCAACATTAGGATCAGCAGGCCCACTAGTACCAACTATAGTGAAATGGTTCACACCTGGGTTAAATTTAACATTTGCAGTAACGATAGTAGTGTGGGTTGGAATGGCAAAGTAATCTGCAATATCTGCGGCAACATTGTTTGCATCAGATTCAGCCTTGGAACAGAAAGCTTTATTCCTGTATGCAATAAAGTTAGGGATAGCAATTGCTGCAAGGATACCGATGATCGCGATAACAATCATCAGCTCAATCAACGTAAAACCTTTGTTGCTCGTCAATGTTCTTTTCATGTGATACCTCCATATTGGTGTTATTAATAATTGAACTTCCATTAAACCTGTTAAACTTATATATCCTTAAAGCAACATATATACCAAATCATTTGTATGGGCAATAACTTTTTTTAGGGAAACTGCCAGACGAGTCTCTATGAGCATATCAATTTTTAAAATAGTTATCTTTAAAACCACTATTTACTGAGAGACTAAAGCGAATCAGAACATTTTTGGGACTCAGATTGACAAAATTTGTAAGAATTATCTCTTCAATGAGGTATCTTATTCTGCCTTGATGCTGTCCAGGATCTTTTTCAGATTATGACGTGTGTTTGCATCGTCTGGATTGATCTCCAAAGCTTTTTTAAAGAAATAGATCCCTTTGCCAATCTCACCCTTTTTAACCATTACACCACCAATTCCATTCAAAGCACTAACATTCTCATGTTGCAGATTATAAGCACCCAAGTAATGTTTGAATGCCTCAGAATATTTAGCCATACGAAAATATAAATTCCCAAGATTAATATGTGCATCAACATAATCAGTTTTCAGCCTTAAAGCAGTCTGGTATTGATTGATTGATCCTGATATATTATTCTGTTTTGCCAGAACAACACCATAGTTAAGATGCGCTATCGCAAAGTCAGGATTGATCTTAATGGCATTGACGAAATGAAATGCAGCCTTATCAAGATCCTTTTTTTCTAAAAAAGCATACCCCAGGTTATTATGGGCAATATAATTATCTTTAGTCACTTTCACTGTTCTTGAGAATAGGGTGACGCTGCTTTCCCAGTATCGTATCTGATTTGAGGATAGTACTGATAGAGTCAGAAGCAATAGAAAAGCCAGAGGCCACCTTGCCATCTTGCTGAAACTAAACTGTTTCCTAAAATAGTTTATTACCCCTGCCATAATGATAAAAAGCCCGATCAGAGGAACGTAAGTATAACGATCAGCCATAGCCTGCATGCCAACCTGTATAATACCAATCACTGGTAGCAGCGTTCCAATGAAAAAGAACCATCCCACAAAGAACCATGGTTTTCTCTTTACATGCCATAACGAAAAAGCACTCATACTGATTACAAACAGCGAAGAGAAAAATAGATTATACAGAGAGACCCCTTTGGGATATGGATATATGACTGCAAGCTTGACAGGATAAAACATCAAAAAGAGATACCTTGCATAGGAATAGACAGCGTTTAACAGACGTGATTCAATGGAAAGTTCTGTCAGAGAAGAGATTGCTCCTCCCTCATGTTGAGCATAGATAGTCATTATGCTTGAACCAGCAGCTAACAACAGAAGTGGAATTTTTTCAATAAGCAGACTAACAGGAACCCTGTACTCATTATTCAAAACAGCAGGTTCTCTCTCTTTTACATTAAAACGATTGAGTGGCCAGTAGTCAATCAACAAGAGAATAAAAGGCATTGTAACAAGCATTGGCTTTGTAAGCAGGCTTAATAAAAAGAAGAGCAGCATAAGCAGATAGTAAACCAATTCTCGCTTGTGAGTATAATAGCAATAAGACAATATTGACATAAAACCAAACATTGTACTTAAGACATCTTTGCGCTCTGCTACCCATACAACAGATTGAACATGCAGTGGATGCAGTGCAAAAAGGCTTGCAATAAACCAACTGCTCCAGAAAGAGCCGGATAATCTTTTTATACTCCAGTAAAGAAGCACTGAATTAATAACATGAAAAAACAGATTAACAGCATGATGTGCACCTGGTTTCATACCGAAAAGTTCAACATCAAGCATATGAGACAACCAGGTTATGGGATGCCAGTTACTGAAGTATGTTGTTGAAAAAGCCCACATGATATTATTAAGAGTGAGCCCCTGCTTTACGTGAATATTCTCATATACATACTCAGCTGTGTCATAATTGATAAAATCAAAGAAAATAACTGGATAATAGAGCGCAACTATTGAGACAGTTAACCAGAGACAGATTAACATATCAAATATAGGCTTTTTTTTGCAGCTTCCCAGTAAGATTTTAGACATTGCGATCCCCCAATAAACCTATAGATTTCCAGAAAAGTCTTTTTATCCAACCCTGAGCTGAAGCTCTGGGCTAATTTTTACCCAAGTCTCCTTAAGAGGGCTTCCTTTATGAGTTAGCCCCACGGCGACACAGTTCCAAAAAATATTTTTTGTCAATTTAATTCACACAAAAAACAAGGATAGGATTACTGCCTCTCAAATATGGCGACCCAGCATGGAGAGTTGACTGGCCATTTTACGTCTGTGTCCCAATGGTAAACAGATTTATTTTCAAACAGCTCCACGACACCTACCAGGCTGAACCTTGAGTTTTTGAGATAACGATCAAACCACTGAAAAATTTCCTTATGTGAGTTTCTACTTTCTAACCATGAAGCGGATACCCCCACATAAACCATAATCTTAGGTTTAGCCTTTTCCACATCATTTATAAAATCCTTTTGCATCTGAAGGGCGAAACGGTGGTTTTCCATCAATGGATACATGTATATATACCCACTTGCAGAGCGCCTTTTCGAATAGAAAAAAATCTGAGGCTCAGAACCAAGTACAGCAACGCGATCATCCGGGTTTGTGCGTTTCTGGATAAATTCAGCAATCTCCAGAGATTCAGAAAATGGATTCAGCCAATATGTTGAACGCATTCCCTCGAAAGGGGTCATCTCAAACAAAAAGTTACGCTGTTGATAAATTGAGAGTGAACAACAGACAATCATCAAGATAGCAGGTATAGAAAATTGAATTTTGCCGGAAAAAAATTTTGACAGAAAATCTGCCAATAGACTGACAGCCATTCCTGCAAACAGAGCAGCACAGGGAAGTATCAGTATAAAATAGTGGGGACGAAAATAGAAGCCTGGAGAGATCGACAGGAGAGAAAACAGAGCATACATAAATAAGAACACTTTGTGATCTTCAGAGATATTGTTTATTGCAAACATCAAAAAACCAACCCCTGATATAATCCACAGCAAAGGAGCTGAATTTATAATGGGGATAAAGTTGCTATGAAAAATCCACAACGCATCTTTCAAAGGTATCTGAGATACATACGCTGAAGCATAATCAAAAATCCAGAACCAAAACTGTTTAAACACACCAATCCAAAGCATAGTCAGGAAAAGAATTCCGAAAACTGTCACAACACCAACTGTAAAGGTCAGAATCCTGATAGCTGTAAGGCGCCAATTAACAGAGGAGTCCTTTAATGAGTTAAAAAGTATATATAGCACAGCCAGCAGGATAAATGCCGTACCATGCTGTTTCATAATACCACCCAACCCAAGGAGCAATCCAGCATAGAAAAGTCTGAGGAGGCTTGCCTTGGCAATGCCCTGCAACATTACCAGCAGACCTACTGCAACAAATAAAACAACAAAGTGTTCAGCATTAGCGAACTCCCCCTGAACAGATTGACTGAGTGATAATAGAGCAAAAGTCGCTGAAGCAACAATCGCACATAGGTTATCTGCAAGATGTTTTGCCAAAAAAAAAATTGCAATAATAGTGATAAGATTTATGATCAGCAAAGCCGCATGGATACCCTGATGAGACTCTCCAAATATAGCCAATATACAAGCATATGCCGCATAAATACCTGGTAATTTCATATTGTAGACTTCTTGATATGGAGGGATCCCCTGCAAAATCAACTGTCCTGCATAAGCATACTCTCCTTCATCCCGTTCTAAAGGCAAATCAAGTAATCCATACCGAATGCTTCCTGCAAAAACTAGAATAATTAGTAATGCAAACCATGCAATTTTATGTTGAAATATAGAACTAAATCTGTTTTGCATTATTTCCTTTGATCTTAAAAATAGGATGGGTAAAAATATCTGTCCTTGCAAAAAAATAGTGCAAAGAGGTCAGAATACATCCAAATCCATATTGCACCGATCTGTAAAAATTAATAGATGAGGCATCTCCAAAATATCTGGTCGGGCAACTCACCTCTCCGATTGTATAACCCTGCCATAATATGCAAGCCAGCATCTGATTATCAAAAATAAAATCATTTGAAAAGAGATGAAACGGCTGACTTTGCAGCAACTCACGGGAGAAAGCTCTGTAACCTGTATGGTATTCAGATAGCTTGGCACCTGTAAAGGTATTCTCTATCAATGTCAGGATTCTGTTTGCTACATATCGCCATAGAGGCATACCACCTTTTAAAGCATACCCTCCAAGAATCCGAGAACCAAGGACACATTGATACAAATTGCTATCAATAAGAGCCGCCATTGCAGGAATAAGTTTGGGTGTATATTGATAATCTGGATGCACCATTATTATAATATCTCCACCCTCCTCAAGGGCTTTTGCATAGCAGGTCTTCTGATTGGCTCCATAGCCTTGATTTGTCTGGTGCTTAAATACTATTGTTTTGTCAAGATTACGGGCAATCTGCAATGTTCTGTCATGACTTGCATCGTCAACAACAATAACCAGATCTACAATCTTCTGGTCAAGAACCTCTTTATGAGTCAGTAACAAAGTTTTTTCTGCATTATATGCAGGCATGACAACTATGATTTTTTTATTCTGATACATAACAGCTTCCTATATTCTAAAATTATAACGACAACACCATTTCTTATTTTGAAAAAAAATATGGCAATATGGGGGTGACGTAGCTAACGAATTGCGAATAAAATACAATGGCATTTAAAAAAACTGAAAAACTTAGGATGATTGAAAAAGCGCTCATCACTATAATAA